>Ga0265797_10003520_pt1 | contig 24919 bp, 21 predicted proteins | sample P2T30metagenome_FD_192433 | JGI IMG/M metagenome (GOLD analysis project Ga0265797, IMG submission 192433) | Plant litter microbial communities from East Loma Ridge, Irvine, California - P2 T30 | ecosystem: Environmental > Terrestrial > Plant litter > Unclassified | place: USA: California... | reverse complement strand
CACCGACGAGAACATGCCCGTTTCCAAACGGTAAGCAATGTTTTCGTCTCTTTACCTTATGCATTCGCTTTAAGCTGCTCCCATCACTTACAGATATCCTGGTCTGCCGTGATACCAATAAGAAAGTCGATTTTCAAAGGGTAAGTGATACCGACATCTCCGCGCCTTGAGAATCACTTTCGGCTGACACATGCAGCTAGAGATATCCTTGTCAGCGATGATACCAACGAGAACCTCAATTTTGGACAGTAAGCGAAATCTCCTGACACTTAACTTCGATCATTCGCAACCACTTGACAACAGTGCGCTTGACGCTTTAGTCGAAACGAAATTTGACGACGAAGATTCCACAACAATTCCACCTCTGTCGCATCTTTGCGAGCTAATACCGCCGACGTTAGATGTTGCATCGTCCTGCGGGGCCGGCGGCAGCCATGTAGAACATCGTTTGTTATTCCAACGAAGACTTTAGCACTCAGTGCGTGTGAGATCGTCTGTAAACATTGGATTCGGCAATGATACCTCGGAGAGACTCTGCACTTTTCGGTGAGTATTCTCCATGCCTAATTGACATACTTAGCACCATGAGCCAACACAGCTGATCCTCGCGGAATGCACGGTGCTCAATGCTCCTTCTATCTTCTTTAGAACTTGCGCCCGATGTGCTTCCAACGAGCAGATCAATCTACGGCTTCCGTATCCCTGCGATACCTCGAGTACTTGGTGCTCGTGCCATCAGCTGCCAACATTGAGGACAGAGGTGCTACAATTGAGGGACTCAGTTCAGGACGATCAATGTTTTCTGCCTCTCCATGATCGTCCCAACGCTAAATGCTTTGGAAATGGCTATGCTGCCGCTGAGACGCTCATGCAGTTCCGACGGATAGCCATGCGTCTCAATGACACTTCTGACGCCGGGTGCTCAGACCATCACCCACAATATCGTAAGCAGGTACGCTACCACTGAGAGACTCGACTTCTGCTGCTGGCTATTCTTCACATCATTTGACTACGCTAGCACCAGCCGTTCATCCATCGGACAACGAGGACCTAGAGTGAGCATTTCACCGCTGAGAGACTCAATCTCTGCTGAACAAAATTCTCTGTGTCTCTTTGGTAGCACTGTCGCTACGTGCTTATACCATCAGACACCGAATACCGGAACCGATACGTTGCCAACGAAAGCAACCATCTCTACGGATGAACAGCCCCTGTATCTCCTTGATGGCATCGTTACGAAATGCTCATACCATCAAACATCAGAGATTCACAATGGTATGCCGCCAACGAGAGCTCACATCACTACCAACAAAGTTTCGCAATGTCCCTTCGAGAACCCATACCTCGTTGGTATTCCTACTCACAGGTGCTCATACCATCAGAAGCCAAGACTGAAGATCGACAGGTTGCCGCTGAGAGTCACAGGCTGTTCCGAAGGAGAATATTCATGTTTCCTCAGTACCCCTAATCTCTTGTGCTAATACCATCGACACCCGGCCCCCAAAACCGCGATTTTACCCTTGAGAGGCTCGATTTTTCCCTAATGAAGATCGTCTATGTTCTTATGTGAGTTTTTCGCCTCTCAGTGGTACGACTAACTTAAAGTGCTAATACAATGAACACCTGCCCTCAAAAACGTCTCCCTTACCACTGAGAGACCCGATCTTTCTCAACCAGATATCACTATGTCCGCATAGAAAATCTCCACATCTCAATGGTGAACCGACCTCTCAAAGCTAGTACCATCACCTCCAGCCGCCCAAAATAGCTCCGCGACCGCTGAGAGACTCGGTTCTCCTCGAAGAAAAACTGACATGTCGCTACGATCAAATTCTGTATCTCACTGGTTGCATCAAACCTGAGTGCTAATACCATCAGACCTGGCACCCAATAATTACCCTGTTACCCCTGAGAGACGTTCTTCCCGACCACGAATTTCCCCCAACTCTCTATGGGAAATCCCAATCTCTCAATGGTAGTACCAACACATGATGCTGACACCATTTCCGCCCGCCCCCACAACTCAACCTCTTCTCCACCGAGAGACTGAGATTTCCTCAACGAGAAAATCAACATCTTGCTCGTACTCTTACCTTGTATGCTAATATCATCGAGAACAACCACATAAATCTGCCTTGTCGCCGCTGAGAGACACTGTATCCCCCGGCGAGAGAAATCGACTTCTCACCGGCACACCGGAACCTCAGGTGCTAATACCATCGGCTTTCGCTCCCAAGAGTTTCCATATGACCGCCGAGAGGCACGATTTTTCCAGACAAGAAAATACGACATCCCACCGGCATACCGAAGCTCAAGTGCTGATACCATCCCCGCCCGCCCCCTAGCATTGCCATGTCACCAGCGAGACATTCGAGCTTTGCGGAGAAAAAAACTACTGTCTCTCACTGGCATACCAAACCTCAGGTGCTAATACCATGGGCTCCCGCACCCGAAGATCGCCATGTTACTACTGAGATATTCGATTTTCTCCGAGGGAAATCCTGTCTCTCACCGGCACATCGTACCTCAGGCGCTCATACCATCAGCTTCCGCCCCCAAAGATCGCCACGTCACCACGGAGAGAGTCGACTGTATCCTTTTCAAAAAGGCTGCGTCTCGCTGGCACACACGACCTCAGGTGCTAATACCATCGCCTCCCGCCCCCAAAAATCGCAATGTCACCACGGAGAGAGTCGATATTATCCTTTTCAAAAACGGTGTGTCTCGCCGGCACACTCGACCCCAGGTACTAATACCATCGCTATCTGCCCCCAAAGATCATTGTATCACCACGGATAGAGTCATTTTTATCTCGAGAAAAATCCTATCTCTCACCGGCACACCGTACCTCAGACGCTCATACCATCAGCTCGCGCCCCCAAAAGTCGCCCTGCTGCCGCGGAGAAACAACAAAAACACATCAAAAGTAAGTGAAAGGAGAAGTCATGTTTGAGGACATTCGTAATGGTATTTCACTAATTCATAGCTATTTGCAGCTTTTCTCTGTCTCTCTCATCCAAAATCTCAGCCTCTCCTTCAAGCTATCTACACCCATTTTTCAAGTCTCCTTGGTCTCGCTGGAGACGTTTTCGCCTACGAGTCATCTGTTAGCTTGATTCTGAGGGTATTTGGGGGTGGAATATGCTTACACTTAGGGCTGGAAGTCGAGGAGGACTTGATCTCGACGGTCTTGATGTCCGCGCTGGTGTAGGCGGTCATCGGCACCTCGCGAACATTGCTCAGCTCGAGGAAAGTGCTGAACTCCGGGTCGTCTGGAGCGATTCTCTTGCCGGCCTTGGAGACAGAATGCGCGAAAGGACGGCAGTCGCGGAGCTGCTGGATACTGTAGCGGACGAAAGACGGGGTGGCGGCAGGCTCGGGCTGCTTGAGAGAGGCGGCGAAGGCCTTCGCCTGCTCCTCCATCTGAGCCATTTCCTCCTCGATGATGGCCATGTCGATGAGCGGGAATGGCTCGAGCTCGGTCGAAGGCTTCACGCCCTTTGGCGAAGGAAGCACCGAATCCTTGCGTACACCAGACTTGTCGGAGCCCTGCTCGACGGCCTGCTTCTCCTCGGCTGCCTTCTCGAGGTAGGCGGGACGGACCTCTGACTCGTAGTACTCGCGCCACTGGCGAGCGGAATGGTCGCGGTGCTCGCACGCGTACTCCTGCCAGTACTCAGCGTACTGCTCTTGGCCGAAGTCTTCGATGAAAGTAGCGACTCCGGCGAGGCGGTTGTGCTCGTAGGCCGGAAAATCGGGCTTCTTCAGCGATCGCTTTTCGCGGCGGAGAAGGTGCTTGTTGGCGTCTTCGGTGGACGTGAGAGATGGAGCAGGGTGGACGAAGAAGGTCTCGCCGTTGGTGGCTTCAATGCGGATAGGAGCGGCCGACTTCTCGCTCTTCTTCTCGCCGGCAGACGAAGTTGAGAAACCCGCCTCGTCAGAACCAGCAGCATCGTTTGAACCAGAAGCCTGCTTAGCAGGATTCTTCGGAGAAAGCACAGCGCCAGCCTGAGCTGGACCTCTCTTGCAGTCCTCGACGGAAGAAGGCCAAGCACAGGTAGTGACCCAGCGATGGACAGACTCCGGGGCATCGTAGAGGGAATCGCGGCCAGGATTGTTGCGATAGAAAGCGTCGCCGCGAGCCCAGCTGCCGAGATCGCCAGGACCGTCGGTTTGCTCTCTCTTCTCCTGCTCGCGACCGATGCGGGCGGCGTTGAGGAATGGTTCGAGCTCGCGTTGAAGCGCGACGTTGCGCTGGAAAGCGGCGTCGACCTTCGTCTGAAGGAGCTCGCTGTCTCGCTTCAGATCAGTGGCAAGCTGGGATCTCAAAGCGATGTTTTCTTCCAACAGATCGGTCAATTGCTGCCGGAGCTGGTGCTCTGAGGCTTGAATGGCGGCCTGCTGCGGGGAGAGGGAGTTCTGAATGCGCTGCCCGGCGATCAGATTGATCAAATGGGTGCCTCCATCGTTAGAGCGAGCGAGCTGGTCCTTGAGGTAGCTGACTTCGGTCTCGAGCGACGCGATGCGCATGTACAGCTGAGTGATTGGGTGGTTCTCCATGTTGCTTGCGTGATCGGGGTGAGGCTTTGTTTGATCACTTGGAATGCGCCTCGGTGGTTATGTGGGGATAGAACAACGAGGGTCAATGATAGTAGTGGTATGGTCAAGGAAAGAATGGTGTCGAAGAGCTGAGGTTGTGTGTGTGGTTGGAAGGAGGTTGCGAAAAGAAGGAGGGGGATAGTAGTAGGCTCTGCCAGCCATTGTCACGAGATAGAGCATGCACAGCAACAATAGCGATCATATGCTTGACGCCTCACTTGCAAGCAGTCGACGCAGATTGAAGGCATTGAGGATGGCCATGTGGGTGGTGATCTGCTGACATATGACACGCGTGTGCTTCTAGCCAGAACGGGTAACCAATCGATTGATGGTACAAGGCTGATATGAAGGCATGTCGCACATGTTAGATAGTGAAAGAGTGGGTCTTGGAGGTCTCGAACGGGTTCCTATTGACGATTCACGTGATTGGTATTGTCGGCGAGTTTGTGCCTTCGGATCAGCACGTGGGATTGTACAGGGATCTGTGTACAACTACCTCACAGCGGCCGGCAAGTCCCGGGGCGACCAGTATCGCGCAGCAACACCACCACCGTCGGATAGAGAAGACAGAGAAAGAGAAAGGCACTCACTTGATCCGAGAAGATATCAACTCAAAGCTTAGCTTTCGCGACACCAACCTCCTGTTTAGCTCTCTCCCTCAATTCCCTCCTCAACATCTTGCCGATTGCGCTCTTGGGGATCTCATCGATGAACGCGACGCCACCTCTCAGCTGCTTGTAATCTGCCAACCTCTCTTTCACAAACAACTTGACTTCCTCCTCGCTCAGCTCTCCCTTCTCCACGGGCACGACATAGGCGCGTGGCCAGTCGGTCGTAGGGTCGTCGGGAGCGGGCACACCTACCACGGCCGCTTCTTTGATCCCCGGGTGTGTGAATAGTAGGTTCTCGAGTTCAGCAGGCGCGACTTGTAGGCCTTTGTATTTGAGCAACTCCTAGTTGAAGAAACGCGTGTTAGCAAGAATTCACATCGGAGATTCAGCACTGGAGGCAAGTCAAATCACCAAACGTCACATACCTTCTTCCGATCCACAACGAAGAACCTTCCATTGCGCCTCACAGCGATATCTCCCGTGCAAAACCAGCCATCGCGGAAAGTGCCTTTCGTCGCTTCTTCGTTGTTGAAATACCCATTGGTGACAAGCGGACTTCTGACGATCAACTCGCCCTCGGCGCCTTCAGGCACGTCGCGGAAGTCTTCATCGACCATTCGCAATTCGACCCCTGGCAGAATACTGCCGATGCTACCGCTTACATCTGTTTCACCTCGGGGGACAGCGGTTACCGCGCCCGTTGTTTCGCTCAGACCCCATGTTTGGCCCACACTGACACTTTGAGAGCTATCGCCTCCCGACGCGCCCCCCAAGCGGCCTGAAGCAGCAGACTGCAAAGCACCATCCATAGGAGCGGCACCAGTCGCCGCACCTTGAACATACTTGAAGTGATCGGTGATCTCCTTGCTCTTCGCGATGCGCAGCCAGATGCTGGGGACGGTGTAGAAAGCCGTGATCTTGTACTCGCGCAGATACTTCAACAAGTCGTTCCAGCGGTAGCGCTGCATCCAGATGACTGTGCCGCCGGCGTAGATGGGCGCGATGAAGTACCCGAACAAGCCGGCGATGTGCGAGATCGGCAGGTGGGCGAGAGCGCGGTATTCAACGGGTTCGTAGGTTCCTTTGGCGACTTCTGCTTCGGCCCAGGAGCGACCCGAGAGGGCTGTGATGTACGTTTCGGCGACGAGGTTTTCGTGCGAGAGCATGACGCCCTTTGGGAGGCCAGTAGTGCCCGAAGACCAGAGAATAGTGATCAGACTCTGCTTGAGAGCGTGGCGGTCTGTAATCGTCTGCCAATCGAGGCGCGAGTTCGAAATAGCATTGATCCCCTCTCCCAAACTCTCAAGTCTCCTTGGGGAAGACGAGAGGACAAGGATGCGCTCGAGAGGCACGCCGCTCTCTTTCGCCGCGGCTTTGGCAACAGCGACGTGCTCCTCGCTGCAGATGACCAGATTGCTTTTCCCGATCGTGATCTGGCGCGCGAGCTCGGAGACAGTCGAGCTGGGGCTGGCGGCTGAGTAGACGCCTCCTGCTGCGATCACACCATAGAAGGCGACGGGAATCATGATCTGGCCGTAGCTCATAACGGTCACGACGTCTTTATTTGGGCCACCTGCGCCGACTCCGTACGAGTGGCGGAGGCCATGGGCGATGCGCTGGGCGAGGTCGCGGGTTTGAGATTTGGTGAGGGAGTTAGAGGCGTTCGCTGCGTCGCGGTGGAGGATTGTTTCTTCTTCGGCGAGTGAATAGGGTGAATCTAGTTTTTCGAGGGTTAGAGTGTATCTATTCGTGGACAAAGAATGTTTAACTTCATACCGAACAAGAATGTTAACAAGTCGAGCGCTGGCAAGTCAACAGTTGGCTGGGTTGGGTGGCGATAGATTTTGGACATGGCTGTGATTATGCTTTGGTTTGTATTAATTATCAGACTTTCAACCAACAGGTATGAACTATACGACTTATCTCAAATCGATCTTTAATGTTTTGATGTTGGAGGAACCTTATACCTGCAGCTTCGCTGTGAGGGGTTGGACAGACCGGCCGAGGTACGCTGGCTCCATTAGTAGGTAGCGAACACGCGAACCACCACGTGGATTGCAAGCGAGGACTGATGAAAGACATGGATTGGACTCGCTCACATGTTAGCCGAGAGGGGGTAAACACCTTCTCACTCACTCACTGTAAACCTTCGGACGCGACATCATACATGCGCGCAATGAACTATTGTCTAGTGTTCAAACAAACGGGGCACTCGGTCAACGAACTCTGCATGTAATGAAAACGAGAATGGTTTGAACGGTCTATCAAAATTATCAGCATGTTCTAATTAAACGTGTATCATGCAAAACGACCTGTATGCCGCTTTTCAGTTGTCCGCAGCAAGTGCGGGCAATCCCTAGTTATCCCAACGAATCATCAATGCATCACTTCTTCTCACGCCTCTCCCACCTGACGACGGCAGGACTGAGGGGCCTGGAGAACAAGCTGGAGTAGTCAGTGCCAACCACGCCCTTCACACCTTCAAGGTTGTAGAACTTGAGGTCGCGGATCACGGTCGCAAGAATGGTCTGCAGCTGGACATATGCGAACTGCTCGCCGATGCAGCGATGTCTGCCAGCGCCGAAAGGCAAGTAGGGAGATGCGGCACCCTTGCTGACGACACCGTAGCCGTAGTCCTCGGTCTCTTCGGCGACGCCCTCCTTGACGTGCTTGGGGGCCAGGCGAATGTACTTGTCGGTGGGGTTTTCATCCCAGCGGTGAGGCTCCCACTCCATGGGTTCAGGGAAATGCTCGGCAACACGGCTTGTGACACCGGGCGATGCGAGGAGAACGTGAGAGGTGGGAATGACCCAGTTGGTGCCCTGGACCGGAAGAGGGTTCTTGACGACGCGCATAACGCTGTGGATGGGAGTGTGGATACGGAGGGTCTCTTTGACGACCTGGGCGTGAAGGGGCAAACGGCTGAGGTCCTCGTAGTGGAAGGCTTTGATCGAACCGTCCTCGTTCAATCCTAGAACCTGCTTCTGTTCCTCGAGAAGATCATCCTGGATATCGGGTCTGGAGGCGAGGCGAAGGAGAATCCAGCTGATGGTGGCAGAAGAGCTGTGTTGTCCAGCCATGAGCAGCGCGATCATCATGTGGGCGATTTCGCGGTCGGGAACGGCTTGACCGTTCTTGTATTCGCAGTTCATGAGGTTCCAGATCATGTCCTCTTCCCTGTCTCCCGAAGTGGAATCGCCAGATGCGCGCCTTTCCTTGATAATGTCCGTGTACACCTGAGTCATCTTCTTCTGAGCGGCATCACGTCTGCGGTTGTGAGGCAAGGGCAACCAGCCAAGCTTGAAGTTGATAGGCACGAAACCACCGTCGAGATCATGGTAGAGTTTTGCAAAGCCAGCGTCGAATCTTTCGCGGACCTCCTTACCCTGAAGAGAGCGCGAGGCAGTGTAGATGGTGAGTTCGGCGAGGGTAGGAGGGAGGTTAACGGTGCCGCTGTTGGCAGCGAAGTGCTTGGAAGATGCATCCTTGGAGAAGAAAGCGACAGTCTCGGCAGTGATGAGTTCGACGTAGGAGCGGAGAGCGGAGGAGGTCAGGCCGAATTTGACGAACTGGTGTATGTTAGCACTTTGTGTGCGTGGTCGTATCCTTCCATCGCGACATGCATACCTTCTTCTGCTCCATCAACTTGGAGTTGGGGCAGTCGTAGACGACATCCTTGCCGAAGACGGGGGTGGTGAGAGGGTGGTAGATTTCCTCGGCGTTGACGTCCTTCAGCTTGCCGTTGAGGATGAAGTCGTTGCCCTTGGTTCCCAAGCAGACGGTGGTCTTCTTGCCCAAGAGGACAAAGGTGAAGACATCGCCGTACTTTTCACGGCAGGCGAAGAAGAAGGCATAGGGGTCCATGCCATAGGTGACGGTGTTGCCGATCCATGGCAGGAAGTGGAAGACAAGCGGGGGCTCGTTAGGGTTGCGGAAGAGGATCTGCTGGAGGACGTTCAAGAGGATAACGAGGGTGGTCAGACTGGCGGCGGCGGAGAGGGCGACGAGCCAGGTGGGGGAGTTGTCGAGAAAGGGAGCCAGCGGGCCAACGAGACCCTGGAGGAGACCCATTGTTGGTGGTGGTGGACGGGGTAGGAGGTGAGGTTGAAAGAGAGTGATGTGGTCAGCACCAGGACGGGGGCTGTAAGTGAAGTATAAGGGCAGGCGACTGGGCTGGCCAATACGGCGTGGGTGATTTGTTCTGATATGGGACGATCAAGGATGAGCATCGTTCGACTTTCGAGTGGCGGTGGCACCATCTTCTACTGGGTACCTGCATTAGCGGCGGGATTGGTGAAGTCTAGGGCTAACAATCCTCAATCTCCGCTACGACGGACTGACACGCGCGCACATGGCCATGTCCGTCTCTTCACATCGGGCCATTTCCATTTCACTTACATTTGGTCATGCATCAATCCCGACTTTCTTGACTGGACTTCATCTCACACGGTCATCGTTAGGTGATCTGACATCACAGTCGTCAAGAACATCCTCAGTATCCTCGTGCCCCCACTGCCCCATCGGTGACACGTAGCCGAAGCAGATACCGACGGCTAAGTACTATTCCACTGCACATCACTCTTCCATTCAATGCAACACCCTTTAACAAGTCGTTCTCTTCGACTGTCTCGCAAGATCTCTCAATACAGCTTGACAAAGAACCTACCCCACAACTTTCACCAACACCGCAACATGCGCATCCCATACGCCCCCAACACCCCGGCCGATCCAACGCCCGAGAACAAAGCCATCTACGAGCGCATCGAGGCCCGACGCAACCCCCGTCCTTTGATCCCACTCGACCTGGCACTCCTCCACAACCCAAGTATAGCAGATGGCTACAGCAGCCTGGTCGGCGCCATCCGCTCCAAGTCCTCCCTCAGCCAGGCCATCATGGAGCTCAGCATCTGCTACATCGCCGTGCTGACCGGCGCCGTTTACGAGTGGAAGGCTCATTCAGTCCTTGCTCTCAAAGCCGGTGTTTCGTCCGAGAAGCTGGAGAAGCTCCTGGTCAAAGAGCGGGAATGGGCTGGGTTCGACGATCTGGAGAAAGCTGTGTTGCAATATACTGAGGAAAGCACCGTGAATGTTGCTGTCAGTGATGAGGTCTTCAAGAGAACACGAGAGCTGTTTGGTGAGGACCAGAAGATCATGGAGTTGCAAATCACTATTGGCGCGTATAACATGGTCAGCCGGTTTCTAGTAGGCTTGGACGTTACGGAGAACAACGGAGGGAAGATGGAGGTGCCGGTGGTGAACAAGTAGGTAGTTTCTGTGCGGAAGACGCTACTAACGAATCTATGCGAAATGTCAAACACGGTGTTCCCTCATCGTATCACCCACTGGAATCGACGCAACTTCACGCACAATTAAGGTACTGTGGTGTATCGAGATGCCAAAAAGATGCTGACCATGTTCTGACCAAATCCGGATGCCCGCTTTACTCATGAAAATCCCATTGTTCGGAAGTACATGCCCGTCTCGGCACTGGAATGCACGTGTGCGGACTCTCCATCATGATTGCGGCAAGAAGAGCAAACAAAGCGTGATAGCTGTCCACCGTGCTTCTAAATCCCGGAAGCAGCGCAGAACGCGTCGAAGCTCAGATGAGCATGTCTAGCTGCTCACCCATCACTATCTCGACCATGTGCCGTAGACATGGAGTACCGCCTGACGAAGTACCCAGATCTGAAAACCAGCTACATGTACGGCCCGAACAGCGAAATCAAAATCTACCACCGTCGCGTCACCATATCCAAGCAAAGAACAAACGCAACTCATGCTATTGTTTCAAAGAAACCCCGGCCAAATGTCGCCTCCACCTCTGCCGCATGCGGCCACACTCAATCACCACAAACAAAGCAATCACCAACACACCACGTCCGGCAAAAAGAAAAGAAACTAGCTTCTTATGCCCTTTCCCCCTCCTTCTGTCTCAAAGAGCATATCGTCCCCCGTTTCCAGGCAATCTTTTGTTCTTAGCTAGACGTACGTGACATACCTCCGACTTCGACTTACGGAAAACGAACTGGACCCCCAACGACGACGATCGCCGACAGCGATTACAACAAACTCGACCGGTACTATAAATCAACAAACTAACAAACCAAAGCCATGGTCAGAACACGAAGGGGCAATCCTGACCTAGCAATTGACCTATTCCGCCTTCCGCCCCTTCCCGAGGATGCTAAGAGGGCTAATAGACGTGCTGCGAGGCGTGCTGCGAGGCAACAGCAGCAGGCTCAACAGCCTGTCCAGCCGCCGCAGCAAGCCCCTGTTGCTACGATGATTGCTCATGCACCTCCACCTGTAGTAACGCAGCCTGTCCAGCCGACGCAGGATTCAGATGACCAAAGGGGTGAAGACGGTGATGATGAATCTGCTTCCGCAGATGAAGGTGAACAGGAGCAGGAGGAAGAGGAAGAGGAAGCAGAAGGAAGTCAGGCACTGGGCCCAACCGCAAATGACCCTGCATTGACTACTGAAGCCGAGCTCGCCAACGAATCCGACGTTCTCAACAACGCCGAAGGAAACCGTGCCGTGACTGCAGCATTGCAACAAAACCGCGACATCGAAGCCGCCATTGCCCAGGCCACTGCAGCTCAAATCGCCGACCGCGAAGAAGTCGCCGACATCTCCGACTACGTAGACCGAGTGACTCAACACGAACTCGACCGCCGCGCCGCGAGCTTGAACAGACGGGAAATGGCCGCCATCGAAGCTCGCAACCTCGAGGCTCAAGCTGCCGCCCTTGACGACCTCGTCGCAGAGTCCGACAGGCATGACTTCGCCGTGGCCCGATACGAAATCGAGGCGCAGAATCTCAGACATCAGGCTGCCGTGCTCCAAGAGTTCGCTGACGACTCCGAATATGACGACCAATGGGCCAGAAGCGAAAACGACCGCCGCGTTGCGAGTCTGACAAGGAGACGAATTGCGGAACGAGAAGCGGCCGCAAGACAAGCCGCCACCATCGAAGCCATCGCGATCGAAGCTGCCGCGGTCAAAGCTAAGGCCGAAAAAGAAACAGCCGACAAAGAAAAAGCAGCGAAAAGAGAAGAAGTTGCCAAAGCGGCGATCTCTAAAGGCGTCGCAGCCTGGCAGCAGCAGCTGGCCGACAAGAAAAAAGAACGCGAGGACTACTCGCAGGCCCGCGAGGATAGAGTCGCAGCAGAAGCAGAAGCAAAATCAGCAAAAGCATCGGCGGAGGACAAAGCACGGGCGGACGCCATATTGCACCAAATTGAAGAAGACAACAGAGAAGCAGACGAAGCATACGAGAAGGACAAAGTACGGCGGGAAGAAATAAAGCGCATCCTCGACGAAGACGACAGACGAACTGCGGAATTCGAAAGGAGGATGAGACAGATGAGGGAGAATGCTGGCTCAGATCCTGTGGGGGGCCGAGTGCAGGATGGAGAGGAGAACGAAGATGGAGGGGAGGAAGACGATGATGAGGAGGAAAGCCTTCGGAAGGAAAGGGAGGCCGCTCTTGCGGACCTGCCTGTCGATGACGACCTCGAAGGCCTCGAGGATGACAATGTTCCGATCCCGCCACCCGAGGTCGATGAGAACGGGCTTGCGGACTATGAGGATCCAGAGGATGAGCGCAGGAGGCAAGATCATGAGCGCAGGAGGCAAGCACAGGAGCGAGGGAGGGCCGAATACAGGAGGGCAGTGGCCGCCCGAGAAAGGATAAACGCTGACATTGACCGAATCTACCGGGAGGAGGCTGAGGCTGAGACGCTTGCGAACCCCGGCCGTCGCGAAGCGACGAACGCGTTCCAGCCTCCAGATGCCCTGCACGAATGGCGATACAATGCAAACACGCATCAATGGTTTTACATGGTCCATGGTAACCAACGCGTCTATCACGACCCGACGTCGAGCGGACCACCCAACGTGGGGTCCCCCGGCTCTGGCGAAGATAATCAGATGCTCGAGGACGATGGCGACCTCGCAGATGATGACGACCTCGAAGATTTTATGCGTGGCAACGACTACGAGATGCTCGACGACTACGACGGCCTCGAAAACAATGATGACCTCGAAAACAACGACGACCTTCAAAACAACGACAACCTCCAGGACGAGGAGATCCTTGATCGCGAGCCCGAGATCGATAATCAGCAGGGGAGCGAGGCGGACACTGCGGCGAAACGCGCAAAAGGAGCCGCCAAAGAACAGGCTGACAAGGACGAGGCGAGAGGCAAGGCTGATGAAGACCCTGCTTCCAAGGCAAAGGCGGCCAAAGACAAGAAAGACTTTGACGAATGGATGAAGTCCGACCAGAAAAGGGTGCAGGCCGCAAAGGAGGAGAGGGAGATTGAGAGGATGCTCATGGAGGCCGACGATCAAGACCGGATCAAGAAACAGAAGGAAAGAAAGGAGGCTGCAGAGAAAGAACGCAAGCAGTCGGGAGGGAAGCGAGGTCCAGATCCGGAAGACGAGGATGCCAGCGCGAGCAAGAAAGCGAAGACCGACAGGGTGCTCAAGACAACCACTGGCGAGAATGAACCGGATTGCATCGACAATGACTCCTGCAAGACCTTCCGAGACGCCATGGACTTGGCGAGGTTTACCTACGATACGAAATCCATAAACTCGGCGCCCCCTAGCCCAGTGGAGGTCGGTTCGTACACTGATCTGGACACCATCTTCATGGCGCTGGCGTCGGTGACCGAGGCGATCAACAAGACACGCCTCTCTGCAAACCAACCCAGAACGTACAGCCTGTTCCACCCACGCTCTCTCACAGACCACGACATCGTCGGTCATCCGGTGGTGCTCACTCGCCGTACCGCTCTTGTGCCAATCTCGAGAAACGATGACCCTCAGGAGCCCCACTATGCTCTCATATTCCTTCTCCAGAAGGAAGCCGTGCGCCGCGGGCAAGACAGAGACTTCTTCCGAATGTACAACTACGACAGCAAGCAGGCATCAGCGAATGAGTTCAATCAAGGGCCCTTGAAGAATACTGTGAGGTCAGCAATCATCAAAGCAGGCTGGGCCGGCCGTGCCGACGCAGAGGCAGAGCAAGTTCTGGGTCAATGCCTGGCCACTGAGACATGTGAACAGCCAGCCGACCTCGAATGGGCTTCCGGCATCCACGTTATCCTGAACGGATGGGCATGTGCGTTCCAGCTTCATCACAACAAGGACTCTCTCCTGCACAAGATGGGCTTCTACGAGAACGCAGCCATCCTGATCAACCTCGCCATCCGCGGCCTCGTGAGCTCGAAGATGATCATCAGCTTCTTTGAATGCTATGAGTACACAAAGAATGACACGACACCCGAGGTCGTGCGCAAGGCCTTGTCCTTCAAAGACTCGTCCAAGTTTGGGACTTACAAGGATCTCAACGATTACATCCTGGGACTGGTCGGCCGCCTCCCTCCTCCGTCTGGCGGCTTGAACCACCCTGGTTCACGGCCTCCCACGCCTACGACCGAAAGCGGCTCTGGAATTCGGACTCAGGCGCACGATGACGATGACAGTTACTCTCCTGTCGAACTCCCGCCTAATTTGGACAAGTTCCTCGACGGAGTGGAGACTGACATCCGGAAGGGCTCTCTGGGAAGCGCGGACGTCGTCAAGAACAAGTACGGTAAGCAGCTCGACTTTGTCTACGATCCGGACCATGTGAGTGTGGACAGCCACGACAGCACCAACGATCGCATGGCCGATTTCAAGGACGATGACGAAGATGAGTACGACGAAGAGGGGAGGAGAATCGAGACAAACGTCGAACTCCCAAAGGACGACGGGCCGCGCTTCGATTGGCGCGGTCAAGCCATCACGCCAGAAACCAAGGCTAAAACAGCTGCTGCCAAAGCGGAGAAGAAGGCCCAGGAAGAGAGGTCCAGAGAAGCGCGCGAGACTGAGCAGGCTCGCAGAGCCCTCGGCAACAGTTTCGACGACGACGACAATGGCGATGGTAATGTCGATGACCTCTTCGACGCGAATCAAGACATCGACCTTGGGGAAGACGGCGAAGACGGCGAAGATGAGGAACAGTATGGCTTCCCTCAATCTTCTGGGGCTCAGTACGGCGACGGCCCAGAGGATGAAGAGTACCAACCGACAGCAGGCGACGCCGCAGAAGAAGCATTCTACACCAATTCTTCCCTGCCTGGCCTCCGTGACTTCTCCACCGCGAGACCAATCACAGGAACCCCCGGGCTCGCGCTCCCCAATCCCCCTCCACCCACTCCCTACGCTCCCACACAGCCTTCAGCAGGTTTCCCTCCAGCGCCGCCCATGGGTGAGCAACGACAACGACCCCCACCGCCACCACCCCCAAACACCACCCCGGCCCCCCACCCAGCCGTCTCCGCCCTCCGCAACACAGGCGACATCGGGGCCCGCCCCTTCCACTCGCCCCCAACCTCGCCGACCGCCTCCCAGAACAGCTCGCGCCGCAGTTCCCTCAACATAGCCGTCGCCCCCGACACGCCTCTCCCAGCACCCCCACAGCCTGACATGCGCACTGTCGTGGAGCAGGAGGACGAGCGGGACGCTTGGTCCGTGGGGTTCGGGGATCCGGAAGAGGATCTCGAGATGGCGGAGGCGATGGCGGATGGGTATGGGGGTCGTTTGGGGCCGAATGGGAGGTATACGTTGGATCGTTCGGAGGGGTGGGAGGATTGGAGCAGGGATGTTCGTCGGTCTGGTGAGGAGGGGCCTGCGGACGATGATGATTGATTGTGACTGATTCTTCGGCTGATTCTTTGGCTTTGATTTTGGGGTCAGACTTCCCTTTTGGACTTTGGTTTATGTTTTCTTTTGGGGGTAGGTTGGTTTTTGGTTTGGAGTTCTGTTTGACAGTTTCATAAATTTGACTTAGTCTATACTTTGGGTATTGTGCTTTCGAAACGACTTCGATGTTTTCTTTTTTGCCTTGTCTTTTTCACAGTTTCTTTCCTATGCTGCCACGTTCCTCAAAGGTCGTCCATGTAATCAACGAAGCAGCATCGCGTAACTTCTACCGTCGCTGTCGATGATCGCTCAAGCGTACAGCAACGCTCTCGCTTCGCGACTTGTTCCGCCAATATGTCCTGAGTGGCGAGAAGCTTTATGGCCTCGCGCGTTTGTCCAATGTGTCCCTCCTTCTACTTGCCGTTTTCTGCTGGCAGACGGGCTGACGCTCGTTCTTTGGGTGTCCGTCTTCTTCCTTCGCTTCACTCGTCAGGGAAATAGCGCCAGGCATTGATCTTCTCTTCAAGCGCCAAGCCCTTCATGTCACTGACATCGCCAGGGTCGCATTCGGTGCCCGACTCCTAATCGTCGAATTTGAAGCCCTTTGCGGACAGATCAATTGCACCGCCACGGTATGAACCTGAAATTGATGTTAGTAGTCTATTCGTAAATTTTCAGGCGCTGCAGTGCAAGACCTACCCCTCTTCTTCTTGTTCTTCTCCTTGGTGAAGCCCTTGCCCTTGGTGACGATCAGGTCACGGTGGGCCTTCTCAGCGTAGTCGTATGGGACGTAAGCGTTGCTGGCAAGACGCGGGTCGACGTATTGGTCGGGGGCAATGCGAGAGAAGGGGACGTTCTTCACTTTGCCGCCCTTCTCCTGCACAACAGCAACGGCAGCGGCCTTGGGCTTTCCACCGTCGATCATAGCGAGGCGGGCCGGGTGCATGCCAGCGGTTGGGTCTTCGGCGACGGTGACAGTGGCAGCGGCGGAGCTCTCGGGAACCTCAATGCGGCCGATGGTGACGGAAGATGCGGCGGAGTCGTCAGACTTCTTAGAAGACACCTTCTCCTTCTTCTCCTTTGGCTTCTTGTCCTCCTTGGGCTTCTTCTCAGCGGTCTCCTTCTTGCTAGTCTTCTTCTTAGGTGCAGGAGCTTCGCTCTCACTGCTGCTGTCGCTGTCAGAGCTCGAGTCAGAGCTCGAGTCGGAGCTAGAATCGGAGCTCGATTCTGAGCTAGAGGAATCGCTGCTAGAATCACTGGAGGCCTTCTTCTCGACCACGCGCTTCTTTGCAGGGGGCGCATCGCTGTCTGAGGAGTCTTCCGAGCTGGAGGCACTGGACGAGGACGGAGTAGGAGAGCGCTTGCGCTTAGAGTTGGTCGCCTTGGCCTTGGGCTTGACCTCGGCCTCGCTCTCCGAGGAAGAGCTCTCGTCGCTGACTGCAGCCTTGATGTCGAGGATCATGCCCTCGCCGTCAGAGTCGGAGTCGGAGTCGCTGTCCTCGGAGCTGCTCTCACTGGAGCTGTCGCTGTCGGAGGAGGCGGACGAGCTGTCGTCGTCGGCGGCCACAGTCTTTGCCTGCCATTGGTGCCAGAGCTGAGGCAGAGAGGGGGCGGAACCAGCCTCGACGGTCTTCTTCCAGGCTTTGGCGTCGATCTCGAAGCCGTCGCCCTTGGCCTCCTTCTCGAGGGCCTTGAGGGTCTTCTTGAAGCCGACGGCGGACAGCAGGTCGGCGACCTGGTTGAGGACGTCGGCGACCTTGGGGGCGGGGGCGTCGGTGTACGACCACACGTCGTCGGAAAGTTGCTGGTTTGCAGCCATTGTGAGTGGTTGCGGAGGAAGGTGGTGGTGGTGCGAGTGGTGGTTGTTGTAGGTGGTGCGTCGGTCAAATGTTCACGGCGCGCAACAGTTGACCTCGAAAAATTTGTGGAGCGGCCGCTAGCGCTCGCGCGAAGTTTACATCATCCTGGCATGTGCACAGGGTCCACTCTGCGATAAGTATATGTCACTGGTAAAGTTGTTTTCTTGCTGTACCGAAGCTGCTGATATTACCGCATGTATCAGTGAGATATTCCCTTTGAAATACCAGATCTTTTGGATATCTCACCGGTAACAGCACCTCCTTGATCTACCAAAGCTGATGGTACCACCACATGAGTGGCCGTGAACCGGTGAGATACCAGCATTTGTCCTTGATCCTTGAATTGTTGACGGGATCTCACTAGCAACATGCTGTTCTTGATACACGGAAGCTGCTGATACCGCCGCATGGTTGCTCATGATCCACTGAGATAGCAACGTTTTTCCTCTACAATTTGATGGCATCTCGCCGGTGACCGCGTGTTTTTGACGTGCCAAAGCTGCTGATACCAGCGCTTACGGTATTTCGATCTATTGAGAGACTCAGGTTCATTCATTGGACTTTGATGGCATCTCACTGGTAACAGTCTGTCTTCGATGTGCCAAAGCTGCTGATATTGGCACGAATGATCTGCTGATCCAGTGAGATACCCGACTTCACCCTCTAGAATGTGCGACTATGCCACTGGTTATAGCATGTTTACAATACGAAAATGCTGCCGATACCACCGCTTGAGCATGGTCGACCCATTTGGAGAGACTCGAGTTTGCGTGCAGAGAATCGCGAGCATCTCAGTGGCATGCAGATTGATTCCAAAGGACAGGGTCGATGGTATCACCACTTGGCGAAGTTACGATTCAGAAAGATGCTCAGATTCGCGTTTCAAAAACTGATGACATCTCGCTGGCATTCGGGATGATTTTGACGCACAAATTCGATGATACTGACCCATGCGCAATCTCAATCCATTGAGACACTCTGTTTCATGTCACTGGTACGGAGGTTGACGTTCATATACAATGTCGATGATACTACCGCTTGATGGGGTATTGTCCATTCAGATGCTCAGATCCGGGTTGTGGAGAATGTCGTTATCTCAATAGCATGCAGGGAGGTTTCAATATACAAAGTCGATAGTACTACCACTCAACGAATGATTAATCCAGTGTGATGATGTATAGATGTAAAGTCGACCCTTCATCGTCGGCTCGTGAGTACATTGCGTGATCACCTATCGACCAAATGTGAAAAAATTCCGTGTAAACAATCTTGAGAAAAAGCCGAAACTCCACCCATGCCATCCGTCATGTCATCCAGGAAGTCCTCCAAGAACAGCCAAAAGAGAGGTGTTTGTCCGCCTCAAGCGTTTGTACCAAAGCCTGGCGCAAAGACAATCTCGTCGTCCAAACATTGCGTGCCAGCAGCGACTGGCTGGAACTGCACTTTTCCCCAGTTGCATAGACCCCACTGACCGGGTCCGTTGCACACAAGTTGGCCATCGACGGGGCAATCTGACTTGTCGCCGACAGGGCGAGGGACTGGCACAGAAGTCGGGAAGGGTGCGCCTGATGGAGGAGTGAAGCCGTGGGGTGGTGTCCCGGTGCCTATAGGGAAGGGTGGTGTGACGCCGGTCGGTTGTAGGCGAGCGATATCGATGGGAGATGCGGTGACGAGGGCGGACAGGGTAGCGACGAGAAGCGTTGTTGTGTACATCTTGCTTGTGTGGCGAATTTTGGCGGCTTTGGGGGTGACGGGGACTTTGACGCGGTTTGTCAAGTGTTTTTGCTGTTCGAAGTGACAATCGAGTGATAGGCGGAAGTCTGATGTGATTATTGATGTTGAGATGGTTTGCAATGGTCAGTTGGATGCATCCCTTATAACTACAGAAGAAAGAAAGATGAGCCCGTCTACGCATACGCAATCGACCTACCAAGTCCTGACTCCAGGCCACCATCAGCCGACCGCCACAGGACCGCAGAGCTGGGTTGGTGTGGCAGAGCCTCCAGTGATCACCATACGCGTACGTAAGGAGAGCCTCACAGATGTCGGCTGTGCAAGGTACCGTCACAGCAGGCAACACCCAAGAAAGAAGAGGCTCATACAAGGCTGATGTACGCAAGCCAGCGCGTGTCCGAGTGGGTGGCGAGGTCGCAACGAGCACCTTGTGTGCCGACGCCACTGGCTGTACAGTCGTCTGCCGGGCCACTTCATGTTTTTGTGTTTTTCAGGGTATTTTCGATGCCTCCTCCATCTCCTCCTCTTCCATGCTGTAGTAGAACATGATGCTGAAGGTCTTTGTTGATGAAGTCGTGGCACGTTACATATGTACGCTTGCGACGATTGTGCGGCGAAGCAGATCAGACTCGAGGCTTGGACGGACTTGGATTTCCCCGACGTCCGACTTTGACTTCACTTCCGTTTGGGCTGAGGGCTGACGTGATCTCTCGATATAGCAACGTGTGCTTGCATCTCTGCAATACAGTTCATCTGTCCCGTAGTTTCACGCAGCTATTCTCTCGTGCCCTCATGTGCTCCAGAAAGCTCGTTCTCGATGATTTTGGCTGCCCACCTTTTGCAGAATGAGACTACAGGTACCTCGTGATCTTATGCCAACGATTGTGGCCTGCGACGGAGTAGCAGTCTCGGAGATTGGACTACTGGTAGAACTAAAGAGGTCTTGTATGGGTGCAGCGTAGTTGGACCGCAGGTTTAGTTGCTTTGAGAGTGTTCCTTGAACCAATTTCGCTGACAGTAGTTGCAGACTTCCCGTCGTGTCCGCGAGCAAACGCAATGCTGAGCCGGAGAGTGGAAGAGCATCACGAGCTGGCTCTTACGATCTTTTACTCGTGTTTGTTGGCTGCTGGTAGCCGTTGCAATGTAACGGATTGGCGGGAGACGCAATGGCACTGTCTTCCAGCAGCAAGCAAGGGCTGCAAGGCTTGTTGCGCTCGAGGTCAAAACATTCGACACGAATGCCAAACCCTGTTGTTAGTCCAGCGATGTCAAGGCCAGTGTCTATGTGGTCTAGGTTGAACAAGATGGCCATACCGTCGCATTGATCCAAAGAACAAGATGAGTAGGCCACCGAGATTGCTGTGAATACATCTGCGGATGCTTCCGCATCCCTGCTTTCGTTTACTGTGCCTTTACGGAGTAAATTGTATGTGACTCTGCTAATGATAACCTTGCGCTATCGCCATTGCGGTCTCTGTAATCTCAGCAACAACATCACGGATCACATGCACATACCATCAACCACCACTCAGACCAACGAACGAACAACCATCAAGATGTCCCTACCTTTCACCATCCTCCCATGCAATACATGCGGCATCCTCGAGTGCACCAGACACGAGCGCGGTCAGGTGGAGATCACTCTCTCCCGCGCCCACATCTCCCCCGCCGCCTCTGGCATTTTCTGCCACGCACACTCGCCGTGGAACACGGCATACCTCAAGCGCGACGAGCTCAACCGCAGCGAAAGGATCCTGCACGCAGCAGCCATCACCGTTCGGCAGGTCGCCGCCTATCTCGCCAAGGAGACCGCCGCCGCCCCCATCGTGGATATCTTTCTCAAGATCAACGTGAAGGCATTCATCGTGTGGTACGGGAGCATTGATCGCGACTCCGACGTAACTCCTCGCATCGCCGCGCTCCTGCGCGATCTCGACGATGCTGCCGCGCTGGTTGGCGAGTGTGGCGGATACCGCCCCGACATCAAGTTCGTCAGGCGTGTGCCTGGGAATGTGCGGGAAGCGACAGGTGACCTCACGATGCGTGTGTTGCACCAGCGCTTGAGCAGTAAGTCACTTCTTAAGACTTTTGTTTAAGATCGATACCCTTGCTGACATAATGGTGTAGGCCCGTTCTCGCTGCCGATCCGCTGAGGTTCATCTTTCGGGCGTCATGGCTGCAGCGCGAAGCATACTGCAGCGGCATAGATAGTGAGCAAGATTGAGAATATCTATTGGTTCTCCTGTGATAGTGTTCAAGCCAGCTTTTCCGCGGTGACATACGATTGAATCCACGCGAGATCTCGTTTCGGTGGTGTAGCAATCTTGAGTTCATTTGGACTTTTTAGGTAGAACGATTTGCCGGAGCAGCCGACTACTCCATATCAAGTACCAGAAAAGGTGAGATCCAAATGTTTCAAGGTTGGGCAAGTGTGTTCAATGATATATCAATAAAGACTACAAGTAATAACTGGAAGGGACCGAACACCTGGTCCAACTTTGAGGTTGGTCTCTGCGAAAAGCATGTAACTCTCGATCAGCTGCCCCGGCACTGCTATTCACAAAAGCCCACCACTATCCCTGAGCTCCAATGAGATACTGCGCAGATGCAACAGGATCAATAGTAATCGTCATCGGAACTAGAACTGTCGTAGCGATAGGCGCTCACAGCGAGAGGCCTCACACCCGCCATCGGAACGTCTCTGCGATGGATGTAAGGCTTCACCCCTCCCTCGAACCAATCGTCCTCGCTGAAAGTCTTCCAATCAATCCCGTCAAGAGCCGCATTGACCAGCTTGTCGGCTTGTATGTTTTGGTGTCGTGAAACGCGCCAGAAGCGTGCTTGGACGTCGATGTCAGCGAGCCTGTTGCAGATTGCATCGAGTTCTCGGAAGAGGTCTTGGTTGACGACTGGAAGCCCGCGTGCATTCGTGTAGTCGTTGTTTCGCCACTTGATGATGTAGGATGTCATGCTATTGACCAAGTACGCAGAGTCGGTTTTGATGACGACTTCGGAGAGATGTTGGTCGAGGTTGCCGTTTGCGAACATGTTCCTGGCTGTACGCAGGGCGTGGACGGCGGCGTACAGCTCCGCGCGTTGATTGGTCGGTCGGCCGTCGGTGAGTATGAAAGATTTGTTGTTGTACGAGTTCACGTTGCAGAAGATGCCGCAGGCTGCTTCGGCGTCCGCATAGCCATTGTTGCGACAGGGGCCATCGGTAGCGATGATGATGGCATCACCATGGGCAGCGCGCGTCTCTTGGCAGTGGCACCATTCGGCTTCTAAGCATGGCACTAGTTCGATTTCCTGGTCAGGATGGCAACCGTAGTCACAAATCTCGCATGCATCGCATCTACCACGCACGAATCGCTCGTTAGAGATGTAGCACTCGAGATCACACAGGTCATAGCCTGTACCCCAAATCTCGGATGGAACGTAGCGACGAGACTTCGGATCTTGACTCATCGCAGGTGAGAGTCTGGTTTGACGCGGATCTAGTGTGGTATGTAGTGGTGATTGGTATTGAAGCTGGCGGAGGGAGCTGCTGACGGCGACCGGTGCTGTAGTCCGTGAGATAAGAAGATGACTCAGTGGTGGTTCTCTGGTTGACATCGAATGTACGACAGCAAAAAGCGATCAAACACAACCCTACAAACAGTGATGTTCTGTTCTTTCACAGAAGCTTAGGTAGCTGCAGATCTCAGCTGCCATTTGCCGCAGTCCATGCATGCAAGAAAGTCATGGCCTTTGAACTTGCTGATGCTTCACTGAAGCACTGGCCGAGCAGTGAATCAGGCTTCTAGATACTCAATGCCACTTTTTCAAACGCATGCGTCTGGCTGGGGGAATAAAGCAGACAGCCCTTTGTGCTATGTTTCGTTCATGATCTCTTTGTCGTGTCATTTGCTGCGACCTTCAGCGGTACGGAGAAACGACATATCCCTTACGGATACTGTAGCAGCATGATGAACGGCTCAGCATCTGGCGTACTTCTTTGTCGTGAAGGTCCATGTGCCCGATCAGCACCACAGTGGAAACACTCTTACGAGCCCTAGGATGTGTTCGTACTGCCTCAAAGGCCAGTGTCAACATGGACACATGCATAGTAGTACCACACGGAAGAGTCAATCATGGGCAGCAGCGGGAATGGCGTTTGCGTGCGGGTCGTGATAGAACAGAAGAGTATTGGAAGGGGATGATCGAACGATGTCGAGCAAGTCGCGTCTACTTTCGAGCGGAAATGACTCGGGCAGCCTCGGCATCTCTACGCCGCCCGCGCGACTGCGACGACCTCCGGGACGAAGATGCAATCGACAACTGATGACGGAGAGATGTACCGACAATCATGACAACACCCACACCCACAGCAGCCAATGGCGCTCCTCTCAATCCCACAAGGAAGCCTCTCCCTCTATCCGCGAGCCAGGAGTCACAGGTGCGCGAGCTATACTACAAGCGTGTGAGGAACAAGTGCGCAGATGAAGTCAGAGGTATGTATCGAACAGGCGTACTGAACATCAAGGGTCACAAACTGACGGTTCCATCTCAGATTTCGCAGCATGTTGCACCAACAAAACATTCACAGCGACCTTCGCATGCCGGACACAGCAGAAGGCAATGAATAATTGCATGAATCAATACGCCACCCGTGAAGAGCAGGACGCAGCACGAGAGGAATGGTTTGCCACCATGGACTCACGGCGAGAGGAGAGGCAGGCTAAGGAGAAGAAGCGTCTCGAAGACGAGAAGTTCTGGAAGGACTGGTGGGACAAGGAGAAGAAGACTACGGATCTGCCAGCGCCCAGGCTGAGAGAAGATGGGAAGAAGTGATTTGGAGGCGGGTCGGCGAAAGCAAAGCCGGTTCGCCATTCAGCGTTGAAGCGCTGATGTCTACAGACTTTGTCGCGGTCGATGCGAGAGGAAGAACGAGCTGCGACCCTCTTGCAAGGCACTGGAATGGGGTGAGATATTCAAAGTCGTCAACATGGACCATCAGCCCCGAGGTTCCTGGAGTGCACATGAGCTCCCATAGCACTCCTCTGCAGAGTTGATGACGTCCGTCACGCCTGGCGCAATCGCCCACGAGCTGCCATCATCGACACGCTAGTGGGGCGAATCTTGGAGATGTACATAACGGCATGGTTATGGATAACATCGAATCGCTTCCCAGAAGCAAGGCTATCAAGCCTATGTACAATACACAAGTTTCAGACAGAACATACTCTCACGAAGCTCAAGTTGAACGCGGTGAGAGTTTGGCATTGCGTCATCATCTTGCAAAACTAACACGGCCATCACTGCTCATTTCCTCAAAACACATAGACACGATGTCTCGCTCTTACAGTAAAGAGGTGATGGGGGAGTTGAATTTCCATACCAGAGGACAGATGCGCTAAGGCGAAGATCGTATCTGCTAAT
>Ga0265797_10003518_pt1 | contig 24924 bp, 25 predicted proteins | sample P2T30metagenome_FD_192433 | JGI IMG/M metagenome (GOLD analysis project Ga0265797, IMG submission 192433) | Plant litter microbial communities from East Loma Ridge, Irvine, California - P2 T30 | ecosystem: Environmental > Terrestrial > Plant litter > Unclassified | place: USA: California... | reverse complement strand
GCCCGGCTTGACCAGCAGGCCCTCACCCTTGCGCACCAGCGGGTCGCAGCGTTCGTAGACGTTCGGGCAGCCGGTGGCCGCCAGCAGCGCCTGCACGACGGGCACCTTCCACAGCTCGACACCGCCGGCATTGAACTGGCAGACCAGGTAGCCCGCCGCGCCGCCGTAGCTGTGCACCAGCAGTCCGGGCAGGCCGTCCTTCTCGCCGTCGAGCAGTTGCACCAGCGCCTGGGGATCGGCCGCGCGCATGGCGCCGCTGCGGGCGGCAATGGCGGCCTGCACGCGGCGCTTCATCATCGCGTGATCGACCGGCTCGTCTTCGCGCAAGGTCCAGACGCGGGCGGCGATCTGCGATTTCGCGTTATACGCGGCGCGCGCCAGGAACTGGCGTGCCGACGATTGCACGATGGCGGTCGCGCCGGGGCGGTTGCGCTCCTGCGGCTTGCCGTCGACCTTCTCGATGGCGGACGGGTAAATCCATGGGTCGCCGGACAGCAGGCTCTTTTCCTTGCCCTGTTTGATGGTAATGATCAGCATGTGAGACTTTCGAAGCGGGGGCCGAATGATACCGCAGTCGCCGGCGGGTGCTGCATCCTGCGCCGCCGCCATGCATTCTGTGCCGCCCTCTGTGCAGTTTGTCGCACGGCCGCAGCCGCGCCGTACCGGCTCGTCTACGATGCAGCCATCGGATAACGCATCGGAGAACACCATGTCCACAACGCCTTCGCGCAAATTACGCACCCTGCTGATTGCCGCGGCCCTGCTGGCGCCGCTGGCGGCAACGCAGGCCTCACCATTCGGCTGGCTGGGCGGCGACAAGGTCAAGGGCAGCGGCCACGTGGCACGCGAGACGCGCCAGCCCGGCCGCTTCCACGGCGTCTCGCTGTCCGTCAGCGGCAGCGTGGACGTGCGCACCGGCGGCGACGAAGCCGTCACCATCGAAGCGGACGACAACATGCTGCCGCTGATCGAGACGATGGTCGAGAATGGCGTGCTGCAGATTCGCGCGAAGAAGAATGCGCAACTGGATCCGCGCCGCCTGAAAGTGACGGTGCAGGCACCGGCCATCGACAGCCTCGGTGTCGCCGGCTCCGGCACCGTCCGCGCGGATCGGCTGCGCGGCGACAAGGTCGCTCTGGAACTGGCGGGCTCCGGCTCGATCGATGCCGCCGCCATCGAAGCGAAGTCCGTTTCCATTGAAGTGGCCGGCAGCGGCAACGTGCGTGCGGCCGGCGCCGCCGACTCGGTGGACGTCTCGCTGGCCGGCTCCGGCAAGGCCGATGCCGGCAGGCTGACGGGGCGCGAAGTGGCCGCCAACGTCAGCGGCTCCGGCGTGGCCACCGTCACCGCGCGCCAGACGCTGGCCGCCGCCATTACCGGTTCCGGCAACATCGCCTACTACGGCGACCCGCAGCTGAGCCGCGCGATCACCGGTTCCGGTGCCGTGCGCCGGTTGGGCGACGCGCGCTAGGCCGCAGATTTTCCAGGTCGCGCAGCAGCGCTGGCGCCGTTGCGGACCTGTCCTTTTCCTGCCTGCCTCGGGGTAAACGTCGGGGACAGGCACTTCCCAGGGCCGGGAGGCCCCGAGAAGAGCCAGTCCCCGGCGAGCTCTCGCGGCGCCGGGTCTCTTGCGAAAAAAACCGGTGACAGGCACCGGTTCCCAGAGCAGCGCGAAGCATTCGCCGCCCGATGCGAGCTGGGGACTGGCTCCTCTCGGGCCGCAGGGCCCGCGAGGTGCCTGTCCCCGACGTTGATGTTCGCAGCGTTTCGCGGTGGCTGGCTGCTTCGCTACAAATCGAACTTCAGCTCGGCCACCAGCGTGCGCTGCGTGTACGGGTGGAAGGCCCAGTACTTCTCGCCGTTCAGGTTGTCGATGCCGATGGCGCCGCTCCAGTGCGCGTCGAAGCGGTAGCGCAGCCGCGCATCCGCCACCAGGTAGTCGGATACCCCCATATACGTCAGCCCGTTCGGGTCGCTGTTGTCCAGCGTGCCGTACTGGCGCCCGGAGTAGCGCACACCCAGTGTGCCCGTCCAGCGGTCGTCCAGCGCGTACGACGCCAGCGCGTTGGCGCGCCACCTTGGCACCCGTGGCTGGCGCTTGCCGACCGACGCGGGGAACGCGTCGTTCGACACGATGCGCGAATCGGCGTAGGTCAGCGAACTGTTGATCGACAGCCCCCGCAGCCAGACGTCGCCTGCCTGCTGCGCCAGCTCCAGCCCCGTCGTGCGGATGCGGCCCACGTTCTGCACCGTGCTGACGGTGGCCGTCAGCGGCTGCGAGTACAGCGCGTCGCGCGTCGTCTCGCGGAACAGCGTGGCGCGCACGCTGCCGGATGCCGTCAGGCGCTCCGCCGTCAGCTCGCCCGTCCACGAACGCTCCGCGCGCAGGTTCGGGTTTGTATTGACGATGCGCTCGTCGACGATGGAGCCCTGGAACAGCTCCGCCGCCGTGGGGTTGCGGATGGCGCGCCCCGCCGACGCCTTCAGTGTCCACGCATCGTCCGCCCGCCATGCCAGCGCGGCCTTGGGCGACCAACTCGTCTCGCTGCGCGCCGCAAACGGCAGCAGCCCACCACCCGCCGCCGACATCTCGCCGCCAAACGCCCGCCAGCGTTCCAGCCGCGCGCCCAGCGTCGCCTTCCACCGCTCGTCGATGCGCCACGTGTCCTGCAGGTACAGGCTTTCCAGCCGCGTCTCGCCGTTGAACGTGGAGACGGGCCGACCGTCCGTGCCGCCAATCCAGTCAGGGCTGTTGACGACGCGCGTGCGCAGCCGCGCCGCGTCGCGCTGCACGCCCATGTCCACAACGTGCGCGCTGTCCGGCCGCCACGTCCCCTTCAGCGCTGCCGTGTTCCAGCCGCTGCCCTGCATGTCCGTCACGTTGCCGGCGCCCGGCGTATCGGGCGTGGCCGCGAAGACCGTCGGCACGCGTGCCAGGTCCTTGCGGTAGTCGTAACGGCTGTAGGCGACCTCCCAGTCGAACACGTCCTTGGCATGGCGCTTCAGCGACAGCCCGTGCATCAGGTGTTCCAGCTCGCCGCGCGCGGGCGCGAAGTCGGATGGCAGCAGTGTGTAGCGCTTGCCGTCGATGGCGACCGTGCCGCTGGTGACGGGGTTTCCGGCAGCATCCCGCAGGTACGACTCGCTGCGCCGCTCGGCATCGTTGCGCCACCAGCCCAGCGTGTAGCTGGCCCGCAGCACGGGCGACAGGTCGTACGCCAGCTTGACCTTGGCGTGGTCCTGCACCGTGTGCACCTGATTCGTCGCGCCCAGGATCAACCAGTCGCGGTCCGACGCATTGCGCCCGGGGACCGGGCCCGTGACGGGCGTCGCCGGCGCCGTTGCGGTGCCACTTGAAACCAGCTTGTTGGCAAAGCCGATCGGCTGGCCGTTGCTGTCCAGGCGCGACACGTCGACCCACCACGCGAACGCGCCGACGCGGTCGCCCAGCGAGGCGCTGCCCTGGCGGCCGTAGTAATGGTCTTTCGTGGCATATTGGCCGAAGCGCTGCGCGAAGCCGGACACGCGCACGTGCCCCTCCAGCTGCTTCGGCATGCGCGTCTGGTAGTCGACGACGGCGCCCACCGAGTTGCCCGGATAGGCCGCCGAGAACGGGCCATACAGCACGTCGACCCGCTCGATTTCCTCCGGCGTCACCATGCCCCAGCGCGGCGTGTAGGTGGCGCCGTTGCCCAGCAAATTGGACAGCAGGATGCCGTCCGCGTAGACCAGTGAGCGCGCGCTGTTGCCCGTGCCGGACGCACGGCTGGCCAGCACCGCGTGATCGTAGTCGCCGGTAAAGCGCTTGCGCACGTTCAGGCTGGGGAAGTATTTGAGGGCATCCTCGCTGTCGAGGGCATTGATGCGCTCCGCGATCTGCGTGGCCGTGATGCCTTCGATCGTCGTGGGGATCTGCGCCGGCAGCGACGTGGGGCGCCCGCCCTGGATCGTCACCACGTCCATCGTCTGCGCCGCGGCCGTTCCCGCCAGCGCCAGCACAGCCAGGGCGAGCGCCGTCCTTGCCGGCGGCGCGGCAATCAGTGAATAGCGTTGCATGGGAACCCCGTCAGTGAGCGGCGGGTGCGCTGTAGGTCAGCGGCCGCACGGGTACCTGCACCTCGACGGACTCGCGCTTGCGGTCCTTGCCTTCGACGACCAGCGTGACGGGAATCGTCTCGCCTTCCTTCAGCTGGCGTTTCAGGCCCATCAGCATGATGTGATAGCCGCCGGACGCCAGTGCGACGGTTTTACCGGCAGGCAGGTCGATGGCATCGACGGGCGCCATCGTCATGCGGTTGTCCTTCATCGACATCTGGTGCAGTTCCGCGACGCCGGCCACGGGGCTGCTGACGCCAACGAGGCGCGCGTCCGTCTTCGACTGGACCTGCATGAAGGCGCCGGACGATTTCGCGGCGGGGACGGTGGCGCGGGCCCACGGTTCGTTGACCGTGACCTGGGCGATGGCGGGAAGGGAAATGACTGCTGCGACTGCGAGCGAGAGGATGCGTTGCATGATTGACTCCGAAAATGTGTGGGGAAAAAGCGGCACAGATCAGGCGTCAACAGGCGGCCCGCGCGGATGCGCGGCCACCCAGATTTGCAGCGGACGGGGAGCGTGATAGAACAGGAACGGCCGTGCTGCGGGCATGGCGGCAAACGGCAACGGGGCCAGCGCCGGCGGCGGCAGGCCCAGCGCACCGGCGTGGGCCAGGCAGTAGCCGCAGTCCGTCATCGGCGGTTCGATGACCGGTGGCGGCGTCGGGCGGCTACGGTCCGTCAGCGCGCGGAACGTGGCTTCGTCGAGCATGCCGCGGCCGGCAAGGCGCGTGCCGTCGTTCAGGCAGATTTCCCAGCCCGGTCCCGCATGGCGGCCATCAGCCAGCGCCAGTGCATGCGAGACGCCCGGCGCAAGCGCGTTCAGCAGGATCGCCAGGCAGGCGATCCACACTTGCAGCAGGCGGCGGCGGGAAGCTTTCATGTGGCGATTATAGCTTTGTGGCGGCGGCATGTCGCGCGGGGCTCCCCCTGCAGCGGAACGTCGGGGACAGGCACCAATCTCGGGGTCTCCGGCGCCGAGAGTCCCCAAACGCTGTAACATGGCGCGCTCGTTCGAAAGGATACCCATGCACCAGACCCCGGATGAAGTCATCGACCGCGCCATCGACCGCCACAAGATCGTCGGCGCCGTCGTGCTGGCCGCGCGCCATGGCGAGATCGTGTATCGCCGCGCCGCCGGCTGGGCCGACCGCGAGAGCGCGCGGGCCATGACGGACGACGCGCTGTTCCTGTATGCGTCGATGACGAAACCGCTGGTCGCCACGACGGCATTGCGCCTGATGCAGCAAGGCTTCCTGCAGCTGCACGACACGGTGGCGCAGTGGCTGCCCGACTTCCGCCCTGCCCTCGCCGAAGGCACTGCTCCCGACATCACATTGCACCATCTGCTGACGCACACGTCCGGCCTGTCGTATGCGTTCATCGAGCCGGAGGACGGGCCATACCGGCGCGCCGGCGTGTCGTCCGGGCTGGATCAGCCGGGGCTGTCGCTGGCGGAGAACCTGGCACGCATCGCGGCCGTGCCGCTGGCGTTCGCGCCCGGCACCGGCTGGCGGTATTCGGTGGCGATGGACGTGTTGGGAGCGGTGCTGGAAGCGGCGGCAGGCAAGCCGCTGCCGGCGCTGGTGGCCGACTACGTGACGACGCCGCTGGGCATGGCCGACACGGCGTTCCATGTGACGGACCCGGCCCGGCTGGTGACGCACTACCTGAACGACAGGCCGGAACCGCGGCCGATGCAGGACGATGCCAGCACCCGCTCGGGCGTCGGCATCGCCCGCTTTGCGCCACGCCGCATTTTTGATGCGGACTCGTACCCTTCCGGCGGCGCCGGCATGGCCGGCAGCGCGTTGGACTTCATGCGCTTCCTGCTGTCACTGCGGGGAGAAAACAGCGACATCCTCGATATCGCACGGGTCGACCGAACGGGTACCGGCGCGGCCACGCAAGGCGCCGGCTGGGGCTTCGGCTACCTGGGCGCCGTGCTGGGCGACCCGGCGCCCACGCACACGCCGCAGCAGCCGGGCAGCGTGCAGTGGGGCGGCGCCTATGGACACTACTGGTTCTACGATCCGGTGCGCGACTTCACGGCCGTCAGCCTGACCAACACGACGTTCGAAGGCATGTCCGGCACGTTCCCGCGCGACCTGCGCAATGCGCTGTACCGGACTTTCGCAAGCGTTTAACGTTCGCTCTTCCAGGTCTCGCGCTCGACCTGCACGGTTTCGACGCCGTCCGTCAGCCAGATCTGGCCGTCCTGGATCGTGCATTGCAGCTGCATCGTACGCTGGGCCATCTTCTCCAGCGCGGCCGTCGCTTCGGACGGCAGATTGATGACGGACAGGTTTTTCGCCCGCTCGACCTTGTTGGCGATGCCCTTCCACCAGATCGAACTGGCGGCGCTGTAGCAGTAGACGATCACGTGTTCGGACCGGCCGCAGCCCTTCAGGATGCGGCGCTCTTCCGGCTGGCCGATCTCGATCCACAGCTGGATCGCGTCCGTCAGGTCCTTGTCCCACAGGTCCGGTTCCTCGACGTCGAACATGCCTTTCGTGAAGGCCAGCGAGTCGTTAGCGTGGATGGCGAAGGCCAGCAGGCGCACCATCATGCGCTCGTCCGTTTCGGACGGGTGGCGCGCCAGCGTCAGCACATGGGTGCCGTAATAATTGCGGTCCATGTCGGCGATCGACAGTTCCGCTTTGTAGATTGTTGCCTTGATTGCCATTGAATCTTTACTCTGTGTTATTTGAAGATGACGGTACGGTCGCCGTTTTGCAGGATGCGGTGCTCGACAGCCCATTTCACGGCGCGTGCCAGCACGACGCATTCGACGTCGCGGCCGATGGCCGACAGCGTCTCCGCGTCCATCGCATGGTCGACCCGCTCCACGTCCTGCTCGATGATCGGGCCTTCGTCCAGGTCGCCCGTGACGAAGTGCGCCGTCGCGCCGATCAGCTTCACGCCGCGCCGGTGCGCCTGCGCATACGGCCGCGCGCCCTTGAAGCTGGGCAGGAACGAGTGGTGGATATTGATCGCCTTGCCCTTCAGGCGCGCGCACAGGCCGGGCGACAGGATCTGCATGTAGCGCGCCAGCACGACCAGGTCGATGCCGTGCGTGTCCATCAGGTCGACGATGCGCGCTTCCTGCGCCAGCTTGGCCTCTTCCGATGCGCCGGCCGCCAGCGGCAGGTGGTGGAACGGGATGTTGTAGCTGGCCGCCAGCTGGTAGAAGTCCATGTGGTTCGACACGATGGCCGGAATCTCGACGGGCAGCAGGCCGCTCTTGTAGCGGAACAGCAGGTCGTTCAGGCAGTGGCCGATCTTCGACACCATCAGCATCACGCGCGGCTTGTAGTGGGCGTCATGCAGGTCCCATTCCAGGCGCAGCGTCCCGGCCAGCTGGGCAAAATCGGCGCGCAGGGTTGCGTCCGCCACGGCGCTGTCCTCGGCGGCGAAGTGCACCCGCATGAAGAAGCGCTGCGTCTCCTGGTCGCCGAACTGGGCCGAATCGAGGATGTTGCAGCCATGGGCGGCGAGGAAACCGGAAACATGGTGCACGATGCCGCGCTGGTCGGGACAGGAAAGCGTCAGGATGTATTCGGGGTGCGTCATGGCCGTGTCGGTCTCAGGTTCAATGTCGGGTCGAAAAGCGGAGCGGTATTGTCGCATGAACGGCCGGGCCGGCGGAAATGCCGGGCAAATGGCCCATGCGGTGGAGCGCGCCAGCCGCGCCGCAATGCTCCTATACTGGACCGACGCAGTCAGGCAGCTGCCGCGCCCGGCGGGAAGTCAGCCACGGCGCGGCGCGGAACTTTCACCGTACCCAAGGAGCCACCCATGACCAACGAAACCAACGACGCCGTCCCCCTGCCCACCGCGGAAGATCATCCCGCCGTGAAGATGCCGCGGGGCGAGAACTCCACCGTCAACGATGCCGTCGCGCTGCTCACCAGCGACCACGACAAGGCCAAGCAGCTGTTCCGCGAATATGACCGCGTTGCCCGCCTGGGCGACGTCCAGCTCAAGAGCGAACTGGCGCTGCAGATCTGCCTGGAACTGAGCATTCACACGCAGATCGAAGAAGAGCTGTTCTACCCGGCCGTACGCAGCGAAACGGGTGACGAAAAAATGGTCCAGGAGGCCATCCAGGAGCACGCGGAAGCCAAGGAGCTGATTGCCCGCATTCAGGGCATGGCGGCGGACGACCAGGACCTGGACGATACCGTGGCACTGCTGCGCCGGGCCATCGAGCATCACGTCGACGAGGAAGAGCGGGAGATGTTCCCGCAGGCGCGCCAGTCCGATGTGGACCTGGGCCGGTTGCGCGAACAGCTGGCCGACCGCAAGGAGCAGCTGGAACACGATATGGGCGCCAGCCCGCTGCGCCGGGGCTCCAGCGAAGCCGTGGGCGAGCGTGCGGCGATCGGCCAGGCCGATTCCTGACGGCGCGACGCGGTTTCTGCCGCAACCCGGAACTTAAACGGCATCCCTTTCTCTAACCAGACGAAGCGGCACAGCGCCGCTTCGCGGACCGGGCACTTCCGCCCGGATCTCAATCTTCGCGAGAGGGGTGGCAAATGGCTACAAATCAGCAAGAACAAAATCGGGGTGAACAGCAGCGGGGCGAACAGAGTCGGGGCGAAAATCGAAGCGAGCAGAACCTGGGCAGCGCCGGCAGCGGCAACGCGGCGCGCGCGGACAACGGCAGCCAGAAGAGTCCGGCCAAACGGGGCTTTGCCGCCATGGACGAAGCCACGCAGCGCCAGATCGCCAGCAAGGGTGGCCAGGCCGCGCACCAGAAAGGCACTGCGCACGAATTCGATTCCGAGGAAGCCCGCCGCGCCGGCCAGAAAGGCGGCGAAGCAGTCAGCCGCGACCGCGAGCACATGGCGGAGATCGGCCGTAAAGGCGGCGAAAGCCGGCAGTCCGCCAACCGTGGCGCTCGTCAGGGGGGCAAGGACGAGAAGCGCTGAGGCTGGGGTCTCTGGCAGGCGGACGATCCGCTGGGGTCTGTCCCGGTCACTGGCGCTGGGTCCGCTGGGGTCCGTCCCGGTCACTGGCGCTGGATCCGCTGGGGTCTGTCGCGGTCACTGGCGCTGGATCCGCTGGGGTCTGTCCCCGGTAAGTGATGGCTGCAGCGCGGGCCAGCGGCGTATCGAGGGGACTGACCCCGGTTTTTTGGCACGGCAGCAAGGACGCAGGCGAAAAACCGGGGTCAGTCCCCTGACAATGCCGCCGACTTGCGGCGCGGTTATCACTTAGCGGGGACAGACCCCAGCGGCGCAACCCGCAGCGGCGCAGACCCCAGCGGCGCAACCCGGAGCGGTACAAACCTCTGCGGCGCAGCCCCCAGCAACGGGTCACTCACGGTTCAACACACAGCAGCAAACCGGCACAACCACGCCCCTACGCCCGTACGGCCGCCGATATCGGGCGAACCGACCGGCCGCACCGTTTACAACGCGTTTTTATTGTCTGCGTTACAATCAATTTCAGCTTTCATCTCATAACTGAAGAGGCAGACATGAACGACCAGAGCATCAACGAACAACGCGGTATCGATTCCCTGAAAACCCCGACCGACCTGGGCAAGAAAGCCCGCAAGGACACCGCCGAGGGCCTGAACGCCCTGCTGGCCGACACGTTCGCGCTGTACGTCAAGTGCAAGAACTTCCACTGGCACGTCAGCGGCCCGCACTTCCGCTCGCACCACCTGCTGCTGGACGAACAGGCCGCCGCGATCTACGCGATGCTGGACCCGATCGCCGAGCGCGTGCGCAAGCTGGGCGGCACGACGATCCGTTCGATCAAGCACATCGCTTCGCTGCAGCGTATCCAGGACAACGACAAGGAATTCGTCGACGCGACCGCCATGCTGGAAGAGCTGCGCGCCGACAACCAGTCGCTGGTGAAATCGATGCGTGAAGTGCACGACGTGTGCGACGAGGACAAGGACATCGCCACCGCCAGCCTGCTGGAAAACTGGATCGACGAAGCCGAGGAACGCATCTGGTTCCTGTTCGAATCGACCCGCGGCGCTTAACGTAACACCGTAACACCGCGACGCCCGGTGACGGACACCTGCCGAGGGCAAGTGTCCGTCACCGACGTTCAGCCGGCGCTCGCCGCACGCATCTGATCGGCTCCGGCCTCTACCGGCCAACAGCCGCCGAACTCACCCCGCCACGCCAAGAATCACGCTGCTGGCCTTGAACACGGCCGTCACAGCCATCCCCTCCCGCAACGCCAGCGCTTCCTCGCTGTCCCGCGTTACCGTCGCGCCGACGGTTCCACCGCCGGGCAACGCAATCGTCACATCCGAATTCACCGCGCCCGTCACGACGCGCTCTACGGTACCGGACAGCCGGTTGCGCGCCGACAGCCCTGCCCCGTCGCCCACCGCGATGATCACCGACGACGCCTTGACCAGCGCGAACGCCGCCACGCCAGGCGCCAGCCCCAGACTCACGGTGCTGTCGTGCGTGACGATCGCCACGATGGCCTGGCCGCCGACGACCGTCAATGTCACTTCATCGTTGACGGCGCCGCGCACGAGCTTCGTTACGGTGCCCGCAAACTGGTTGCGCGCGCTGGTTTTCATCGTCATGCTCCGCATCAGGTCCAGGTCCTCCGGCAGCGGCACGCCGCCCTGCCGTCCCAGGTATTCGACAAACTGGCCGTGCAAACGTTCCAGCCGGCGGAAATCCTCGACCAGCCGCAGGCCGCGGCTGGTGAGCCGCGTGCCGCCGCCGCCCTTGCCGCCCGCCAGCCGTTCCACCAGCGGCTCGCCGGCCAGGTTGTTCATCGCCTCGACGGCGTCCCACGCCGCCTTGTAGCTCATCTTGACGGCCTTGGCCGCCTGCGTGATCGAGCCGTGCTGGCCGATGCTGGCCAGCAGCGCCACGCGGTCGGGACCGCCCAGGTGCTGGCCGTTCATCGTCAGCCACAGCTTGCCGTGCAGCGTCATGGCGTCGCCGCCGTCGTTGCGTTCAGCCGTCACAGGAAGCGCTCCTCGACGATGGCGCCGTCCGCCATCGTCAGCACCTGGCCGCCGAACGTGGCCGCGTCCTCCGGGTCGTGCGTGATCAGCAGCATGGGGATGTCCAGGCGGCGCTGCAGCGCGTCCAGCTCGGCGCGCATGCGCACCCGCAGGGCCGGATCGAGTGCCGCGAACGGCTCGTCCAGCAGCAGCGCCGCCGGCTCCGCCACCAGTGCGCGGGCCAGCGCGACGCGCTGGCGCTGGCCGCCGGACAGCTGCTCGGGCAGTTGCTGGGCCACGGCATCCAGCTCGAACGCCTGCAGCCAGTAATTCACCGCATCGCTGTCGCCACGCCGTGGCGGATTGCGCCAGCCCCGTTGCAGGCCGAACGCGATGTTCTGCCGCACGTTCAGGTGCGGGAACAGCGCGTAGTCCTGGAACAGATAGCCGACCTTGCGCCGCTGCGGCGAGACATCGACGCCGGCCGCGCGGTCGAACAGCACGCGGCCGGACAATTCGATGCGTCCGGCGTCGGGCCGTGTCAGCCCGGCGATCGCCTTCAGCATCTGGCTCTTGCCGGCACCGGAAGCGCCGTAGATGACGACGCGCTGGCCGCGGGCTTCGAAGCGCGTCTGCAAGCGGAAGGTGCGGGCGCCGGCACGCAGCGTGCTGGCGATATCGACGTGGATGCTCATGCGCTCACGCTCCTGCCCGGGGCAAGCCGGCTGGCCAGCACGAGCACCAGCACGCACGTGGCGGAAGTGATCAGCACCAGCAGGTTGGCGGTGTCGTCCTGCCCTGCCTGCACGGCTTCGTAGACGGCGATCGACAGGGTCTGGGTCTTGCCGGGGATGCTGCCGGCCACCATCAGCGTGGCGCCGAATTCGCCCATCGAACGGGCAAAGGCAAGCAAGGTGCCGGCCAGGATGCCGCGCCATGCCAGCGGCAGGGTCACGCGCAGGAACACGCCGAATTCCGAGACGCCCAGCACCCGCGCGGCCTGCTCCAGCTGTACGTCGACCGTTTCGAATGCAGCGCGGGCCCCTTTCAGCACCAGCGGGAAGGCGACGACGGCGGCCGCGATGACGGCCGCCTGCCACGTGAAGATCAGGTTGATGCCCAAGGTGTCGTGCAGCCATGCGCCCAGCGGGCCGTTGCGGCCGATGACGACCAGCAGGTAGTAGCCCAGCACCGTCGGCGGCATCACCATGGGCAGCGTCAGCAGCGCATCGAGCAGCTCGCGGCCCGGAAAGCGTCCGCGCGCCAGCAGGTAGCCCACCGCCATCCCCAGCACCAGGTCGATGCCGGTCGCCCACAGCGCCACTTTCAGCGACAGGCCCAGCGCCGTCAGTGCCGGTTCCGTCATGGGCGCACGAAGCCGTATTTCGCGAGGATCGCCTGTCCCGGCGGCGACAGCGTGTACTGCACGAAGCCGAGCGCCAGTGCCGGCTGCGGCGCGCGGGCCAGCACGGCGATGGGATAGCGCACCGGGGACGTGGTGGGCACCGTCAGCACGGCGCGCACCTTGTCCTTCTGCGCCATCACGTCCGTCGCGTAGACAAAGCCCGCGTCCACTTCGCCGCGCGCCACGTAATCGAGGCTCTGACGCACCGAGGCGCCATAAACGAACCTGGGTTCGAGCCGCGCCCAAATGCCCGCCTTCATCAGCGCATCCTTTGCATAACGGCCGATCGGCACGCTGGCAGGGTTGCCGGTGGTGAGGCGCTGCACGGACTGGACATCCAGGTCGGCCAGCGTCGCCGGCTTGAACGCGCTCGCCGCCGGCACGATCAGCACGACGGTATTGGCGACGAAATCGCGGCGCGTGCGGGCGGCCACCAGTGCCAAAGCCTCGGCCTTGTCCATCGCTTCCTGGTCGGCGGACGCGAACACGTCCACCGGCGCGCCCTTGGCGATCTGCTGCACCAGCGGGTCGGACGCGGCAAAGTTCAGCAACACCTTGTCGCCCGGATGGGCGGCCTCGAACGCCTGCGCCAGTTCGCGGAACGCATTGGTGAGACTGGCGGCGGCGGAGACGGTCACTTCGGCGGCCGACGCGCCCGCGGGCAGTGCCGCGGCCAGCGCCAAGAGGAAGATTTTACGCATGGGTAGCTGCAAGAGAGATTGTTGAAAGCGCAATATACCCGATTATATAGCGCCTGGCTGTACGCACTTTGGACGAGATCTCTCGGCCACCCAGCATTGCCGGGTCGGCAACAGCGCTGCTAGAATGAATCGCACCCGCCACCACCCCGGCAGGTACTTCGAGGCCGGCTCCCCGCCACGCCCAACAACGCACTGCCGCGACCCATCCGGTCCCGCCGCTGCCGCCTTTGCATCGCGATTTGCAGTTCCCCACAACTTTCCATCACAGGACCCGATCATGCATACCCCGTCACGCCCTCTCCGCGCGCCGCTCGCCGGCTTCCACGACCACTCCGGCGCAAGCGCCGCGGTCGCGGCGGCGGCGGCGGGCATGACCATCGCGGCGCCGCGAATCGAATCGCTGGATGCCCTGCTGCCGGCCGAACCGCTGCTGATGATGGGCGCGGGGCCCGTGCCGATTCCGGCCCGGGTGGCGCATGCCAATTCCATCGTCATCAATCACCTGGGGGAGACGCTGGCCCGCGTCATCGCACAGGTGCAATCGATGGCGCGCTACGTGTTCCAGACCGAATCGCCGTGGATCCTGGGCGTTGCCGGCCCGGGATCGGCCGCGATGGAGATGAGCATCACGAACCTCGTCTGGCCGGGCACGAAGGTGCTGGCCGTGCGCAACGGCTACTTCAGCGAACGCTTTGCCGAGATGGCGCGCCGCGTCGGCGGCGACGTGACGACGCTCGACGTGCCGCTGGGCGAAGTCATCGACCTGGCGCAGCTGGAAGAGGCGCTGGAGCGCGTGCGCCCCGCCGTGCTGACGGTGGCGCATGGCGAAACGTCGTCCACCACGTTCAACCATCACCTGGCGGATATCGCCCGGCTGGCCCGCAAGGCCGGCTGCCTCGTCGTGGCGGACGCCGTCTGCACGTTGAGCACGACGCCGCTGCTGATGGACGCCTGGGACGTGGACGTCGTCGTCACCGGCGGCCAGAAGGGGCTGTCGTCGATTCCCGGCGTGTCGCTGATCGCGCTGTCGCAGCGCGCGTGGGACCGCATCGAGAGCCGCCCCGCCGATCCGCCGCACTGGTGCCTGGATGCGAAGCTGGCCGCGCAGTTCTGGCATCACGCGTCGTACCATTACACCGCGCCCGTCTCCGGCATCCTGGCGCTGCACGAAGCGCTGCACCTGATCTGCCAGGAGACGCTGGAACGCCGCTTCGCGCGCCACGCCGGCTGCTCGACGGCGATGCAGCGCGCCATCGAGGCGCTGGGCCTGACGCTGTATGGCCAGCCGGCGTCGCGGCTGCACTCCGTCATCGGCATCGAAGTGCCGCAGGGGATCGACCGGCGCCAGGTCTGCGCGCATATCTCGGCGCGCTACCGCGTCGAGATTTCCGGGTCGTTCGGGCTGGACATCGTGCGCATCGGCCAGATGGGCGAGCAGTGCCGCGCCCATCACCTGTTCCGCACCCTGCACGCATTCGGCTCGACGATGCGCGATCTGGGCGCCAGCGTCGACCTGCCCGCTGCGGCGGCGGAGCTGGAGCGCACCCTGCAGCGGATGCACGACGACGTCATCTGAAGCCCGGGCCCGCTTTTCTGCGCGGCGCAGCGCCGTTATCAGCGGCGCAACATAAGCCCCGGCACGCCCCGACATTGGCGTGCCGGCCGCCGCTCCGGTATCATGCGGGGATGAATCAGATTTCCTTCCAGCCGTTTGTCATCGGTGTCGCGGGCGGTAGCGGCAGCGGCAAATCGACGGTTTCCCAGCAAGTCCTGGCCTCCTTCGGCGCCGACATGGTCTCGGTCGTGATGCAGGACGATTACTACCGCGACCAGTCCGACCTCGCGCCCGACGTGCGCCGCAAGCAGAATTACGACCACCCGCAGGCGTTCGACTGGCCGCTGCTGGTGCAGCACGTCCAGGCCCTGCGCAATGGCGAAACGATCGCGATGCCGGTGTACGATTTCACGATCGACAACCGTTCCAACGAGACCATTGCCGTCAAGCCGGCCCCGGTCATCGTCATCGAAGGCCTGTTCGCGCTGTACGACGCCGACCTGCGCAAGATGATGTCGCTGAAGATCTTCGTCGATACGGCACCGGACGTGCGCTTCATCCGCCGCATGCAGCGCGATATTTCCGAGCGCGGCCGCACCATGGACAGCATCGTCACGCAGTACATGGACACGGTGCGCCCGATGCACAAGCAGTTCATCGAGCCGACCAAGCGCCATGCCGACGTGATCCTGCCGCACGGTGCCAACGGCCCGGCGGTGGACGTCATCACCACCAAGGTCGCCAGCATCATTGGACAATTGCAGCGGCCCTGACCGCCGCCGTCACAGCGGTTCGACCGTCAGGCCGCCCTCCAGCAGCGGCCTGGCCAGAATCCGATACACATCCACGTCGAACCGCGCGGCGTTCTTGCGGCGCGACTGCCGCGTGCCGAGATAGCACCAGTTGTCGACGAGCTGGCGCTGGCGCATTCCGTCCGATTTTTCAACGATGGCAATCGCTCCGGGATAAGGCCACGGCGTGACGCGCAGCGGCGCCAGCGCGGCCTGCATCCGGGCCGCATGGTCCGCCGCGCTTTCCTCGCCGGTGCAGGCGCCGCGGCACGATTTCAGCTGGCGCGCGAAGCACGGCCGGCCCGGCGTGCCCTTTTCCAGTCCCGTCATGACGGAGCACAGGCCGTCACTGTGGGCCAGGTCGCGCAGCGTTTCCTGCGCCGCCTTCCTCGTCTGGAACAGGCCGAACAGCCCTTCCGTGCGGCCAAAATCGATCTCCTTGGCAAATACCACTTCCGGCAGCGCCCCGCCCAGCCGGATCGAACACATCTCGCGGATGCGCCGCAGCTTGCGGTTGAATACGGGCTGGTGCGCCTTGATCAGCTGCGCCTCGCGCAGCAGCGCGCCGATCTCGCCGCCCGTGCGTTCGTGCTCGATGCGAGATGTACGCGCGAGCATCTGCGCCTCGTCCGGCGTGCGCAGGTGCGACAGCACGCGCTGGCGCAGGTTTACGCTCTTGCCGATGTAGAGGGGAATGCCGGCGGCATCGCGAAAGATGTAGACGCCGGGCTGCTGCGGCAGGCTGTCGAGGCAGTCGCGGGGAATGTGGGCGGGGTAGCTGAAGCTCGTTGCAGGATCGGTGCAGACCAGCAGCCCCACCGCGTTGACGTGGGTGTGCATGGGCGCCATGATACGGCTTTGCGCGGCTGTGGTACAGTCACGCCGCCATGAAATCCGCTACCGATCTTCCGCTGAAATACCTCGGCGCCTACTCCGACCAGACCCGCACGCAGGTGGCCCAGCTGCTGGGCCAGAACCGCCTTGGCGACATTCTGCTGCAACGTTATCCGAAAGCTCACGACGTGCGCAACGACCGCGCGCTGTATGACTACGTGCAGGACCTGAAGACGGAATTCCTGCGCAATGCGGAGCCGATCAACAAGGTGGTCTTCGACAGCAAGATCCATGTGATCCAGCACGCGCTGGGACTGCACACGTCGATCTCGCGCGTCCAGGGCGGCAAGCTCAAAGCCAAGCACGAGATCAAGGTCGCGACGATGTTCCGCGACGCGCCGCTGGAATTCCTGCGCATGATCGCCGTGCACGAACTGGCGCACGTGAAGGAAAAGGCGCACGACAAGGCTTTTTATAAACTGTGCACCTACATGGAACCGAACTACCACCAGTACGAGTTCGACGTGCGGCTGTATCTGACCGAGATGGAGCATTCGGGGCGCAAGCTGTGGTGATTCTCCGCCGCAGGACACCGACGGCGTAGATTCAGCAGCGACCGACAGGCCTGAGCACCCTGCTGCCGCGGTAGATGCATCCGGCCCCGAATCCCACTCCCGCCGCAGCCCACACCACAGCCGCCACGATCTCGAACGTATTGCGCAGCTCGGGATGCAGCCATGCCAGCGGCAACAGAATGACGCCACGCAGCAGGCAGATCGCGGCGATCGCGGCCAGTGTCGTGCGCAGCAGCGGCAGGCGCCTGACGACGCCCAGCGCCGAGCAGGCATACACGGCGCACAGCGCCATCAGCGCGGCGATGGCGGCCGCGCTGGTCGGGGCCAGCCACGTACCGGCGCGGGCCGACGCGACAACGGCCGGTGGCGCGCCGAAGAACGCGTACCATGACGCGCCGCCGGCAATGGCGGCCACGTGGAGCAGCGCGCCCGCCACGGCAATCGCTGCGCCGATCCACAGGCACTGCCGCAGCAGTCGGTCCGCCGTCGTCACAACGGCGCACGCTCGCGCGACACCCACGCCTGCACGGTCGGGCGCTGCCACTGCCGCTGCGCATACGCGACCAGCTTCGGCGGCACCGGGTCGCCATTGGCGATCAGCCGGTGCAGCATCAGCGCCAGGTCGACGTCGGCAATCGACCAGGCGCCGAACAGGTACTCGGCGCCGTCCGCCAGCAGCGCGTCGGCCGCGGCGAACAGCTTGTGCGCGGCCGCCTGCGCCGCCGGCGACAGGGGCGCGTCGCTCGGGGCATAGAAAATCACGTTGGTGGAACGCTCCTGGCGGATCGGCAGCAGGTCGCTGCGCAGCCACGCCTGCAGCTCGCGGGCGCGCGCTTTCAGTTTCGGGTCGGCCGGATAAAGCGGCACACCTGGATACGCTTCGCCCAGGTATTCCGTGATGGCGGATGATTCGGACAGGCGGAAGTCGCCGTCCACCAATGTCGGCACGCGCCGCGTCAGCGATTGTGCCGCGTAGTCCGGTGCGTGCTGGGCGCCAGTGTCGAGATCGACCGTGCGCACTTCGAAAGGCATGCTCTTCTCGGCCAGTGCGACAAAGACGGACATCGCATAAGGGCTCGTGTACAGGCGGTCGACATATAACAGCACGGGATGCTCCAGGACGGTGATTGTTATCGGACCGTCAATAGTAGCATGTCAACCATCGTCTCTTTAAAGCCGGGCCAACCGCCCGCCGTCGACGGGCAGCGCGACGCCGTTGACGAAGGCGGCGTCCGGCGAGGCCAGCCACGCCACGGCCGCCGCGATGCCGTCCGGCGTGCCGACATCGGCCTTGTCGATCTTTTCCACGCCCGACTTGACGTTCGGGTTGTCCCACAACATCGGCGTGTCGATCGCGCCCGGCAGCACGGCGTTGACGCGGATGCCCCGCTCGCGCCCTTCGATGCTGGCCGAGCGCGTCAGCGACAGCAGCGCGGCCTTGGCCGCCGCATACGGTGCCACCAGCGGCTCCGTCTCGATGGCGTGCACGCTGGCGACATTGACGATGGCGCCGCCGGTGCGCATGTACAGGAACGCCTGGCGCGTGAAGAACACGGCGCCCAGCAGGTCCACGCGCAGGATGCGCAGCCAGTCGTCCTCCGTCTGCTCGGCGATGGGCTTGAAGGTCATCAGGCCGGCGTTGTTGACGACGATATCGAGGCCGCCGAAGCGGTCCAGCGCGCACTGGACGGCCGCCTTGACGTCCGCTTCGCTGCCGACGTCGCAGATTGCCGTGGCGACGGGGCCGGCGATCTGCAGACGGGCGGCTTCCAGCCGGGCCGCGTCGATATCGGTCAGGACGACGCTGGCGCCGGCGGCGGCCAGGCGTTGGGCGCAGGCCAGACCGATGCCGCCGGCGGCGCCGGTGATGATGGCGGTTTTATTGGTGAGGTTCACAGTGACTCCGGTGGATTTCCCCAGTCTAATCGGTGTTCTTCGGCGCGACCGTGCCTTCGCCCACGGGTACCGGGTCCGGTTTGACGTCGTCGCAGCGCCGCGCGTGGTCATAGTCCTGCGGGCACAGGACGGGCACCTGCAAGCACACGCTCTGCGTGGGCAGCACTTCCGACCAGTTGGAAATGAGTTCGCGGTAGGCGTGGCCCACGGGGCGGATATTGCGTTCCAGGTCGCATAGCCCCAGCGCGTTGACGTTGCCGTCGTTGCGGCGCAGCGTGCTGTCCCAGTCCACCTGGTCCGTCAGCGAATACCACGTGAAGCCGACGATGGGCACGCCGCTGTTGCGCACGCTGAGCACATTGGCCCATTCCTTGCGCAACCAGCGCACGGCCTCGTCGCCGGTCGGGCCCTGGCACAGGTTCGTCTCCGTGTGCATGACGGGCAGGCGGTAGCGGTCGTAGTACTGCTGCGTGATGGTGGCGTAGCCGAAGATCTCGCCGGACGCGCGCGTGCTGCCGTCGCGCGAGACGTGGTGCTCATTGGTCTGGTAGTAGTCGTTCCCCATGATGCAGTGGTGCTTCAGGTTGTTATTCATGAAGAACGCATACTCGTCGCGGCGCATGCCGTGGTCCGTCAGGTATTCGTACATGACGGAATCCACGCGGCGGCCGTAGTTCAGGTCCAGCGACAGGAAGCGGCGCGCGTTCATCGTCTCGGCCGGACCGATGGCGGCCGGGTTCTCGGCATGGAAGTATTCGCTCGACTCGCTCTGCACGAACAGCGCTTCCGGCTGCACGTTCAGGATCGCGCGCATCGCCAGCACGTTGGCCTTGACGATGTGCTTCAAGGCCGTGACGAACGCCACATCGTCGCTCAGCTGCTCGTTCCACCAGCCGTAGGCGGCCGAGAACAGCGCGCAGATCGACATCTCGTTGACCGGCGTATACAGCTGTATCCAAGGGTAGCGCTGCGCAAAGGCGCGCGCATAGTCGCCGAACAGCGCGGGGAATTCGGGGTTCTGGAAATTGCCCAGCCAGTCGGGCAGGCCGAAGTGGCACAGGTCGACGATGGTCACCAGATTGCGCCGGTGCAGGTCGCGGAACGTCTCGTCGGCAAACGACCAGTCGTAACGGCCCGGACCCAGCCACGTCGTGTGCAGCGGCGGCCCGTAACGCAGCACCCGGATGCCCAGTTCCTGCACCAGGTCGAAGTCCGTCTTCCAGTAACGGTAATGGCCGCACTTGGCCATTTCATCCATCCGGGTCCGGCCCCCGTCGATGGTGGGGATGCTGTTTTCGATCCCCGTTGCGAACATAAAACCGCGGAACATGCTGATTCCTCGTGGCGCGCCGAAGCGCAAAACCCATGCTAGCGGAATTACGTGAAAAGCGGCGTCCGGTTAAGTCCGCCGGGAAACCGGAAGTGCCGGGACAGACATTTCAGGTGTACAGCGCCTTGGCCGGCCCCGCGGTCCGGAACCGCGCCAGCAGCGTGCGCGGATCCTGCTCCACCATCATCCGGGCCGCATGCTCGGCGCTGATGAATCCTTCGTCGCGCGCATGGCCGATGAAGCCGGCCAGCCGGTCGTAGAAGCCGTCCACGTTGAGCAGGCCCACCGGCTTGTCGTGGATGCCCAGCTGGCCCCACGTCAGCATCTCGAACAGCTCTTCCAGCGTGCCCATCCCGCCCGGCATGGCGATGAAGCCGTCCGACAGGCGCGCCATCATCGCTTTGCGCTCGTGCATGTCCTTGACGATGAACTGGCGCGTCAGGCCCGTGTGGCCCACTTCCCGTTCCACCAGCGCGTTCGGGATCACGCCCGTCACTTCGCCGCCCAGGCGCAGCACCTCGTCGGCAATGATGCCCATCAGGCCGACCTTGCCGCCGCCGTAGACGAGCCCCAGGTTCTGTTCCACCAGCGCGCCGGCCAGCGCCCGGGCGCCTTCGGCATACGCCACGTTGACGCCCGTGCGGGCGCCGCAGTACACACAGATTGCTTTCACTTGTTGAGTTTCTTCAGGTAGTCATCGGAGAGTTTACGGAAGCGCAGCAGCGTCTCGCCGCGCAGGTAGGGCTCGACCTGCGTCAGCACCTGGTAGCAGCCGCGCGCCAGCGCATCGGCCATCGACTGCTGCTCCGTGTATTTGCGCGGGTTGCGCACGTACTCGTACGATAGCCAATACGTGGCGACGACCACCATGTTCGTGGCCATCGCCTCGATGGTGACGTCGGACGCTTCCAGCGACGCTTCGCTGCGCAGGTCCACGCACAGCTGCGTCGCCACCTTGATCTTGTGCGCCAGGATCTGCTTGAAGTGCAGCTCCAGCTTGCGGTTACGCGACAGCAGGTCGTTCAGGTCGCGGTAGAAGAAGCGGTAGCGCCAGATCAGTTCGAACATCAGGTGCAGGTACTGCCACACGTCCTCGATGTTCGAGCGGCGCCCGCTCGGCACGTGCAGGATGCGCTCGATCTCCTGCTCGAACTGCACGAAGATCGAGTTGACGATGTCGTCCTTGTTGCGGAAATGGTAGTACAGGTTCCCCGGCGAGATATTCATCTCTTCGGCGATCACGGTCGTCGTGATGTTCGGCTCACCGAATTCGTTGAACAGGCGCAGCGATAATTCGAGTATCCGTTCGCGAGTGCGTCTTGGGGCTTTTTGTAGCATGGGTCGAGGTTTCTGTTATTCCTGTTATTCCTCCTGCAAGGATAACACTTCCGGCGCCCGGCCCTCAGTCGCCGCGCTTCGACAGCGCCGCCACCTGCGCCCGCAGCGCGGTTACTTCGTCGCGCAACGCCTGCAGCTCCTGCCGCAGCGGCAGGGTGGCCGACAGCAGCGCGTGGCGCAGGTGCTCGTCCGCCAGCGAGTCGACGGGGTCCACCAGCCGCGGCCCGGGTCGCATCAGCCCCGTTTGCGCCGGACCTTCGCGCGCCAGCCGCACTGCGGCGCGCATTTGCTCGACCTTACGGCGCCGGGCCGCGAACGCATCCACGCCGGCCTGCCAGATCACATGTGCTTTCGCTTTCTTTGCCATCGCATCCTCACGCGGCCTGCCTGCGGGCGCGGCCGAGTCCATGCAACCGGAAGCCCTCGCTGATGTTTTCCCGCAGGACGGCGCCCTTCCAGGGCTTCGTATAGAACCGGTCGATGGCGCCGCGGTTGATGGCGGCCATGATCGGCGTCAGGTCGGCATAGGCCGACAGCATGATGCGGAACGTGTCCGGCGCCAGGTTCTTGACGCGCTCCATGAATTCCGTGCCGCTCATGTTGGGCATGCACTGGTCGCACAGGATCACCTGCACGGGATAGCGGGCCAGGATGTCGAAACCTTCCGCCGCCGTCTGCGCCGTCAGGATGCGGTAGCCGTCCTGCGCCAGGAAGTCCGACAGCACGTCCAGCATGAACGCGTCGTCGTCCACGATCAGCAGCGTGGGCTGGTCGCGGTCGCGCGTGTCGTCGGCCGGCGGCTGCAGGAAGCGGCCTTCGCGCAGCATGTTCTCGAAGTCCACCGCCGGCACGGGGCGACTGAAATAATAGCCCTGCATCTCGTCGCAGTCGTGGCGGCGCAGGTAGGCCAGCTGGGCGTCCTTTTCGACGCCTTCGGCGATGACCTTCAGCTTCATGCTGTGCGCCATATTGATAATGGCCAGCACGATGGCTGCGTCGTCCGGATTGCTCGTCACCTCGCGCACGAAGGCGATGTCGATCTTCAGCTTGTCTATCGGGAAGCGCTTCAGGTAGGCCAGCGACGAGTAGCCGGTACCGAAGTCGTCGATGGAGATCTTGATGCCCAGTTCCTTGAGCGTGTGCAGTACCGTGATCGTCTCTTCCGCGTTCGACATCAGCGAGCTTTCCGTCAGCTCCAGTTCCAGCAGCTCGGGCGGGATGTCGTGCTCGCGCAGGGCCTTCAGCACCTCTTCCTGCAGGCCGCCGACAAAGAACTGGATGCCGGACACGTTGACCGACAGCTGCACCGCTCCCGCCCCCGTGCTTTTCCAGTGCGCGATCATGCGGCACGCCTCGTTGATGACCCAGGCGCCGACGCGCACGATCAGCCCCGTCTCTTCCAGCAGCGGGATGAACAGCGCCGGCGATACCATGCCGTGACCCGGCCGGTTCCAGCGGATCAGCGCCTCGGCGCCGCTGATGCGGCCCGTGGACAGGTGCACCTTCGGCTGGAAGTACAGCACGAACTCGCGGTTATCGATGGCGCGGCGCAGCGCGTTCTCCAGGTCCAGCCGGGCCAGCGACTGCGCGTTCATTTCGGCCGTGAAGAAGCGGAACGCGTCACGCCCCGCTTCCTTGGCGCGGTACATGGCCGTGTCGGCATACTTGATCAGCGTGTCCGCGTCCATGCCGTCGTCCGGGTAGACGGAAATGCCGATGCTGGCCGTGACGGTGACTTCATGGCCCATCAGGTCGAACGGCTGGCGCATCGCCTCGCGGATCTTGTCGATGACGGGCAAGGCGCTCTGCACGCCCTCGGGCAGCATCAGGATCGCCGCGAACTCGTCGCCGCCGAAGCGGCCGATCGTGTCGCGCACGCGCAGGCAGTCGACCAGGCGGCTGGAGAACTGGCGCAGCAGCTCGTCGCCGATCGTGTGGCCCAGCGTGTCGTTGATGTTCTTGAAGCGGTCCATGTCGAGGAACAGCACGGCCAGCGCCCAGCGGTGTTCGGCCGCCTGCGTCAGCGAATGCGTCAGCGACTCGTACAACTGGCTGCGGTTCGGCAGGCCCGTCAGCGTATCGAAGTGGGCCAGTTTCAGCAGGCGCCGTTCGGCCTCCTTGCGCTCCGTGATGTCGCGCGCGACGGCGACGAGGATCCAGTTCTGGCCCGAACGCAGCGTGCGGCGCTGCACTTCGACCGACAGCGGCGCACCGTCGCGCCGGTGCAGCATCAGTTCCGCCATCGCGCCGCTCTGGTCGCCGGCAAGCAGCTTGTCGTACAGCTCGACCAGCTGGGCGGGCGCGCTGCCGCGGTCGCGCTGGCCCACCATCAGGAAGTCGTCGCGCTCGTAGCCGAGCATGCGGCAGGCCGTCACGTTGACGTCGACAAAACACATGTTCGCGCGATCGACGAGGAAGATGGCGTCCGCCGTCGCGTCCATCGCCATGCGGAAACGGCGCAGGTCCTCGGTCAGGCGGGTGCGCGCATCCATGTCGGCCTGCAGCTGCGCGTGGTGACGGCGGATCTCGTCGTACAGCCGCAGGTTCTCGTAGGCCACGGCCACCTGCGCGGCCACCGTGACAGCCACCCGCTCGTCCACTTCGGAGAACTCGCCGGCACCCATCTTGTCGGCCAGGTACAGCCAGCCGTGCACCGTTTCGTTCGAGACGATGGGCACGCCCAGGAAGGAATGCAGCGGCGGATGCCCGTCCGGCAGCCCCACGTGTGACGGATGACCCGGCAATGCGCCCAGGCGCACGGGCTGGCGCGACTGCAGTACCTGGCGCAGCACGCCCGCATCGGGGTCGCCGGCCAGCACGGCGGCGGCGTCGACGGAGCCGCAGCTGCTGTAGTGGCTGAGCGATGTGCCATCCTCCGTCAGCACGCCGATGCAGGCATAGCGCGACACGCAGATGTTCTGCGCCACGCGGCAGCCGATTTCCAGCAAGCCTTGCGGTTCACGCTTGGCACCCAATTCGATACCCAGTTCGATCAGCGCGGTGAGGCGCAGGCTGACCGCCTGCAGGCTGGACAGGCTGTTCGACAGCCGCTGCGTCATCGAGCGCAGGCGCTCATGCTCGCCATCCCGGCCGTCCCTGGCTTCGTGGTTTGCCAGCTGCGTCAGCAACTGGCTGGACGACTCCACCTCGTCCAGGTATTGCACCATCTTGTTGCCGATGTCGCCCAGCTTCGGGTCGGCCGGCGGTTCCGGCGCGAAGTCCAGCACAGGGCGCGCCTGTTCGGCGCCCAGCGCCTCGTGCACGGTACTCAGGATCACGTCCGGGTCGGAAGGCTTCGGCAGCACCCAGCGCACGCCGCAGGCCTCGGCCACGGCGGTGGCCTCCTTCTCGCGGTAGGTGGCCGTGTAGAAGATGATGGGCACCTGCGCCGTGACGGGGTTGGAACGCACCCGCGCCACCAGTTCGTAGCCGTCCATCTGCGGCATCAGGATGTCCGAGATGAT
>Ga0265797_10003517_pt1 | contig 24926 bp, 22 predicted proteins | sample P2T30metagenome_FD_192433 | JGI IMG/M metagenome (GOLD analysis project Ga0265797, IMG submission 192433) | Plant litter microbial communities from East Loma Ridge, Irvine, California - P2 T30 | ecosystem: Environmental > Terrestrial > Plant litter > Unclassified | place: USA: California... | reverse complement strand
CGAGGGGTTGCACGCATGTTCACCGGCGCTCAGAGCCACAATAAGAAACGTAGAATATTGACCTGAAGCAGTGTGGTGCTAACCTGCCGCGATCCCTGGTATACAGCATCGAACATAAATATACATCCTCCAATGATCAAGCCGCCTACTTGATCTTCTTGTTCTTCAGCTTTATAGTCTCGCCGTTCACAAAAATTCCCTTACCCTTGTAAGGCTCCGGTATCCTCCATGCCTTGATGTTCGCTGCAAACTGCATGACCACCTCTTTCTCTCGTCCCTCTAACAGCAAACGTGTGGGTTGCGGTGTGCTTGCGGTCACGCCCTTCGGTATACCGAGCTCGACCGGGTGAGAGTAGCCGACTTTGAGATTGATGAACTTCTGACCTTCGTATTCGGACCGCACGGTCGTCGCGGTGTCTTCTACCGATGCACGGAAGCCGACTCCAACGAAGCGGAGAATGGCGCTGTGGCCTTCGCTCACGCCGAGGATGTGGTTTTGTAGATATGCGCGGGTTGTACCTGGAATACTGGTTAGAACAGCGAGTGACGAGCCTGTAGCTCAACATACCCCACATGGCCTTTTGCTTCGCGTCTGTCGAGTCTTCAATCGTCAATGTCGGACCGATCAACTTGGGGTCCTGATCGATGTTGACGTAGCTTGGTATCTCCATCGAGAGCTCGCCCAGTGGCCCTTTGATCTGTACTGTCGACATTGCTTGCGTCCTTGTGCCTTTGTTCTTAGCTGAGGGTGGTAATATCGTGAATGTGACGCCTTGTGGTACTGAGAGCGGCGCAGAGCCGATCTTGGACCGACATGGCGAAGTCGTGGTGAAGTTCCTTGACGTCGAGACTTTCGCAAACGCAGGTAACTGGAAGGTGGAATGCGAATACAAGGGCTGTACTGATGCTTTCGTAGCGCATTGAGCGCACCGCCGTCGTGCTGGCGCAAACATGGTGTTGACGCTGGAATCCACATCTTGGCGTCGATTTTCCGAGATGTGAATTGCGGACTCCAGCCTTAGTCATCTTAAGTCCCGTGATACCGCGTCAGCGCTAGTGGCAGATCGCGGCTTCCTTCTTCACCAAGCTTCCGTTCACCAACACTCCTTTCAAAGTCTCCTTCCCAATGGCGGATCCTCTGTACGATAGCTTTTAGTGCTTCATTTTTGATTGCCGGCCTCAGTCTCTCACCAGACGCTGAAGCCGTTTGCTCGTCAACTAACTTCGAGTCTCCTTCCTGTGGCGTCTCTCACCTTTTTCGCAGTAGCACCTTCCAAACGTCGGCTGTCAAGCAGCGGAGACACCCTTCTTCTCTCACCAAGACTCTGGGAGCTGTGGACGCTATTGATGCGCTCTTTTACTGACCCTCTCCCTCTCTTTGTACTACTTCTTTTCTTCTGCAATCTGCTCCAGACCAACTACATCACCAGCTACTTCCTACTTCGAATCTGGCTGATGCTCACCGACTCTACTTGCAACCAAGCATGAAGCCCTTTCCGGGACCATCGTCCCTCGTCCTCGTCCTCGTCCTCGTCCTCTCTTCTCTACCAGCGGGGTCCGCCCATTACCACTCGCCGGCAGCAGATGCCGCTCCCACCATCAATGTCGATGCCCTCTTCCAGCACACCACGTCGAGAAATCATCGGGTCATAACGCAGGCCGTCGACTTTGTGGTCTCGATGCAAAATGCGCCAACATGTACGCGAATGGCTGCCTCGCACCTCATGAACGAATGCAAGCTCCTTGAGAACGCCCCAGACTTCGCCAAAGCACGACCTGAGGCGTACCTGGACAACGTCAAGACCGAATATGCCGCCAAGCTCGCCGTGTGCGAGCTGCTGAGCGCTCAGCCGAGCAACCCGATGCCGCCTCCGAACTGCGACATACTCGTGCCGACCTCACGTGCTTGTGGGAAAGGGAGCACCTGGTGGTACTCGCGGCCAGAGTCAGTGAGCGACAAGCAATGCTATCCCGACTTCAAGGAATACCAGTACGTCCAGTGCCTCAAGACGCTGCAGTCCTCTCCACAATACTGGACCTCTTTCAGCAACGCTCGACAGAACGCTGTTGTCATGTGCCAAGCCAGCAGAGATGCCATTGAGCGAGAAAATCACCTCGAAACGTTCAAGAACCTCACACAAGTCATGGGAGCTGTGTCGTCCGCCATGAAGAAGGCCACCGAGGAGTACGAGGCACTCGTCACGGACCAGAAGCAGTTTGCGGATGAGGTGCGAGAGGCTCAGGACAAATTCAAGGAAGAAGCACATGCCGTGCAAGAGAAAGCGCTTGCTACCGTGGGAACGCTCGACGACAAATTCCACACGTTCATGGACACGTCCATGTCAGAGCTCATCACTGCCCTCGCTGACAATCAGAGCAACGAGATTGTCCGTATCCGCCAGGAGATGCAGGTCTTCTCGTCGGACCTGATGGCAGAGAGCTCTCAATTTGCCAAATTCTTCAACTCCCAACTGCAGGCGCACCAAGAACAGGCACTCACGAGCCTTCAAATCAACCACGAAGCCCAAGTGGGCAGCTACAATGTCTTGTCTGGCAAGATGAACGACGTTCACGACATCGCAGACAGAACAAGCCTGGCTGCGAACTCTTCTTTCACGACCATCGTTAGCATCGAGCAGCGATTGGTCGACCTTTCCGATCAAGCGAACCACATTGCACAAGGTTTTGCCTTCTTCAGTGCAATCCCTGGCCTACTTTCGAGCTTGCTCCGTGGGACGGTCGCGACGATAGGTCTCATCTTCCTGTTCTCCATACTCTGCAAGCTCAATAGGAAGTTGGCGACCTATTCCGCTGGAGCTTGCAGCTCCGCCTACCTCTTCCATTTGTGCGGCTTGTACCAGTGGCTTGGGAGTCTGCCCTCTCATGCGGCCAAGGTCCCGGACCACACCCTGCTTTCCATGGCCTCGGGCTTGTCATCAGCCCAGAAAGCAGCTGGCCTCATGATGCTGCTTTGGCTCGGTGCATATCCCGTGGGATGCATCAACGTCTATCTCGGCTCCATCATCGGATCCGCCATCAGCAAGCTCCTCGGCTCATACTGGGTACGCCAGTACAACAACGATGGTGGCATGGGCTTCTTACCCAGCATCGAGATTCCAGCCGCCATTCATACGCGCAAGACTGTGTCTGCCAAACCCGACTTCATGGATATGGAGTCGCTGGCGTACCCAAGTCCGACGAGGGCTTCAGTCTATGCTTGAATGCTCCAACAACGCACATCAGCATGGCACATCACGACAGTCCAATCACGCTCGCCTATTCTCCAGCCACGAACAAAATATCCTTCGCGAATTAACGACTTCACGACGCATACGACATCTTACCTACCACATACAACATCTTCACATCTCATGTCACAGCTATTCGTTCGCGTACAGCATATACCCCATCTGCAGCATTTGATTTCTTATGACCGCATATTTACGGCGTTGGAGCAACATCATATTAATTCGAATTTCGCATTCGGCGCATTCAGACGGCTACACAAAATATTAGTGGGATCTTGGGAGGCAGGTGGAGAAAAGGACTAGGAGTTATTTCGAGAATTCTGCGGTATATTTCTAGGTAGTGGTACAGTTTTTTCTTCGGTTCGGTGGGCTGGCAAGGCACCAGTACGGGCCAATATTTACTTTCTTCACATTTCACATGGAACCAATTTAATTACTTCTTGCTGATGAGAACTTCGTGTCAAGACCTGTCCTTCGGAGCTAAGTGCATGCTAGCCTAAGAATATGCCATCGGTGGTCTCAGTGCTGCTAGGGCAAACTCAGGCCAAACTTGTATGCCCGTATTTTCGCGTCGGCGCAGAGTACTTGCGTGCTCAGTCTGAGTCATCCGGCAACTCCTCGATCCTGCCCGAGCGGTATGCTGCCTCGACGGGATTCTGCACATCCATAACGCCAGTCGCTTTGAGCCTGAAGACTGATTAGCCACATGATCACGAGATAGATTGCGAAAAGCGTACCTCTCAAACAGCACGAAGAGCCGCTCAGCCTCCCGCTCCTTCTCCTCCTGCGTCATGGGCGCGTTTTCATGACTCTCCTCTCTATCCAGCCTCTGCCCCGTGATAGGATTGACAGGTATGCCTTGCGTTGCCTGCGCCGTGGCATGTGCCTGTATGGCATCCTCGGGCATGGGAATGTTATTCGACATCAGGAAACCAGACGCGAAGCCGTAGCCCACATTCTGGACAAACGTCGACGCATCCTTGTTCGAGAGCTCGAACAGCATCGAGGATATGGAGCCCCGGAGGTTGGGCGTCAAGGCTGACGTCGACAGGTTGAGTAGGCGCGAGGGCAGTGTGTCTGACTTGCCGAGCGGTTTGTCGCGCTCATCGGGTGTGGGCAAAATGGCGCGCTCCATGTACTTCTTCACGCCGTCGGGTGCTATCTCGTATATTCGGCGTATGAGGGTGAGTACAGGGGCGATCGTGCTGTCGAGCTCGGCTTCTGGGTACGCTATGATGGACGCGTCGAGAATGTGGACAAGGTGCGCGGCATTGCATTTCTGGTCGAACAGGGGAAACACTGCGTTTTGACCGAAGCAGTGCATTTGCTGTCCTTTTACGTCTTCAAGATCGAGGTTCAAGAGGGCGTTGACGAGGTAGTTTACGGGAGCGGCGAGGGGTGGTTTCGCTATACCGCGGCGGACGAGCAGTTTGCATATGTTGGGTATGGATTTGGAGAAGTGCTCTGCGAGGTCGGGGTGGAAGTGTGTAATGTTGAAGAGCAGCTTGAGGGTTTCTGACAGGGCCATGAGCTCCATAGGATTGGTGTGTTCGTGCGACTTCCGCCGTGCTGTCCCGGAATAACGCTTTGCATGTCGTGCTATTGCCGCGTTGATGTTATCTGCAAGGTGGTGGTCTCGGACGAGCTGTGGGTAGTCGAGGTTCGCGTCGTAGGTGGTAAGGAAGAGGATGCGGGAAATAAGGAATTCGTCATCGGCGCTGTCGCTCTATGGAGTAGTCAGTATACCAAAAACAGTCGGTTTCGACGCATGCTCGTGCCTTCAGCTTCTCTGCCGCGTGCGGTCCATGGCCAAGGTCTACCAGTATTTGACGTGTCTTGGGCTGCAGTAACAAGGCATTGGCTATGCACCGCAGCGCTTCTTGTGACGTGGTGGTCTCTTTGCCTTCGAAAGCATAGCGGCCTAGTGTTTGAATCCCCTCGATTCGTCAACGTAAGCTCTAGACAACTAAGCTACATCAACTCACCTCTTTCGTGAAGATAGGTTCCGAGTTCTCGACGGATCGGCCATAGACCTTGAGCTGTTCAAGTAGTTGCTTTCGTTCTAGTCAGCCAATAAGCATGCTACGTGCGAAGTGCAGGCTTGAGACGTACGTTGGGTCGAGAGTTGCGACGCGTCGAAGTCGGCCTTCAACTGGGAGAGTATCCTGGTGACATCGTCGAGCTTCGCTGGGGAGGATCAGCAATTGGGCGACGAGGTAGAACTTGGCATAGAGATGCACACACCTTGAGCTGACTTTTGGGGGAGCATTGTGTATTAGAATGGTGTATTGGTATGTAGGAAGCTTGGTGCTGAGTTCACGGCAAGTGCCCCACTTGAGATCGCGGTTGCGGTGTGCAGATCCAGGGTCCAAACCTTCAAGACGAACAAGGTGGCACGTGGGTGGAAAGACAGCAACGCAAGACACGGTCGAGTAGATATTCATGATGTACACTGTGTTTATAGAGTCCATAAGTTAGAGTTCATAGATTGATGAGTATCGCGAATGTATACACGCTACGTCATCCTCACCGTTCGCATCTTAGAGACGTAGGGATGCGAAGGTCCCATGCAACACACGATCAGAGCTTATAGAGTCAATCGACTGTACTTTATTGGCCTGCAATGGTGCGAGAAACACTACCACCAATGAAGACCATGTCGCAAAAAGGAGTGCTCGTTGCGAGTGAAAGGCACAGCGCACCTGCAGCCACTTTACGCGAACTACCCGTACCTAGCGCGACGATACCGCGACCAGACGCGCCTTAGCGGATCTTCAACCTCCTCCACAGCTGCTCTTGAACGCACCCATTCGCTCGCCGACAGCAATGCGAGCACACTTTCCTACCGTGTCTTTTGTTTTTGTTTGTTGATTTGCAGCATAGCCATGGTGTCCAATAAATTCGAGAGCCTTTCATTGCGTCCACCGACTCCGCCCCGTGAACTACACGACCTTCGTCCCGTTCAGCCTGACGACGAGACTCTGCAGTTCCTCGACGACCCGTTTGGCGAGAAGCCCGCCCCGCCCAAAGCCATTGCGGCCACCAAGGCCCTGCTCAACACGCCCGAGCAGTCGCCCTCATCCGACATCAGCATTCCCTCCAGCTCCGCGAGCAGACAGAAGCGGGTCAACTTCGAGCTGCAGACATGCGCCGTTTCCCACAAAAAGGCAGCCACGCTTACCTGGACTCCCACTCGTAGCTCGCCATTACGCGCACTGCCTCAGACACGCGTGTCGCTGCCGCTCAAGTCGATCCTCAAGCCCTCAGACGGAACGCCTACACCTCCCTCGGGCGACGACGGCGCTGCCGCACACACGTTCAAAACCTTCGCAGAGATGCTGGAATCGATAGTGAAGCTACTTGCTTCGGCAGAGCGGCCCTCTCGGATGGACGCGTACAACTCGTTGCATAGGACATTGCAGGCCTACGACAAGATACCAGACGACCAGGCCCTGAAGAATAAGATGTCACTGTTGACCCAGTTCATACGACGAGACGTGCAGGCGTCTAGCCCGACTGGAACGGGCCTTGACTCGCAGCTGATATCACAGTCGCTGAAGCTGCTCATGGCTCTCTTTCGAATCACAGAAGCTGCCTCGGCCATGGACGACGAATTCTGCGCCTTCATAATCGACCGCACCATACATGTCGCCTCAGACAGCGCAATGCCGAAGGCCGTTGTCAACACTCACTTGGCCACATTCATGCAGCAGAACTTTCGGCCTAAGATTATGACCCCCGCTCGCATAGAGAAGATGCTGGATGCGCTGGAGACCATCCACGAGCGTGTTGGCGGCTTCTCAGTCCAAGCATACCGCATACGCATACACCGAAAGATGATTCAGCAAAAACCCGAGATCATGATCAAGCACACCGAGCGATGGTTCAAGCATGCCCTCAAGGCTTTCATGTCGGCTCAAAAGGATATCAATCAAAGCGCACTGGACATTGCTCTCTCTGCGGCGAAGACAATCGGAGGACAAGATACCCAGGTCGGGAAGGCTTGCCTAGCTGTTCTCAATCGCACCAAGGGCAACGGTGAAACCATTGGCAAAGTTTTTGCAAAAGAGCTGGTGCGAATGTTGAGTGGCGATAACGCCGTCTTGGTTCCTCAGATCTGGGCTTCAGTCACTGTCCTGCTGCGCGAATGCTTTCAGGGCACTCTGTTTACCGCGATGAAAGAGTGGTTAGAGGCCTTTGAGAGCTGCAATGCGTCGAAGAAGGACGTAGTCCGTGTTCAGACGAACGTCGCCTACTGCTTCCTGGTCTACACAGTGAATCTGTCGCCGGCCACAGCGGATCCCTGGTTCAAGATACTGCGCAACATACCATTGAATCAGCTCCGGCATAGAGTGCCTACGAAGAAGACTGAACGCGACGCAGTCTCTTCAAGCTACTTTACTCTACTATATTACGCATTCCGACCCGCTGCCCCCTTCGAGCAACTCGACCGATGCTGGCGGGAATTCATTGTCGATTTCTGGACCCCACTACTCCACTCGCCGGCATCGACGCATGCAATTGCAGCATGCCGCATCGTTGACCAACTCTTGGATGGCTCCAGAAAGCCTTGGAACGAGCAACGAGCCTTGGATCAAAGGCCTCAGTGCATGGTGTTTCTCGCCGAGCTCCCACTGCTTGACCCCAGATGGGTCCGACGATCTCTATCGGCAGTGCTTCCATTTGTGGAGACACTTATCGAGGCTTCACACTGGTCTGAGAATGAACATCAGGAGGAAGCGCCGGTCAAGAAATTGTGGCTCACGCTCCTTGGTTCGTTGGTAGAAGCAAGCAGCAAGGAGGTTATGGCTTCCAGCGAGACCAAGGATGCTATGGCTCAGATCGTGAACTTGGTCCGTCGGGTTTGGGATAGCCACACAGCACAACTGGCTTTGACAGAGCAACAGGAAGACGCCTGGGCTAATAAGTTCTGCTTCTTGCTTGAGACCGTCGTGCAGAAATTGGGTGCTCTTCACTTTGCGGACAAATTCCTTACAAGGAACAGCACAAACGATTTTGAGGTGGCCTCCACGCCCTCACACCGATCACGACACATCGGAGTCCGGATATCCCCTCTCTTGTACTTCATCGATCTGCTCGTCAACCAGTCCGAAGGCAAACTCTCTGACTCGGTGCGTTTACGTGCCATCCGCTTGATACTGGGACCCTGTTATAATACCCAGAACACCCGTCTGAGTCGTCTCGAACTGCTTCGTGATTGTTCGACCACTGCCCACAGCTCTCCCACGACACAAGTTTCGTCGGACTTCTGGACGCAGATCGAGGCACTTTTACAAAACTCCCTTCAGGATCCAAAGCCAGACTCTGGCGAGCAAGGGTCGCGGTCACTAGGCAAAGAGTACGATCTTGTCGTGGATATACTCAGCCTCGGCTCTTGGCATTTCCTCGTTGCTTCCGGTGGACATTCCGTCTTAGCACTTTTGGTTGAGACTGTGCGCAAAGAAGCTGGAGAAGCAGCAGTCGTTCTTGCTGTGGTCGAAAAGGTCTCAGAATGCGTGCTGAAGCGCGTTGCTGAAGAGAACAGATTGTCGTGCCTGCCGTACACTACCATACTACTCAGAAACCTACCCAAACAGACTAGTCGAAGGAGTCTGGAGCAAGGCCGGCAGCTGTTATGGCCGTCCTCTCCAGCTGCTGGCCGACACGCTGATTTCGATCCCTACAACCACATCTACGGTATCGTCGCATCCGTTGGAGCTGCCGCATATCGCGACTTTGGCAACGAGAACGCCGAATCGGCTGGACGCTTCCTTGCCGCTGTAGCAATAGCGATCAAGGACTGCACAACGTCGCATCTTGCCGTCTTTCTACGCAAGACTCAAGAGGTTATACGAATTTGGGTTGAAGATGTCGGCCGAAAGATGCAAAACACTGAGCAGCCAATGAAAGCGCTACATAGCGAGGTACGCTACATACCGCAGTCATGGAAACGCTCGCTAATTAGCTACAGGTCGTTAAGCTTTGGTCCGAAGTAAGCCATGCCATCGAGCGACTACCACGGAAGGACGCGCAGATTCTAATGCATTTGGAGCCTCTCATCACCTCAGGCTTTGTTAGCAGAAGGCGAAGCATTGTGAATATTTCCATCGGCACTTGGAACAAGACCTTTGGCAAAGAAGAGAGCCTTCGATACCCGGCTCGACTGGAGAAGGCTCTACGCCGACTTCGATCCACTGTTGATCTCTCCTTACCTTCGCTTGAAGTTCGCGATGAGGATTCAGTAGGCAAAACACATTCCGCGGAGAAGAACACCGCTGACAAGACGCAGCTCGACGGTCTCTCCTTCTACGAGTCGGACACCGGCATTGAAGATGCTAAACGAGCTTTCAAGAGTCCTCGTGTGAAGGAGTCACCTTTCAAGATCTCCAAGTCTGCGCGGAGGTCTTTGCCTCGATCTCCTGCTGTGCCAAAACCAGGTAGCCGGAGATCAGCGACGCGACAAACAAACAAGGTCCGACTAGCACATAACGACTCGCAAGTAGTCTTCGAAGAAATTCAGTCTTCGCCCACGAACCCCTTCAACCAAGAATCGCAAGTTCTGACTGAACGACAAAAGGAGATGGTTGAGCGACATAGGCTTTCCAGTGGTCTTTTCACGAATATGGCCGCACCATCACCACAACGGGACGCTCAATCTCCCATGGAGCTGCATTCAGATGCCTTAACAGTGGATGACCTGCCCGCGGACGCTGCTCGCATCACTCCGTTGAAAGCGATAGCAGAGATGGGCCCTATGGATGCCTTCCTGGGTTCCTCGCCTACGCCGCATGCCCGGAAGAGCACACGGAAGATAGTGAGCGATGAAGTAAGCGTGGCTACTCCGACCGCTGTTCGAACGGCAAACGTAATGGACAACACTGAGCTGGGTTCCTCGCCACCGCAGTTCGATAAGCACAGCGTGCTAGAATCAGCGAACAAGAACAGTGACATCCTCGTGGGATCGAGCTTTGAGTACCGACAACCAGATGCTCCATTGGACGGATCTTTCGACGAAGGGACCACGATCGACGAAGAGACTTTACTCGTTGCAGGAGAACAAGTCGCAGGCACGGAAGATCGCTCCGAGCATGATGCTTCTACAGACGTTGCCATGTCTGATGTTCCTAGCTCGGCCATTGACTTGCAACTCACTGCGCAGCTTGATGCCGATATCCAGGCTCACATGACCGCCGCCACACCCGACATCGAGGAGGTAGCAGCCGAATCGATCAACGATTTTGTCGACGCAGCTTCTCATCCGCCATCGTCAGAGGTGGATGGTGATCAAGCTGGTAGCGACACTGAAGTACAAGAAACCCAGATTCCGTCGTCTATGGTCATGAAGTCCATGCGAAGGGATTCTGAAGGCGACGCAAGTATTTTAAGCCGTGTAGGTGACTCCTTCAGCAAAGAAGATTCAGAGAAAGGCACGCCGCGGTCCCGGTCTCTTCGACGCTCTTCTCGCCACTCTTTGACCTCTAGCCCTACAGCAACTCCCAGCAAATTGAAGCGGAAGCAGACACAAGCGAAACAAGCGCCAAAAGCGCCAGAATCAGAGACGGTGGGACCCCAAGAAACGCAAGTACCAGCCCAGCCGTCCTCAAAAGCACAAGCTCCTCAACCGGACGAAGACGGCATGCTCGACAACATTGTTGTCGCTTCGCCTGTATCACGTCCTCCGAAGGCCAAGAAACGCAAGTCAATGAACGAAGCCCCTACTGTACATGTCCCAGAGACGACTCGCAAGCGCGGTCCCGTTCACTCGCGCTCCGCCCTCAGTCAAGTCGAGAACTCTCAAAGTATTCTCGTCGAGGACACGCCAGCACCCAAGCGCCCCAAACAAAGCGCCAACCAAGACGTCAGCAAAGCCAAGAGCGCAACACCACCGCCCGCGCAGGGCTCGCAGACTAAGCGTCTCAGCCACGTGCAGGTCACGCCCAAGCGCTCGTCCGAGTATGGAGGCTCGGTTCGTGCTTCTTCGGTCGCTACTTCAGTTGCTCCGTCTGAATCGCAAGACGCAGCGTTGGCAGCTACGCCGAGTCGCTCGTTCACGGAGCGCGTTATTCTTACGCCTAGGAGTATCATTCAGCAGCTCAAGAGCTTGAAGGATTATTTGTTTAGTGCGTCGCAACTTGTGCTGGGACGTGAAGAGGAGAGGGAGATTGACGATGCATTGTTTGATATAAGGAGGCAGGTGCATGCTGCTGGTCTGCGAGGGGACAAGAAGATGAATGAGGGCGATTGAGGAAGGGTGTTGAGTATTGAGGTGGTACGTCTGGAAAGGGATTGTGTAAATATTGAATATCCTCATGTGTCATGCGCACGGGACTCGGCCTTGAGCCTGAGCTTGGAATGCCATCAGCATCCAACATATTGTTTCCATCGCCTTTGATGATTTTGGTCACGTTGAAAGTCTACTAATACTCGTTGCGTGTTCTGCTGACGTGCCTTGCGGCCGATGCATGGAGACGATGTAGTAAGACTGACGAACACAAGGTTCACTAATCGCAGCTTCGTACGAAACTGCATTTGATCAAGGCAGTCCTCTCTTATAGCGGATCTACGAGATACAACACCATCATGACAGACACGAACACGTATGACTTTATCATCGTTGGCGGTATAAGCTTTTCCCTCATCCATATACCTAGCTATGTCCACTAACCATCTCCAGCCGGTCCCTCCGGCGCATCTCTCTCCTCGCGCCTCGCCTCCCACCTCCCATCCCACACAATCCTCCTCCTCGAAGCCGGCTCCTCCTCCTCAGCCGCTCCATCCTACCTCTTCGACCGCTACTCTGCGCTCAAAACACCCGGTCTCAACTACGGCTACCAAACCACGCTTCAAATAGCTTTGCATAATCGCGTAGTAGATTACTCTCGCGGCAAAGGTCTCGGTGGGACCAGTCTGATCAATTTCGCGTTGTGGAATCGCGGGTCGAGGGACGATTGGGATCAGTTTGCGAGGAGGGTTGGAAGTAGGGAGTTCGAGTGGGAAAATGTTGGGAGGGTGTTTGATGGGATTGAGGGGTTCAAGGACCCGGCTTATGCTGATGATGGGATAAAGCAGTATGTGCGTATCGAGCGCGAGATACCGGGTGAGAAGGGTCTTGTGAGTGTGGAGTATGCGAGGCACGTGGATGACTATTTGCTGGGGCTCATGAAGGGCGTGGTGGAGCATGGGTTTGGGATCAATAGGGATTTGAATAGCGGGGATCCGATTGGGGTGGGGTTTGCGCCGGCGACGTCGAAGGATGGGGTGAGGGTCACGGCGCGGACGTATTTGCAGGATGTGCCGGCGAATCTGACGATTAGTTCGGGTGTGCAGGTTGCGAGACTTCTGTTTGACGGGAAGAAGGCGGTTGGTGTGTTGGGTATCGATGGGCAGAAACGTAAGCTATGGTGATGAGATGATGGGCTGAACTGACTCGAAGCAGTTTTTGCGACGAAGGAAGTTATACTCTCAGCTGGTGCTTTGGACACGCCCAAGCTACTTCTGCTGTCTGGCATCGGACCGGCGAGCGAGCTTGAAGCTCTGGATTTACCCGTTGTGCAAGACTTACCGGGTGTGGGCAAAGGCCTGCAGGACCACTGTCATTTCCCCATGAGTGCTGTGCTCAAGGAACACGTCAGACCACCGAATCCCATTCGTCCAGGGTCTGACGCTCTCGCAGCAGCGCGTTCTCAGTTTGCCGAGAACGGTACTGGTCCGCTGAGTTACGTGAACGGCTCGTACGTGATGGGCTTCCTGAAGGACGCTGAACTGTACGAATCTGAAGAGTTTAAGGCACTGGACTCTAGGACACGGGAACACCTTCTCAAGTCGACAGTGCCATCGTGGGAGTTTAGCACCGGTCTACCTCTTCTAGGTCCCCCACCTCCAGGTCCAGCGAGACAGTATCTGGTCAGCCTTGGTGTCTTGATGAATCCTCAGAGTCGTGGGAGCGTCACGCTTCAGAGTTCTGATCCAACGCAGCCAGCTCTGTTCGATCCGAGGCTGATGACGCACTCATACGACCGGAAGGTGTTGACGACGGCTGCTAGGCGGATTTTGGAGTTCATGAAGACGCCATCGATTGCGGAGACGATTGAGCGTCCAGCGAATATGCCGGCTTCTGATAGCGAAGAGGACGTTCTGGCTTTTGTCCAACTGAATCTGAAGTCGACGTGGCATATGAGTGGTACAGCTAAAATGGGGGATGTTGGAGATGAGATGGCTGTTGTGAATACGGAATTCGTGGTGAGGGGCGTGGAGGGACTAAGAGTTGTGGACTTGAGTGTGCTGCCTTTCTTGTTGAACATGCATCCTGTTGCAGCTGCGTATGTGATGGGCGAGGTTGCGGCGAAGGCAATTGGAAGACTGTGTGGAGCTTGAAATCTGAAGTCTTCTGAATGCTTCGTTTTGTACTCCCTGAGCTTGACGTCATCGGCGTCTTGGTCTCAGTGATTTCTTGATGCAACGAAAAGGTTCGCGTTCCATCGAATGCTTTCGTGTATTTAGACAGTTTGTGATGCAATGTTCGCAACTTTTGAAGTCGGGGTCGTGCATTTCTCGTGGGGCTACCATTGGCTAGGGTAGTGATGCAGGCAAAGAGTCTCGTTGCCAGCGAACTGCACCGAACCCTCGAGGATCCAATGGCCTTCGAAAAATGCCGCACTAGCAGATGCATAGCAGCTCATCTGAAACACGTCGTGACCAGGATGTTTCAAGCTGCGACAACAATGGAGGGGTTCAAGCTCTGTGCCCCTCACTTCCTACCTAGCAACGACTTCTTTATTGAGGCCTTACTTCAACGCAGCTTCCCTTCAGCTGGTCAATTCTTGCTCCCTCTCATCCTCCAACAGCCACTGCTACATACGCATACGTCTCCCACAACACAGAAGCTTCTTGATACCTCTCCACTACACCACATTTTCTCAACGCAATGGAGCGTGCAACAATGGAGCGTGCGAACAAACCGTCCAACCTGAGCGCACCCAAGGCCTCACAGCCTGGAGCTCAGGTAGACATCACGGGACAAGGAGGAAACCAGAAGGTCGTCGCCACACTTTCTTCGGGCGAGAGTGTCGAGGTTCTGCTCTTTGGAGCTACCGTCACCAGCTGGAAGAGCGAGGGCGGCAAGACGGAAAACCTTTGGTTGAGTGAGAAGGCAGACTTGACCGGCTCAAAAGCTGTGCGCGGCGGTGTTCCTGTCGTCTTTCCCGTAAGCAATGGCATGGACATGTTGTCTGCTGGATTAAACTGACATATGTCACACTAGGTCTTCGGCCCTCCCCCAAAGTCAGGCCACGCCACGTCGTCACTGCCACAACACGGTTTCGCACGTAACTCGCGCTGGGAGTTTCTGGGCAAGTCGAGCACCGAAGACGCACTCGACTCTGACTCCGTGAAGCTCGACTTTGGGCTGGACAAGTCGGGGCTCAGCGAGGATGCGCGCAAGGCATGGCCGGTTGACTTTGGGCTCGTATACAGCGTCACTCTGAGCAAAGACAGCCTGCAGACAGTCATCACTGTGCGCAACGAGGGCGAGGAAAGCTTTGAGTTCCAGTTCCTCCTGCACACCTACTTCAAGATCAAGGTGGGCTTCCCAAAGAATGCACTTCGCTGAGGCATAGCTGACAATATGCGCAGGACATCTCCAAGGTATCTGTCACCGGTCTTTCAGGGACCGAATACGTCGACAAGGTCCTCGACGCGACCACGCATCAGCAGAAGGACAACGCGCTCAAGTTCACCGGCGAAGTCGACCGCGTCTACAAGGCCATCCCGCAAGACACAACCTCAATTCTTGAGGACGGCAAGCCTCGCTTTGACGTCATTCGCGACAACGTCAAGGACACCGTCACCTGGAATCCTTGGATCGAGAAGGCGAAGGCGATGGGTGACTTCTCGCCTGACGACGGCTACAAGAACATGGTCTGTGTCGAGGTCGGAGCCGTAGATGGCTGGCAGAAGCTGGAGAAGGGCGAGGTGTGGGAGGGTGGTATGCTTGTAAAGGCCTTGCTTTGAGACTACTTTCGGCTCCGTCTGTGAGGCGTTGGAGAGCTCTGGAGTAGACTGGTCGTTATTGCACCCGTAGAGGGCTCTACACCAAAACACAAAAACACACCCACCTCATCTTGCGTACTTGCGTAGATAAAATAGCGCAAGGGTCAGAATGACTTCAATGACACATACGAATGAAATGCATGAGACCAGTAGCTGCATTCAATTGGGCACATCAGCGCACTATCTCGATTAATTGTTCGACAGTCTAAGGCCAGCGGGACGGGATCTCCTTGCGTGCTACTACCACCAGACCCCTCCCACAACATCGTGACATGACAACCAACAACACTGTTTACGTATGACGGCCATGCACCAAAACAACAACAAAGCGCATCGTTTTCTCTACCGCTGCAGACTGTGGGCAAGCGACTGATCACATACCGATTGCCAGGGCCTCATCGTACAGACCCGTAGCTTCCCCGCATATCCCAATTTCGACTCGCCTACCTGACCAAGGCAAAGTCGCATACTTTCGGGAAACATATACACGACATTGTGATACGTGCGCCGCCTGCATTGTGGCCTCTGTCGCATCACCGAGCAATGTGCTATTGAGGAACGGTTGCGACCATGGACGATCGCGAACACCACAGAAGCATGTCTCTCATACCATATGCGCCTGCAGAGTCCAGGGAAATCGTGCTGTATGTAACGCGATTCACTCACAATGCACAAACCGGCGAAGAGTTCTGACTCCTTCACGCAGGCGCCACGGTTCAGCAGTAGTGGTGTACGACCAGCGCTCGAAACAACTCTCCCTCCGTGATGCCTCACATTCCGCTGTAGAAGACACTTCATGCCCATACTGTCGCCGGCCATACCGTGATCCGTCACCACACGCAGACGACGATAGCGACCACGATCACCCACCGCGAACGCCAGGCATACCCGACACAGACAATGGCTTTGTCAATCCCGCGTACTTCCAAATGCTGCGTAGAAGCCAACCAGGCTCAGCCGAAGCATCCCGTCCGTCGTCGCCGCACAAACAACTTGCGCCCGCGCCGTTTGGGCAAAGACTGAGCAGTTTCCATGCGCCAGAGGGAGCCGAGTTTGTTGGCAGCACCCCGGTGCCTCCGCGAAATATATCTTCCAAAGCATTTAGCCCGGACTACTTCAAGACATTCTTTGTCGAAGAGAGGGAGCTGGGGAGAGGAGGCAAAGGCGTCGTGCTTCTCGTGCAGCACGTCCTCGATGGTGTTCAGCTCGGCAAGTTTGCGTGCAAACGGGTGCCAGTGGGAGACGATCATGAGTGGCTCGAAAAAGTGCTCATCGAGGTGCAGCTCCTGCAGAACTTGTCGCATGAGAACCTGGTCTCATATCGCCACGTCTGGCTGGAAGACTATCAGATATCTAATTTCGGACCTAGCGTCCCATGTGCCTTCATCTTACAACAATACTGTAATATGGGGGACCTCCACGGCTACATCCTGGATTCAGCGAGACACACCATTACTAAGGAGCAGATGAAGGAGCGCGCCAGGAGAAGGTCGAAGGGGAATCTGGAGGAGCCGGAGGACATCCACGGACCACGACGCATGCATTTTGACGAGATTATTTCCTTCTTCAAGGACATCACATCAGGCCTGAACCATCTCCATGCGAATGGCTACATCCACAGAGATCTCAAGCCAAGCAATTGCCTGCTACACAACACAGGACACAGAGTCAGGGTGCTAGTCAGCGACTTTGGGGAGGTTCAGTCTGCCAACGTTGCACGCAACTCGACTGGTACTACCGGAACAATATCCTACTGTGCTCCTGAAGTGCTTCGACAGGAGCGTCCAGGAGGGGCGTTCGGCAACTTCACCACCAAATCAGACATTTTCTCCCTGGGCATGATCGTGTATTTCATGTGCTTTGCGCGGCTGCCATACCGTAATGCAGATGGTATTGATGAGGACAACGAGGACTTGGAACAGTTGAGAGCAGAGATCTCAACATGGGCGGGGATTGACGATGAGCAGCGCGTTCGGTCAGATCTGCCTGAAAAGCTGTACAGATCTCTGAAGCGCCTCCTCGCCCTCAACCCAGACCACCGCCCAGGCGCTGAGGAGATAATGGTTGTCTTAAAGTCGCCTTCATTGTTCGACGAGTTCAATACTTACTCTGGGACGCACCAGGCGTCTGAGCTTGATGACTTCAGCCCTCGCATCAGCCGCGCAGACACACCAAGTCCATCGCCCGAACAAGCCCACAGGAAACGTTCATCGATGAGCTACACGCGACCTGGTCGCTCGAATCTTGGTGCCTCAGTCATGGACCGCTCACCAAGTCCACCAGACCCGCAGCTAATGAGACGACAATCTTCAGAGGACGGCGCTGTTATGCTGAGACACAAAAAGCTGGAGTTTCCGCCGCCTTCGCCTGTGTCAAGGGCGACATCACCGCAGAGACTCATGCTACCTCCGCCTCCACCGCCGCGTACACTTGCTCGCCTTTGCTCAACGCTGCATAGTCCCTCCTTCATCGGAACGTCGAAGGTCCTTCTGTTCTGCGTGAAGGTTTACAGTCTTTTCTCTCCTTGCCAGCCATTTGCTGCCGATTCATGGGCTATGTACCCATTGCTAGCACTGGCATCCTGTGACTTCTTGTTCCTGGGCGCCCGTATCGACATTGGAGGAAGGAACTTGCGCTTGGGCAATCTCTCTGCGAGTGCGGCATTGCTCGCTGTACATGTTGCCGTTGTCTTCTTGCTGCTGCGATGGGATAAACTTTGCGTGAGGGGAGTGGTTTGGGATGGGTACTGAAGGCGTGCTCGATGTCGATGGAAATCAAGTTCGGGCGGCGCTCTGAGTTTATGATACCTCTGAGTGATAGTTGAGGTGGGTGGAGCAATGTAAATCACAATGTTGAAATTGCTGTTCATATGAACAACAACAACCCATGTTTTATGCCGTAGACATACTATATTTTCCTGTTCTATGCAAAGACGTGGACTTGGTTAGGCCAATTTCGTGGGCCCGTGCGTGCGTGCGTCGTTAGCGTAGGCGCGCCTTCCGTCTGTTTTGTTTATCGAACAACAACGCCTCGTCGTCAATTCAGCATTGCACTTTCCGCCAACGCGCACCACGTCGCCCGGTCTGAATCCGACCGAACAGACAGTTGGTAGTTGTTTTCTTGGAGCAACAGATTCTACGAGACATCTTTTCTCTATCACCTATTACGCGCTTCTACGACGCGACACACTTAATCAACACAGCTGCCCACCGCAGCAACGACTGGATGCAATGCAGTCCTCTCCGCCCAACAGCCACGGGAAAGCACACACCATCCGCGAACTTTCACGCAGTCTGAGCCATAGCCCTCGGGACATTCCCTCACCGTCACCACCGCCCAGTGACTCGAATCCCACTAAGCACTCGGGCTTTGGCACGGAAACGTCCAATTTCTTTAACGACCCCGACATTCTCATGTCAACACAGCACAACATCCAAGAGGACACCAACACGCTCCCGCAGTACCCACGCATCCGGTCCACCGCCAAAAAGGTGAACGCCTGGCACATGCTTCGTTCAGAGCAGCCCATCCCCGACACGTCCATGGTCAACAAGGAGTTCGGCGACTTCGACCACAGTGGTGAGGACGACGAGGCCATCTCCGTAGAGCAGTCGCGTGGCCTGCCTCGCGGCACACCCAGCAAGATGAGCTCGCAGTTCAACAGCCTCTACGACATCACCCCGCCCTCAAACCGCATGCGCAAGTCGTATGCCGCCGAAACGGGCAGCCTGCGACGCGACGCCCAGATCCGACGCGCCTCGCGCAACGACCTCGACACCAACGCATCACCGCGCCCTGCCAGCAAGCGAAACTCGCCTGCCCTGCCCGCGAAACGCACTTCGCTTGCGCAGCTGCATGCAAAGCTCTCGGAGGATGAGTCTTCCTTCATGGACCAGCGACCGCCCACTCTCACCATGGATTCTGCAAAGAACACACGATGGGGCAACCGCAGCAGACACACCTCCCTGCAGATGGATGGCGTAGTCGACTCTCCCGCGCGTGCAAATGCGACGCCTCGGTCGCGACCAGCGACCGCCCAGAACGCGACTGCCCAGTCTTTCATCCTGCCAGATCTGCCGAACCTCACTGAGCTAGTCTCCGGTGTCTTTGAAGACGGCACGCCTGTGTTCTCCAAGACAGCTCCGGCACGATCGCGTTTCTCTGCGCCTCCGAACGGCGGTCGTCGGCCACAGCACATCCCGATTGAAGGTGTGCCGATACCCGATGAAGAGAAGGCCATCTTCTCCGCGCTTCAACTACTGCAAGACAAGGTCGAACAGATGGAGCACGAGCGCGCAGAAGCAGAGAAGAAGATAGAGGAGCAGGACTTGGAGCTGATCGAGCTGAGGGCCACCACACAGGCTCAGGACAAGCTTCGACGGAGTGACAGCGCTCACGACTCAGACTCTGCCAAAGGTAGCTGGAAGGTCGAAAAGACGCGTAAGTTGCTATTGAGAAGTATTTGGCGCGTATACTGACTTGCAAAGGCCTTGATGCAACCGTGCAGACCCTACGGACTAAGCTTGACCGAGCAGAGCGAAAGACGGCAGTACTGGAGATCGAGAAGAAGAGGCTGAGCACTGAGCGGGACAACATGGCCGGCCAGCTCGGTGTAGCTTTCCAGACATGCGAGGAGTTGAAGAGCGAGAAGAACGCGTTTCAAGACGAGAACGACACTCTTCGACAAGAGATCGACGCGCTGCGAGCGGAGAACGAGGCATTGCGCGATCAGATGGACCAGGACCACTCTCAACATCGCGAAGAGACCACCCAGCTTCGACGTCAGTTCGACCAGAATGCAAACGCGACGGAGAAGGAGAACGCGAATCTTCACGCAGAACTGGCTCGTGTCCGCGCGAGGCACGATGATAATACACAGCAGCTTGCACGGAAGGACATCGAATTGAGGAAGGCACGCCAGGAGCAGGCCGAGTTCGACCGCCTGAAGAACGACCACGCCTCGCTGAAGTCGCAGCTGGCCAGCCTCAAGGCGAAGCGTGAGGAAGACGTCAAGAAGTGGGCGCGTCAAGAAGCAGCTCTCAAGACTCAAGTCGATCGCCGCGATGAAACCATTCGATTGTTCCAGGACATGACCCAGGAGCAGACCAACGAAGCAATGCGACTGGACAACGAGAACCTCCGAAAAGAGCTTGCACAGCTGTCGACCCAGCACGAGGACGAGAACGCGCACTGGGCGATGAAGGAGGTGGCAATGAAGCGCAAGATCAAACAGCGCGAGGAAGCCGCCCGCACCACCCTTGACATGTCCCGTGAAGTTCTGGGTATCCGAGAGGCAAACGGCCAGACTTACGGCGTTCCTACATCTAAGGGCAAGGAAAAGGCTTCCGAAGACAACTTGCAACGCAAGCCTAGCCACCGCCGTGATGACACACGTACGCGTATCAAAAACCGCGTACAGCAGGAGGTCCGGAACAGCAAGGTGAATAATGCTTCTTACTACGAGTCTCACGTTAAGGAGAGTCCAAAGAAGTCGTACACCGGTGTCTCCAGGTTCTCCAATCGCACATCTGGGCCCATCGATCAGTATCGGAGTTTCTCTGCTCCCGTACCAGCCGATAAGAACGCCTACACCGAGAGTGATGTCGAATCGACCACTGACTTGTCACTCGCACCTCGTGGCACCCCGTACACTTCGCGAAGCATTGGTCACAATAGGCCCTCCGCTACTATCCAGCCTCCCGCTGATCTGAACTTGACCGAGTTGAGCTACATCGACAGTGCTCAGATCGCACAGCTTCGCCGAACTCTGGAGGAAGAGCGAGCTGCTGCGCGTCGTAGAGCATCATCGGCGCCGTTGGAGCAAGAACAACGCGATGAGACTGTTCGCTCTCAGCGACAGACTAGGGAAGACACTGTCCGATCTGTTGTCTCCGCGAGGAGTGAACGACGTCCATCACTCCCGCGCAAGTCTTCGCTGAAAGACATCACGCAGCGCACCAACGTCACCCAGTTTGAGGAAGATGTTACCAGCGATGTGTCGAACCTGGATGCCGATGCCGAGCCTACACAGACCGGACAATCTGCCGCCGATGCATCGATGCTCAGCAACACGAGCCGCCGCCGACGCAGTGCTCCTACTGAGATGACATCCGCGTTTATCGTTCCCGACATCAAGCTTGAGAGCCGGAAGCAAGCCACCACGACCATTCGGATCTCCCACAACGCTACCAGCAAGGACCACGACAACGCCAACTGTACTGTATGCCGTCGCGAAGGATTCACCAACGCCACCGATGATCTGCGTGTTCCCAAGCTTGTAGCCGTCTCATCTCGCGAGCCTGCAGACATTGATGCTACTATGCGCCCCGCCCGGTCACCTAAAGAGGCACTCGCCCTGGTCGTCAAAGAGTTGAAGGACGAGCGAGCACATCTGCACATGGAGCTGGCTGTCATGCGCGTAATGCTTGAGTCTCACGATGTGAGCCTTGGCAACCGCAAGCGTCGCGACATCAATGTCTCAATCCAAGATATTCTACGCCGCCTCGAGATCAAGGACACCCAGATCTACAATTTGTACGACGTGCTAGAGGGCCAACAGACTGACGACCTCACTGAGCTTGATGTCGAGAACATTACTGAGCAGATCCGCGCCGAGGACAAGACCCAAGGCGAACCCGGAAAAAAGACGAAGAAGGTCACTATCCGCAGCTTCGTCGACGATGACCACAGCGTTGAGATGGGCCGTGGTGTGAGTGTTGATATAGATGGGGAGACGGAGGAGCTACCCTGGGAGGGCTTTGAAGAGTCGGGCATGGACGGTGACATCAGCTACGGTGCTCTGGAAGGCTGGAGGACGAGCGTGCACTAGTTGCAACATCGACCTGTGCTTGCTGTGGTTGAGAAACTTGTTGGACTTTCCTATGGCGTTGGACTAGCGGTGGTCAAAAGGCGTTTTGGATACGGTGCATTGCTACGGGAGCATCGGGTATGGCTCTCCCGACTGTGGGTTGCAGCATTTCTTCCTGGGTAGTTTATCGTCTCGCTGCGCTTTCTTCGATACTGTCACCTAGCTCTTCTTCTGCGTCTTTCAATTGGGGCGTGTTGCTTTCCTCCTTACTTTGTGGCTGCTCTCGGCTTTGAGACTTCGACTCACCTTCCACGGTTTGAGTTGGCCTCGCCTGGCGCAGCTTTCGGGTCCGGCGGAGCGCAATGCCTCTGAAGTTGAGGGATGTGGTTGAAGGAGTTCGGCGACGGTGTAGAAGGATTGTGTGGCCTGATGTTTAGTAGCGACGAATTGAAATGTACATCAATACTGACGCCAGAATCTGCGGAAAGTGAACTCCCGGCAACTCGGTGTAACGGTGCATGCTCTTGTTCGACTTTGTCGAGTAATAAACCTGGCTCAGCCTTGCGACGTGCCTCGTATTCCTGCTGGCTGGATTCGTGACTGCATCCGAGGACCGGTTAAAAGGCCTTCCCACGGGACAACGCGCATTTTGACTCCAAATTCAGACGGAAGCTAGGGAAACGAGCCTTCCAAACCTTCTAGAAGAAGCAAAAGACGAGTACGAAAGATTCGAGATTGCGCTTGGCGCGGCTGATGGCCTGAGTAACGGTCGGCACGTGGAAGACCCCAGTGTGGGGATGAGTATAAAGATCGGGGCAGCAGCAAGGTTGTTATGGTAGACATTGTCTGATCTCGGCTGTCTCTCGGGTACATAGGCCAAGATGAAGTTCCAAAGGCTCCTCCTCACCGTACCTCGTCCGTATTTCCACTCCGCACCCTTTTCCCATACTAACACTACCCAGTCGTTCTCGCCGCGCCTTCTCCCAAAGAACAAACATGGGACTACATCATCGTTGGTAGCGGTGCCGCCGGCATCCCACTCGCCGATCGCCTCTCTGAATCCGGCAAATCTGTCTTGTTACTGGAACGTGGCTGGCCCAGCTCTGGGCGCTGGGGCGGTACCCGGAAGCCCTCATGGCTCGAAGGCACGAATCTGACGCGCTTCGACGTCCCAGGTATTGCGCAGCTGGTTTGGCAAGAGGGCTTTGACAACAGCGGCATTTGGTGCGATGATGCGCCGAGTCCGGCGGGGTGTCTTTTGGGCGGTGGGACGGCGATTAATGCTGGGCAGTTTTATCTGGTGAGTGATGCGGAATATGGTATGAAGCATGGTGTTGACGTCTGTAGCCCACACCGAACGACTTTGACTGGAATCAACCGCCAGGCTTCCGGTCCCGCGATATGGCATCCGCTATGCGAAAGACCAAGCAGCGTCTTCCTTGGACTGACACGCCTAGCATGGACGGAAAGTCGTATCTCACAAATGGAAGCTCTATCATCCGCAAGGCCATCACGGATCCATCTGTCCTCGGCAGTTTCCGCTGGATCACTGCAAACGAGAACCTGAACGACAGGGACATGACTTCGTCGTGGACGGAATTCTTCTTCCAGAATGGCGAGAAGGGTGGGCCAATGGCTACGTATCTCGTGACTGCTAGTCAGAGGAAGAACTTTAGGCTGCAGATGAACACTATGGTTGCAAGAGTGCTGCGAGATGGCGATGTTGCGACTGGTGTTGAGGTTGAGAGCACGGCGCCAGGAGGACTCAGTGGCACGATCAAAGTCACACCCGGATGTGGGCGTGTCATCCTCTCAGCCGGCGTGTTCGGCACCTTCAAGGTCCTTCTGAGAAGTGGCATCGGGCCTGTCGATGAGTTGCAGAAACTGTCCAACAGCTCGAGCGAGGCTAAGAAGCTTCCGCCCAAGAAGAAGTGGCTCGACCTCCCGGCTGGATCCAACCTCGACGACGGCCCGAACTTCTACATTGGTGTTGCTGTGCAGAACTTGGAGTTCTATGACTGGGTCGCACTCTGGAACAGCACCAAGGACAACCCGGACATCAAACGCTACCTCAGCAGCCGAAGTGGACCATTGGCTCAACTACAAGCTAGTGCTGGCCCAGTGTCTTGGGATACTGTACTCAGTGCCGATGGGCAGAAGAGGGTAATCCAATGGGACTTTTCGACAGGCAGGAACGCGATGATACCCGGTGATGGTACGTCCAATGACCCTGCACCGAACGATAGACCAAAGATGGCTGGCTAACTACAATTCTAGGCGGCTACATGGTCTTCGCAAGCAACTTGAATCTCGGCCACACCTCCCGCGGCCGCCTCTCCCTCAATCCCACCAGTCTCGCCGTCGAAATCGCCCAATCACCCTACTTCAACGACCCCGGCAACCACGACTTCGCCGCCGTGGTCTCGTCCGCCACATCCCTTATCGCCCTGCTCAACGCCACTATCCTCCCCTCCAACCCCGGTTCCTTCTTCATCTACCCGCCGCCCGGTGTCACGCTCGAGCAGTACCTACAAGTGGCGCCAAGAGCTAGTAGTAACCATTGGGTCGGCACGGCGAAGATGGGTGCAAAGTGTGGGAGGGACGGAGCGGTGGTGGATGCGAGTACGAGGGTGTGTGGCATGAAGAACTTGCATGTTGTGGATGCGAGCGTGCTGAATGGGAACCCGACGGCTAATCCGCAGGCGACCTTTATTGTTATAGCGGAGAGGGCGGCGGAGGTTATTTTGGGGTTGGGGAAGAAGTATTGATGTGCAATGAAGTGTAGGGACACAGTATACAGTACGTCAATTTAGTATATGAGT
>Ga0265797_10003516_pt1 | contig 24929 bp, 23 predicted proteins | sample P2T30metagenome_FD_192433 | JGI IMG/M metagenome (GOLD analysis project Ga0265797, IMG submission 192433) | Plant litter microbial communities from East Loma Ridge, Irvine, California - P2 T30 | ecosystem: Environmental > Terrestrial > Plant litter > Unclassified | place: USA: California... | reverse complement strand
GGGGCAGGGGGAGGATTGCTGATTTGGTCTCTTCTTTGGGATGGTCTGAGTTTTGGGAGGGGGGATTTTCGCGGTTGATGGTTGGTTCGTTGATTGATTGATTGATTGAATGATTGAGAGGATCGGTTGTCTGACCAATTAGTCTTGATCATGCAAGCAACTGAATTTGTTGAAGACATCCACTTCTTGTCGTCGGCTTGGAAGTAGCCCAAGAGGCCATGCCTTGCGGATCAACACCACCACATCACTCAAACTTGGCTTTCACCCCAACAGTGGCGTTCATGTATCCCAGCGGCCAAGTATGCAAGACCCGACGATTAGTAAACTCCCAATCACCACGCCTAACAGCAGCACCGCCCAAATATCCCAACGACGCAACACCACGCTGCCCCTGCACCCCCAAAACCTCATCCACCAACCCAACAAACTCCCCAAACGTCCGCGTCCTCAAACAACTAACCAACCCATCGACCGCATGCACAACCGGCAAAACAGGCAACCCATACACCAACCCAAGATAAACCCAATCACCAGCAGGCAAGAACCAAACCCACGCCATCAAATAAACCAACAAAAACTCCAAACTCACCAACATAACACTCCCCACCCGCCTCTCCTGCAATTCAAAGATAACCACAGCATCGCTCGTCTCCATCGTACTCTCAATCACCCGCTTCGCCCCCTCGTCGTCGAAATGATGGAAAGCAAGACAAAACGTCCGCAGCACCTTCCGGCCGTCGTGCTCGTACCCGGCTCTCAGCGCGTTTTCCTTGTCGCCAGCCGTGCTGGGACTGATGGCCGCGAAGGGGGGGTCGGTGGCGTCGACGGGGTCGGGGATGAAGGACAGGTTCGCCGAGCGGGCGCAGGGTTCGAGCCAGGCGTCGATGTTGGGGTAGAGGTCTGAGAGGTAGAAGGCGATGGGGGGAGGAGGAGGGGGGTGTTGACGACCTTCTGCTGTTCCTGTCCGGGCTGTTCCTGTTCCTTGCGAGCGGAGGTTGTTGACGTGCTTCTCGATGTGAGGAATTGGGCCCCCGGAGCCGGAGCAGAAGTCGACGACTTTCCACTTCTCGCTTCTTGCTTCTTCGCTCCTGGTGCTTTCACTGACGCTGGCGCTTTCGAGCGTGCGGAAGACGTCATGTATCACTTGCGCGGCGAGTTCGGCCGGCGCTTGGGTTTGCAGCAGAGGGATGCGCTGCGTCCAGTGTTTGGTCAGGGTGTTTTGGGCACATTGCTTGATTAAGAATGGGACTCTGGGAAAAGTGTTGGTTTGTTTGGGTCAGCCAGTCAGGCATGCAACGATTACCAGTTTGCTTTGCTTTGATTGGTTTCTTCTTCGTTTTCATTGTCTTCTCTCTTCACGCTTTACTTAGGTAAGAGATCTCCCGTGTGAACTTACGATCGCAAATCGCAAAACTCGAACAATTGCCATCGCTCGCCTGGGATGGTGAGGTTGGCGAGATCGATGATCTGCGCGACGAGCTCTCGTCGTCGGAGATTGGAGCTGGTTCGTGCCATGCTGGGGGTTTGTTGCTGATATTGATCGGCTTCTGGGGTCTAGATTAGAGAGCGAACCTCATCGTCGTGGCTTGGTGGGCTTTGATGGATGGGGGCTTTTTCTTCTTTTTCTGTTGGGTTTCCGGGGGGATGTGTAGATGGTACTGTGTATGTGCAGTATGTAGTACAGGAGGCATGTCGGGTAGATATCGAGCGGCGGGACAGGGTACATGGAGGAGTGTTTTGTTCAGTGACGACATCGAGTCGGCGTTTACGACATGGAATGGAACAGCAGCAGCAGCAGGGGGTAGACCGAATGACCGATTGAGACGACAGGATGATAACGTATTCCAGTGTTTCAATGCAACGATTGTTAAATATGTGCGCAACTAGGCGATCGCCAACGATCAGCCTCGATTAAATGCTATTGGGGGGGTATCATGTAAAACGCCAACTCGCCCGCCGTCCGTTATTAACAACCTAACTATCAACGCCGTCACCGCCACTAAGCACCACAGAAAATGCTAGACATCAAATCATTCCCCGAAATTTCTCATATCATGTATACCATCGATCGCAAGAGAAAACCCAGCCAGCCTCAGACAGTGTTATGCGCCCTCAACCTTCTCTTCGCCGATCCCAGCGCTGTCTATGCGCGGCTTGTCGGACGATGTTGCTGAGGTTGTGTCAATAGGACCAAGCGTCCAGACCCACTCGCGATGTCGCTTCTTGCGGCCGGCTACTGGCGTTGCTGGGCAGGTGTCGCTGTCCTCCTCGTCTGAAGATTCGCGCTTCTCGCCTGCCCGTGGGGAAGGTGATGATTTGCCCTTCTTGGTCATTGATTTCGCGCCCGACTTGAGCGCATCGCCTTCACTCTCCACCTCTGGCTTGTCCGTCTCTGGCGGAGATAGCTCGAGAGTCGATATGGTGGAGATCGACGACTCGATGTCGGAGTGTCGCATCGTGTACTTCTCCGTAGTGATGTCCTCGGTCAACGGGGCGGCGAATGCCACTTTCTTCGACGTGGGGAACATCGGTCTTGATTGCGCAAAGGTTCTCCGTTGGGTTGAGGGTTTCGGCAGCGGGCTGTTGGTCAAGATCGATGTGGCGTTGTAAGTGAGTTTGTAAGGAACTGATGTGGGTAGTGAGTCGGTGGTCGAGATAGAGTTGGCCGAGGTCGTACTTGATGCGGTCGAGTCCGAGTTGTCGAAAGCGACTGATGAGGATGAGACGATGTCCTGTGCGGTGATACTGGAAGTTGCGAGATTCGATAGTGTGGGGCGTTTCGATTTATTGCCCGCTGCTCTCAACCTGGCGTCCTCTTCGTGCGCATTGCTGAAGGTGTTTCGAATGGTAGGTGAAGTTGCTGAAAGAGTTTCTAACCGGAGACTTGTTGTCTTTTTACCAAAGGTCGGTGGCAAAATAGACGTGTTGAGTGACAACTTGGGTCGTTTTGAGGGTGAAGGTGCAACAGACAGAGTCGGTGTTTGGTTATAAGTGGCAGGCGAGGACGGCAATATGGCAAGCGACATGGTGCTCGTGGTCGTGGGTGTTGTGTGAGGGCTCGTCAGGGAGTGTGGTGACTGGGGCATGCAAGCCAGCATGATCTTTTGAACGGGATCGCGTGTGCAGAAGACCTGCTAATACGATGACTGAGAGGCCAGAAGGCTGAGTGACACGACCTCGTGGCGCGGAACAGTAGTGCGGCTGTTGGCGTTGGGTGTGAGAAGTCTAAGCCTGAACCTGTTGACGTATGAGGGGAGCCGTGCACGGGTGTAAGAGAGACGCTGTGCACGGGTTTCACTACTCCGGTCGGGCGTGCGTGGAGGAGTGCGTAGGCAGATCAAAGAAGTAGGGTGTTTCCGGTAGAGAGCCGCGTAAAGTGTCAAGTCAAGGGTCAGCAGGCCAGAGTGGAAGGATGACACGGGCGGTAGAGGGCGTGAGACCACAGCTCGTGAGGGAGAGGGAAAGTAGGTGAAAGAGAAGGCGAGAGAGTGAGAGAGACGGAGAGGGTAGAGAGATGCAGATGACAGAGAAATGATAGTTCGGCGCGTAAAAGGGTCAGGTAGTGGACGAAGCAAAGTAGATGGTGAAAGGCAGATGCATCAGCATGTTGATATCCAATCGCAGCAGCGGCGAGGGACCCATCCACGCAAATAGCGAGCGACTAGGTCGATGGAGCCGAAAGGAAGAGATACACCACTGTGCACCACCAGAGAGCAGACATCTGCGCAGCACCCGTCAACCTGTCAAGGTCAAGGGTGCGGAGCAGGTTTAGGCGTGTCGCACGTCCCACCATCCAATTGGACTCGAGGGCTATTTCGAGCATTTCGAGTTCTTCCCGCAGCGTTTGGCGCCAGGCTAATCCTGCCGTGGCCATCTGCCACCAGCCCTGTCGAATGAGATGCCATCCTCGAGATTATTGTTCGAGGGCCTGGAAGAATCTATGGCCGATCCTTCTCTGTCGTGTGTGTGTGTGCCCGCCCGGTCGATCGATGGTGGTACACAGTAGTAGTTACACCAGAGTGTGATATCAATCAATCATGCTGTTCCAGAGCAACATGGCCCTTCCATTCTGAAGCTGTCACGCCTGTGGCAAAACCGTGCTTTGTTCGCGCCTCATCGCCACTCGTGATCTTGTGACTATACTTACTTACGTGTCGTATCGCCATGACAGTCGTGTTGGTTTGGTGTCCGTGACCAGCGGCGGGGCGCAGAGCCACAGACCAACGCGCAACAAAGGAATCGGAATCGCAATCGAATCGCGGGGGGAAGGAGGTCGTCGAAGGAAAATATTCGTCAAAATGTCGGTGTTTCATCGTCTCCTTGTCCATGCCACTTGCGCGTGTATACTTGTATCGTAAAAGCATGCACACTCGTCCTCCTGCTGCATGTTGCAATAATACGTCGCACGCTGCAGTCGAGGCTAACACTCGATTGTCTCTACGTGACATGCATAATCTCTGCAGATGAGTATGGCATATATCACGTACACGGAGTACATCATGTACGTTCTCCGTGGCACATAACCGTGGGACCGCATGGGAGCCTTGTTCGCCCTTGTCGTAGATCTGTCCAGCAGTTGTCCACGTACAGACATGTGTCCGTTGCCAGCCTGCCAGCCATCCTCATGCAGTAGTCACCACTCGGAATCGCCATGAGGGAAATGATCACCTCCAGCGAGAGCGGCAGAAGCACTGCCGTCTCCGATCTACGAGCACGCCATGGTACAAGATCGCGTGGTCGGTCATTCGTGCGGAACCGTTGCCTCATCGCGCCGCTGACGACCTTCCAATCTGTTGCTGACGGGCAAACGCCACTGCCCAGCTCGCCCCAGGCATGTTAATATGCGACATGGACAACATTCACCTGCACGTAAACGCCAGTACGCACGTGAAGCGCTGCTGTCGACGTAGGTATACGTCTCTGCATGTGGTGGTGATGGCGTGGAGATGCAAAGGTTGAGCCTGGGCGTCCTGTTCGTGCAAGGTTCTCGTGCCTTGCGCTACTATCGCTGAAACAGCGCCACCCCATCCGTGAACCTCGGTAGGGACCACGCACGACTTCATGTATCGAGACGAGGCAAGTCTGCTTGCATATACACGTACTTACATGTCAGGTAGGCCTCGCCAGCGCCTCCGTACCGAGCTTTGGCAAAGAGCGCCTATGATCCTATGCACCCGCTTGTCTTTGTCGCGCATCACACATGGCCGCGCCCACACAGAGTCCGGTAGCGACTTCTCAAAACTCCCTGCAAGTTGTTGTCGGGCGCAAGGCCTCGGTTCGTCCGTTACTTGTCTGCGCATCTGCTTACGGCCAAGGTTTCCGCGACGTGAGGTGTGGCGTTCACTGAGTTCGATTGCCTACCCTTCTTCTGCGAACTCTGAGCGGCTGAGGGGTGCGGTATAGGGCATGGGGCCGGTTGGGTGATCCGGAAGCTTTTTCATTCCCGATCTTGAAAGCCACGCTCGTATCGCTTCCGAGAATGGCTGTCACATCATGCCAGCTGAATAACAACACGACTACCTCTTGTGTCTCCTGTGGTTGTGGCGATAGACCAGAGACGTTGCCGCCGCCGCCGCTGCCGCCTGGGCACGCCTGTTCAAGATGGGCGTGGATTGCTATTCTCTTCCGGCGTCGCGCTGATGCTCGTACGGGCTAGCTGAGCTTGTCGCGCAAGAAAGTTCAAGTCCACGTTCGTGTTCGGACAAGTAAGGAAATCTGTTGAGGTCCTGGCGACTTCAAATTCAGGTACGGGTGAGATGCAGAATCGGCAAGAGTATCTTGAGGACCTCCTTCTGTATCGCGTTGCACTTGAAACGGGATCTTCCGGCATTGATCGACCCTAAAACCGACCTCACTTCTCCGAAAATGACTACAAAGTATATGGTTCTACAAAAATGCGCCCATACATTACAGAGACACTTACATTAGTAGATAGGCTCCCAAGATGTGCCTCTAGACAGGATGATCATTCCGAGAACCCTTAACTACCACACCACCCTTTCCTCGAACGTCGAGCTTTTCGGACTCATTGTCACGCATCCTGGTCTTGATTTCGAGTGTGACCCGGCCGTTGCAAGTCGCGTACCTCTTCGTTGTCTGGCCTCGAATGCGCTGCCGGATCGTGGAATTGCCGTGTTGGGCTTGGTCTTACGGCAGCTGGGGTCCGCCACATCAAAGATGTATCATAAGACAGCGGCACTGTCGTAATTGTTTCATGATCGGTAGTGCTTGGGGTATGTGCCATGGTACTCTCGATCAAAATTGTGGTGAAACCTTCGAGGGTGCTCGTTAAGGCTTTTTGGGTTGGGGTAACTGTTGAGGCGGTAGACAGATCGTATGAGACCGTCGTGGAGGACGTAGCGGGTGATTCTGGTGTGTTTTTCGTGGTGGTTGTGGAGAGAGCGGCTGAACTCCTATGTGTGATTTCGACGAATGAGCTGAAGGAGGAAGATCCTTCATGGAGACTTTTACTGCGTGCTGTTGGTCCTTTTAGCGTGGACGTCGCAGATTCCTCCGCAGGGAGGCTTTTCGATACGGCCGTGGTTGTTGACCATGGCGTAGACTGCGATGTCGTCCTCGAGCTAGGCTGTGGAGTAGTGGACATGGACCCTCCGTTCACTGACAAAGTATCCAGTCTCTCGCGAGCTTTCGATTTCTTAGCTATGGCAACCATGGCCCCGACGAGCGCTCCTGTGACCAGTACGACTGCGAGAAAAATTGCGATTAAGCATTTCATTGTAGGAAGCCGCCGCTTTTCGTCTAAGCGCACCGGCCGTTGTGACGCTATATCGACATTTCCAGCGATGCGAATATGAGCAGCTGGAGCTGTACTGTTCCCTGACCCGAGTCCGCGGAGACCTGCGTTGACCTGCTGGGCGAATGTGGAGGACCACGAAGGCGGTTCTGGAGTGTCGGGCGGGTTATAGAACACAGGGCTAGGTGCTGGAGACATTACTCCTTGGAGAAATGGCCGATGTTGACTCATGGCCGAACGAAGCAATGAGAGTCAAGAGGCGATGGCTCTGCAAGGAACCGCTTCGTGAAGGCTTGCAGTCTTGCAGTGCGCGCCATGGTATTCACCGACACTGGAACAAGTTGGTGATGTCGCAGTTTGACCACCACGACGAGGAACAAGGCCATTGCCATTCCGCCGAACATCTACACCATGATGTCGCTCCAAGAGCCACAAGCCTTGACTGGCTTCGATAGTGCACGTAGATGTGTCAAATTTTGACATGATAGCTTTAGGCGGAATACAATGCAGTGGCCCGACCTGATGATATGTCTTGATTATCAGTCAATTAGCACCTGATGTATATTTGCATCCCAGGAGGTGTCACCTTCGCTCAGCCGCGACCATGATTGTTACCTCAGATCTCCATCTTGAGGCATCAGCAAAACATCACCATCAAGAGATCGGAGGCGTCGTTCCGCGAGATCCATGCCTTGCTGGTTTCGGGCAGCGCTTCTCCTATCATTATCATATCTCACAAGTGGTGCAGTACTGACTACTGCTCTTCGAAGAGCATGTAATCTTTCCGTCGGGCGTAAGACTCCGTAGAGCTGACAAGGAGACAAGGGCGAGGAGATCTGGGATGGAGTTGGCTCCGCGAAGCTCTGCTGCTCCACACAACCAACACGCCAACGCCAACTCGCCGTTGGTGGATCCACTTTGACGATCGCACTGTTTGCGGCCAAGGGTAGGGCAGTCCCTCCTCTCAACGGCGTTACGAGTACATGTAGCATGCACTGTAAAGAGCCATGGGCAGAGTAGAATGATCATTAGTGAATGCTGTCGTACTGTAACGACATGCTCTCAGATTCAGCAGTAATATCTTTTGGGCGCATACTGTTGTAAGTGAATGGTGCCTGATTGCTGTTAATATTGTTCAGCCGGTAGTGAGACGACTCAGGCTTCGGCTCCTCTACCGCCGCGGTGGGGGTCCCTGCTATTTGCGTACGTACCCTCCTGCTGCAAGTGCCCGTCGGAGTGAGAGATTGATTGATTATTATTGAAGGATTCAATTCCCAACTGTGTGTGATGGCGTCGAAAACTGCCGAGGACCTGGACTTTGTAATCCTGATCCAACACTCTGCACATGTTGCTAACAGACTGTAATAACAACCACAATACGGTCGTTGATCTGGAGTCTGACGTCGGACGTTTATTTGTGTCTCGGCCGTGCGCCATGATAGTCGAGTCGTGGCTGTGGTGCCTAGGATCAGGGCGATGATGTGTCTCAGGAAGGGATTACTGTTGACACGAGCAACGGTGCCTGATCTCATGTAATGATGGGCATGAGAAGCTTTTCTTGTGTCGTCCATCTCTATCGTGCCATTCCATAGCAGTATAGCATCCGTCGTTGTCGTAAGAGGCTGCACCATCCACATCGGACTTCCAGATCCAGACCTGCAGCAGATCAGCCATGGCAAGGGTCTCCAATATCCCTGCCGAAAGTACCATCTATGCCGCCTCGGCCTCGACCTCGACTTCTTCCTCGCCCACGCCGAGTGATGCAGCATCCTCGTCGCCCTTAGCATCAGCTCCCGTCATCGAACACCGCAACCAAGCCCCAGGAATTCCCGATCGCCGCAAGAGTGTGCGACCCACCAGTCGCTCCCAGAGCCGTCACCGCGGCCGCGAAGCAAGAAAGAGCAAAGCGTCACCGCTCAGCATGAGTCTGGCCAACATGGGCAGTGCCATGAAGCTTCGTGATGAGGACGAAGAGGATGAGACACCGGGAGAGAAATCGGTGGGTTCCCTACTGGCGCCAGGCTGGACGGGCATTTGGGCATTGGTCATAGCCCTCGAGAGCGAACACCGCTAACCTTTGACTCGTTCCCAGGACACATTCGAAGATGCCATAGACACACCCCGAGCGACCGCTGAAGAAAAAAAGAACACCTCTCCTGTACAAGCCACCGAGCCCACGGGCCTGGGAATCCAGGGCGCAAGCTCCCCGCATGGCAAGGAAACAAAGGAAACAGTCGACTCGCACAACACATCAGAGACGGCAATGGCAGGTTCACAGAGCGATGAATCAGCTGTGCAAGGAGCAGAAATCGAAATTGAGCCACCCACACCCACAGCCGTGAAGAAGAATCCCAGCGACATGGACGCACCAGACGCATTCCCAACAAACGAGTCCTCTCCCAGTAAACCACCACCCACACAGCGCAACTCTATGAGCGCACCGCAGAAGCCTTCACATGGCAGGCACAGGAGTGTGTCGCCCAGATTCCCGGTCAACGTTAGCCAGCCCAGTATCAGCGAGCAAATGGCTGCTGCGCCTGGTACTGCTTCGGGTAGACAATCGCCAGTCAAGGAGGCATTCTTCGACTCCGCCGAATCAGCGGCTACCTCACCTCGGAAGCAGTCTTCTGGAAGGATGTCGCCTCCTCCGGTGCCGGGTAACCTAGCACGCAAAGCGTCCAATGGCTTTGGCGCACTCTTTGGGAGGATGGGCAGCATGCGGAAGGCAAAGTCGCCTGTACCGTCACGATCAGATACAAGAGAACGGAGGCTTACAGCAAGCTCTATGGCATCCGTTGACGGTGCGAGGCTTTCATCGATAGCCGACGGCCATGAAGGCGACTCGTTCACAAAACCAAGCTTGAAGGACCGCTTTGCGACGCTGAGAGCACAAGAAGAGCATGGGCACGAGGACGTATTTGAGGACGATAACACATCCGGCGCGGCCGAGCGCCCAACCAGCCCGACCAAAGAAAGTATGGCTGCGAGAACTCGCAGAGCGTCGTCGGGTCTCAAGTCACCGCCAATAGATCGCAAGCTGCCACCTGGTACTGCATCCGGCATGACTGCTGGTCCTGCGGCGGAGGCTGGTCCTGTAGACTGGGACTTGTGGCAGGCGCTGGTTTACGAGGGTCCGTCCGCCGTACAGCGGACAGGTGGAGCGGAGATCGCCAAGGCCATTTCGAACGGCATACCGCCTGCTATTCGCGGTGTTGTTTGGCAAGTCCTTGCAGACAGCAAAAGTGAAGATCTAGAGGCTTTGTATAGGACATTGAAGGCTCGAGGGACTGACGCCGAACAACAAAGGCCACCTTTATCGCGAGGCCATTCCGGTTACTTCGGGGGTCAGGACGCTTCCGAGAAGGAAAAAAATTCGGCTTTATCTTCTCGCTCCAGCGTACACTCCGATCCTTCGACGCCCGCGACTACCACGTCTCCTCCACAATCTGTCGACGGAGGCTCTTCAGAACTCAAGACCAAGCTCCTTGCGGAAAAGCAAAAGCGTGATTCTGCAAACTTGGCCAAGCTGGAGAAGGCCATTAAGAGGGATCTTGGGACCCGAACGAGTTTCAGCAAGTATGCACAGTCTGCCGGTCTTCAGGATGGTCTGTTTGGTCTGTGCAAGGCGTATGCTCTCTTCGACGAGGCGGTCGGCTACGCACAGGGTATCAACTTTGTGGCGATGCCTCTTTTGTTCAACATGAGCGAAGAGGAGGCATTCACATTACTGGTCCGGCTTATGCACAAGTACAATTTGCGATCCCTCTTCGCGCCCGAAATGCCTGGCCTTCACCTCTATTTGTACAAGTTTGAGCGCCTGCTTGAAGATCTCGAGCCAGCATTGTTCGTTCATCTCAAGAGACGGCACGTCGCGCCAGAGCTCTACGCCACTCAATGGTTCCTGACACTATTCGCATATCGATTCCCTCTACAACTAGTCTTGCGTGTGTACGACCTGCTCTTCTCGGAAGGCTTGAACGCGATCCTGAAGTTCGGCCTTGTGCTTATGCAAAAGAACAAGGCTGCTTTGCTGGAAATGAAGGATATGGCTCAAATTACGACGTTCCTCAAGGAGAAGATATTTGATGTTTACATTGACAAGTCACCGTCTGCTTCCTCGCTTCTCGACTCGGGTTTCTTTGGTTCAGTTTCTGGCGGTGCCGACAAGGAGCTGTACCGGGCCGACGAGATGGTGAGAGACGCAACTGCCATCGTCGTCTCCGATGAGACCCTTGCAGAATATACAACTGAGTGGGAAGAGTCCCAACGATTGACGAAAGAGCATGAGCTGGAACTCGAAACCCTTCGATCTGGCCACACACATCTTACCTCTTACGTTCGCACGCTGGAAGAGCGCGCTCAACAGCACGACGTCGAGCACGTAAACATGGCCTCGGACATGGTGCGTCTGAAGATGGACAACGACACTCTTGCCGACGACAACGAAGGCTTGAAGGTGCAAGTTGTAGAGCTGCAGAAGATGGTCGACCAACAACCCGCACTTGTCGAAGAGAAACTGAAGTCGGAGATGGACCGCATCATGCAACGCAACATCGAAGTACAAAACGAGAACCGTGCTCTGAAGGAGGAAATGGATGAGATGGAGCGGGAGTTGGTGAACGCCAAGATGAGCCACGCTCAGGTAAGTTCTCATATTTCCCCTCGATCATCAATCATAGAGCGCACACTGCTGACACAAGCCTACACAGACACTTTCAGATCACGATTCTCTGAAACAGCGTCTAGCGAGCGTGCAAGCCATGCTCAACAACAAATAGAGTGGCGCGGGCAACATTCGATGACCAACGTTCTACATCATTCGGTCAGAGACATTTGGGTATATTTTCACCAAAGGCAGCTTACAGATATTCATACCCCCTCTCTCTTTGTATTGGCGTTGGCTTCGAGAAGCGGCTGGCCGCTAAATGGCGAGAAGCTGGGCTCACGCTTGCCTGATCATTGTGACCGGAGTTGGAATATATCAACACAAGACCTTGGGGCGGTGTACAGTGCATAACAGTCTGCATGGATGGGATTCTCTTAAGCTGTTAATTGTTAATTTCAGCATCACGTTTTCGCTTGCCCATTCTGAGAATCTTCGATTGCTTGACTTACGTGATGGGGAGATACTTTGACAAGGAGCGCGTGCGAATCTTCGTCCCGTTACACTGATGCTGCACAGAGGTACCACCGAGACCGCTAACGTAATCGTAACAGCGAACAATGCTGCTGGAAATGTTGCTCTCGAGCTCGTATGTGAGCTTTTGATGAGTACACACTGCGATTGCTGCGACTAAGTCAGTTTGCACTAACAAGCCATGCCTGGAGGCCAACTATCGGCAAGCGCCAGGTACAACGGTGAGGTTATGCAAAGCTGCGCATTCCGTCACTTGGAACAATCAAGTCGTTGATGTCCGACCTTTTGCAGTGCCTGATGAGTTGAAAGCCTTGCAAGGCTGGTTGCTTCGTCATTGTCGAATCAACAAGCTGTTCATTCCTCGGTCTTTCGCAGTATTGATCGACCATCGCTGTCATTCTCACTGGTAACCAACCTGACTATACGTACTAGAAATGTCTAATTCGAATAAATACAGGTCGAGGGCGACGCCTTCATATACAATCCACCCACATCGAGCCTCATCAACACTGATTGGCAAGCCACGCAACACCTTACTCGACATTCCACTCGATTCAACGATATGTCTGGACGTCGCCCTCCGCCTTATAAAGCTTTTCCTCGCCGTCGCGCTTCCGATATCCGTAACGATGATTTAAGGTACGGCTACGTACAAGGCGGAACTTATGGCCGCCCATACGGCTCGACAGACCCAGGAAGAGGTCAACAGCCCACAAACAGACGCCGTGAGGAACAAACCCAAATCCCTCCACCGATCCCATCACGATCGAGAGACTCGTCTAGACGTCCCGACTATGGTCCTACCCGCACTTTTGACCAGAGGCCCTCGTCTCAAGCCGCGCCTCCACCAACCCCTGACTCCAGAGGTCCCGATTACCGCAACCAATCGATCAACCAGCGACCTCCTCTTCGCGAAGCACTCCCAACACGCCCACACTACGACAACAGGCAGGCATACCAGCGAGTCCAGCAAGCTCCCCAGCAGCTTCCGCTTACTCATCAAGCTCCTGCTGCCAGACCTAGACCGCCTCCTGCGCGACCACTGTACTCGCCTCCTCCGCCTTCACCGGCCACTCAACCTGATCACGGACCGCAGCCAGATCCCACGTATCGGACATACACGCGGGTAGCGAAGGCGAAGTCGTTGAATGGTCGGGCAAGGCTTTGATGTCAAGAATTGGCATCGCTGGTTGACAGTCAAGGTCCTGAGGATCTGGATATGTTCGTTCTATGGGATAATCGGTGACGGTGTTGGAATGGTGTTTTCAGCTTGAGCTATGTTTTTTGATATGACGACACGTTGGGCGGGTTTTGGATTGGATTGACGGCAAATGACTTGGTATCCTGGGTCAAGTATCCGGAAAATGCACGAACAGCGTTTAATGTCATGTGCTGCATGTTTGATGTCAGTGTAGTCCATGGAAAACGACCCGTCATCGGGCGGCGTAAAGGCATGGCACGATTTGCACAGTCGTGTTCTTGGTCGGCTATGTGGCTGGAAGTGCTCCTAGCTCAGCTACCTCGTCTTGTCAATGGCTTCGCTCAGAATACTTCTAGGTAGCGGTTGTCAGAGGCGAACTAACCAAGGTACTTGGCCTCCTCCTCGGCGATAATAGTTGTACAGGCTGCCAGCACAATTTTTTGATGACGAACAAATAATGACCGATTAGAATGGACATTACTTTGGAAGTATGTCTGAGGGCAACATCTAGAACTGTCAGCGACAATCATCTCATTCGATCAACGTTTCAGTTTTCATTTACCATACGAAGAGAAAAACGATGTAGTCGTTACGAACGTGGATTTAAAACCAAACACTGACCCGAGACAAAGTGGCGTCTGAGTTCACCGCAACATTCGCCCCCGAGATTTGCCACTCCGCGTGCTGTAGAAACGAATTGGACAGACCGCATTCTTCCATACATACCCAACCTCAACAAGGCTAACAAGCCCATGCCAGGATTACAACCCATAATCGACATCGAAGCGATTATAGCAGCAAGATGTCATCACCCCCGAATCAATACCCGAAGTCGACTGACATGTTGGCCTCATTATCGACGTAGAGACCGACCGCCGCCATCACCATTAGTCAAAGCTTACTTATCGTCAATGAATGCCGGTATCAGAGTTGACTGCTGCAGAGTCCGTAACGATAAATCCTACGACACGCCCACCGCTGGCACCCGCTCCGCCGTTCTTAGTAGAAGGTTATTTGACCGTGTCATGGTGAGATCACACGCTGACATTGGCCAGCTCTGGTCCATCGCCCCATCGTATCTTACCCTTTGTGGAATCTGCACTTTCTGAGTTTCGTTGTGACGCTGCCATACGCTGATCTGTACAAAGGGATGTTTCGAGTAGCCGATGAACAAAGTTTTCCCACATTCGGTTGGTTTGGTCACACATTCCGCCATGGGCACACCGTGAAGACCAAGTAAGTTCGACCGGTTTCTACACTTATTTCTCGATTTAGGAAGACGCAGGTCACACTTGTATTCCAGTACACGTCGACTGCTTCATCTCACAACATGGGAACTTCTACGACAGAACCGATGGAAGATGCGAAGCCCGAGCTACACGAATTGAAACAGTCCACAACTTGGTCCGAGGATAGAGGTCGGAATGACATAGCTGTGCTCGACAAGAGCGCAGAGAAACGCCTCCTTCGCAAGCTGGATCTTCAAATTATACCTATCCTGTGGCTGATTTTCATGCTGGCCTTCCTCGACAGAACAAACGTGAACAAAAACCCTGCCTAACTTCTCCAACCCGAGTCTAACGACAGTGAGTGCAGATCGGTAATGCAAAGATCCAAGGCATGACCGAGGACCTGAACATGAGAGGCAATGACTACAACATTGCATTGCTCATGTTTTTTGTCACTTACATCATCTTCGAGGTGCCTTCCAATCTAGTGAGTCCTCACAACACTGCGCGGGAGTCAATACCGGTGAACACGGCAGAGTCTAGTCTAATCAGCGAGAGCGACGCAGATCATCAAGAGAGTGCGACCATCCATCTACCTCTCGACTATCATGAGTCTTTGGGGCATTGCCACCATTTGCCAAGGCCTTGTCAAGAATCTGCGAGGTCTGATTGCCCTCCGACTGCTGGTGGGCATCTTCGAAGCCGGCCTCTTTCCTGGCTGTCTGTACCTGATCGCGTCTTGGTACAAGCGCTACGAACTGCAATGGCGGTTCAACCTCTTCTTCTCGGCTTCGATCCTCGCTGGCGGCTTCAGTGGGCTGCTAGCGTATGGTATTGCGAACATGGCTGGAGTGGGAGGTTACAATGGTTGGTCTTGGATATTCATCCTGTGAGTAGGATGTTTAATCTCCAACCGCAACGATAACATCACTAACACGTTCGGCAGTGAGGGTGCTTTCACCACTCTTGTCGCACTGTTCGCTTGGATGGTCATTCCAGATTGGCCCGAGACCGCCCGGTTTCTCACAGAAGAGGAAAGGAAGATGGTGCTCTCCCGACTGAGCGCCGACGTTGCAGACGCAGAAATGAACCGATTGGACAAAGCGGCGGCAAAGCGCATATTCACAGACTGGAAAATTTACATCAACATCCTGATGTTCATCCCCGTGGCGAACAGCAGCTACGCCCTCAGCTTCTTCACCCCGACCATCATCAACGAGATGGGATTCCGGGCCGAAGCAGCACAGGTCCGAAGCATTCCTGTGTTCGTGGTGGCGGCTATTGTGTCAATCGTCACAGCCGCTTGGTCTGACAGGACACGGCATCGTTTCACTTTTGTCATAGGCGGCATCCTTCTTGCAACAGCCGGGTACGCGGTCTTGTTGGCTTACGACAGTGTACCCGTCGGTGCCAAATACGCAGCATTGTTCCTTGTCGTCAGCGGTGGCTTCATTGCGCAGACCGCCGTGACGGCTTGGGCACAGAACAATGTAGCGGGCCATTACAAGCGTTCGATCTCAGCCGCTATGATGGTGGGCTTGGGCAATTTTGGAGGGATCACTGCAAGCAACATCTACATCACAGACGAGGCGCCGCAGTACCCCACCGGGCTCGGTGTGAGTTTGGGACTCTTGTGGGTCTGCGCAATTGCGTCTACGGTGTTCCTCGTTGGAATGAAGATGGAGAACAAACGCAGGGACAGAGGTCAAAGAGATGCGCTTCTCGAAGGGCCCGAAGGCGACAATTTGGGCGATGACCATCCCAACTTCAGGTACACTTTTTAGTCTTGAGGTACAAGGAAGGGGAACATTGAGGTCCAACGAGACACAATGAAGACTACTTACAATTATATCTTGCTCAGAGAAAGCTCACAAGGCGCCTTGGACGTAGGCTGTGACCGATTCAGAAGCGGAATTCGTCCTGAGCTCCCGCAGTAAGGCAATTCTCTACGGACGATTGATCGCGCCGATAGATCGGCGACAAAGGGTCTGAATGCTGAATCCATTGAATGACTACTTACAAAACAGCACGACTGGATTATTCTGCACAAAAATTCATCCTAGCAAAAGTTCCTCCTCGATCTCTTCGACAACCCATTCGTTGCTATCAACTCCAATCAAATGCAATCCCCTTTCCCTTCCAGAGCAACCTCAGGAAGTTGAGGGGAGGTAAGGGCAGGCAGGCGGGGATAAGTCATCAACAATGGATTGAGAATTGAGATAGAGCAGCAAGATCAAACAGAACGGTATAGTATACATACATACTTGAGAGAGCTCACATCGAGTGCATACTGGCTTGCTGGCTTTCATCTTTAATCCCCAAAGGGAACAGAGTGACTGAGAGGGGAAAAAAGGCTCGCTAGCTGATCAGAGAGAAGTAAAAGAGTCGATTTTGATCTCCGAGAAAGAAGCCTTTTTTCGAATCACCACAACTGCTTTCCGTTCCATTCCAGCCGTCTGCCTTGCCTCGCCTGTCTGTCTGTCTGGTCCTTCATCTAAATATCGTACAAATGATTCTTCTTCCTCTTCTTCTTCCTCCTCTCTTTTCCACTAGACAGAAACAAGGATAGAAGATGTCCAAAAAAAAAGACAAAACCCAAAACTCCACGCTAAAACCATAAAAGTCATCCTTTTCTTCCAAACACCCTGCTTGGACGTATCGATCGACAACAACAACCCAACACAACCCAATCAAGCCTTCATAGTCTTCAAAAAGCCATCGAGGTTAAACTCCTCCTCATACTGCTTCTCATCCCACAACTCACTAAGCTCATCCAAAATCCCCTTCTTGCCCTTTTCCTTAACATTGCCCTCGGCGTCCACAGCATTAGACTCGTCCACATCATTACCCCTATCGCCGCCAGCTCCGCCTCCGCCTCCGCCTCCCCCTTCAAGCGCAAGATTAGGATCCGTCTCGCCGAGGTTGAACAGGTCGAGGATTTCGCCCGTCTCCATGGTGCCGAGGCCGGCGTTCTGCTGGTTGACAACCGTGGACGCGACGTCGATTTTGAAGCGCTGGAGATTCAAGATTTTCTCCTCCAGCGTGCCGCGCGTGACGAGCCGGTAGACGTTGACGACTTTCTTCTGGCCGATGCGGTGGGCGCGGTCCATGGCTTGCAGGTCCTTTTGCGGGTTCCAGTCGTGCTCGACGAAGATGACCGTGTCGGCGCCCGTCAGGTTGAGACCGAGGCCGCCGACGGAGGTGGTCAGGAGCAGGCAGTCGATGCTGGGGTCGGAGTTGAATTTGTTGACGATGTCTTGGCGTTTGGAGGCTTCGACGCTGCCGTCTAGGCGGGCGAAGGTTACCGAGGGGAGGAGTTTTTTCAGGACTGTGGATTCGACCATGTCGAGCATTTCTTTCATTTGGCAGAAGATGAGGGCGCGGTGGGGCGAGACTGCTTGGTCGGCGGTGGGGACGGCGGCGGTGTCGGCTGATTCGGCGCCGATTCCGCAGTCCACGAGGAGGTCGCGTAATGCCGTCAGCTTGGGGGCGTGGACGTGGTCTTTCAGGCTTGAGTTTTGCTTGGCCAGCAAGGCTTGCGTGGCGGCATACTGCTTGTGGCCCTCCTTCATGACCATCGCGGGCGAATTGCATAGCTTGCGCATGTACTGCAGGGCTTGGAAGATGTGCGTCTTGGCTTCCTTGTCGGGCTGGCCGGCCATTTCCTGGAGCGACTTGCCCTCCTTCTTCGTAAAGTCTTCGAACAAGCGCTTCTGCAGGTCACTGAGATCGCAGTAGTAGTTCTGCAAGATCTTCGGTGGGAGATCATTGAGAACCTCTTCCTTCAGACGACGAAGCAGGAATGGAAGAACCTGCTTGTGCAGAGACTCGATGGCAAGCGCACCGGATTCCTGCTCCTTAGACGATGACTTGGCGAAACGACTTGCGGCGATAGGCTTTGCGAAGCGGTCTTGGAACACTTTCTCCGTACCGAGGAAGCCAGGCATGAGGAAGTCGAACAGAGACCACAGCTCGAGTACATTGTTCTGGATTGGCGTTCCGGAGAGGATGAGACGATGGTTAGCTATGAGGCGCTTGACGGCCTGTGTGACCTTGGCTTTCGGGTTCTTGATCAGATGACCCTCATCCAAGACGAGATAATTCCAATTGATCGGCAACAAGATGTCAATGTCATTCCTCGCAATTTCGTACGAGGTGATGACAATATCCGCAGTGTTGAGCTCGTCGCGTACCTTCCCGCGCTCAGCAGGCGGCCCAGCGTAGGCAACTGCGTGCAAGAATGGTGCGTACGTGCGAATTTCTTGCTTCCAATGGCCAGTGAGTGTCGGAGGGCAAATGATGAGTGATCCCAGACGGCGCTTATCAGGAGCCTGAGTCTTTGCAAACTCCTCCGCACGCATGTGGTGATCACTTGCGACCATGCAAAGTGTCTGCAAAGTCTTGCCCAGACCCATATCGTCACACAAAACACCGTGTAGGTTGTAGCGATTGAGGAAGGCAAGCCAATTGACACCGTCCTGCTGGTATGAACGAAGCTCGGCCTTGATGCCAACAGGGATGTGGAAGGGCTCGACCTTCTTTGGGTCCAGCATCTGTGAGATGAACTTGCGCTCGCGCTCACGGCCCTCAAGAAGCGACTGTGGAAGGCCCGGCGGGTCGGGAATGCCAGCCTCAAGAGGCACAAGCTTGACGAGCGTGGCGAATGCCGTAGTGGCAATGAGTCGAACACCGGGATCCGAATCGCTCATACGACCAAGAACTGGTACCAAGAGGAAGATGACATACGGCAGGATGCCGTCGCCCATGACCTGAATGAGGTGGTAAATGCACTCGATCGCTCCTTGACGGAAGACGACCTCGTGGGCGTTGTTGATAGGCGGCAGGACTTGGTCGACCAGCATAGTGAAACCTTGAACTGTGATAACACTGCAAACGCTTGCAAAGCACTTCGCTGCAGTGTAACGGAGGACAGCCAGCTTGCTCTGCATAGCCTTGGCGACACTGGGCATGAGGTTGAGAACCCAAGGATGAAGTGCAGGATCGAGCGTTGCAACGAGAGCGCGCAATGTCGACATGGCATCCACCACCGCTTGTCCAAATTCGTTGTCGGGATCGAGAAGGTCTGAAGGTAGCTCACCACTGAAGCACTGTCGGATCGGATCCTCAATGACAGAGCGCAATTTTGGTACCTTGTTGAAGAGATCGGCACCGAAGATGCGGCACAGTTGTTCGAGCGCATCTTTGGCACCGCGTCTGGTGATCTTGGCTTTCCTGACTTCGCGTTCGTACTTCGCGACATCGGGTCGGTCTTGAATGTCCTCGTCTTTTTGAAGAGAGAGGATGCCAGCCTCCCTGTCGGCATTCGGGTGAAACTCAGGGGTCTCTCCAGTCTCCATGCAACAGAACTTGACCAAGTTGCCGACCACTTTCTCGACAACCTTGTTACGTGCAGTAGCGACAAGCTGAGCCACCAGTCCTGCAATACCGGCAGCAGATCGGTGCTGCAAGTCGGGATTTTCTTCCTCTTTCACGCCATCCATGATGCCCTTGATAGTCATTTGTGGCTTCTTCGGCACCTCACGGAAGGCTACCAGTGCGTTGGCGGCTGCTGAACGAACGCGCAAATCGCAGACCTTCTTAGCATCTTGAGCGATGGTGACAGCTGATTCCGCGTCGAGTCTGGCGGTGTTGAGATTATCCGCAGCCGACATCCTCTGCACAGTTGAAAGTGATTTCTTCAGCTTCTCAAAGTCCGTAGTGATAATCTTTTCGGCATCTGCAAGAGAGAAAGCGTTCTTCCCAGCCTCAGGCTCGCCCTGACATACGACCGCCAGGATTGGAAGCTTGTTGCCAGGAACATGTGCCTGCTCTTGGAAAGCATTGAGCAGTTGCTGGCACTGCGCTCTTGCGATCCGAAGGTAGCTCGTGAGGTCGGAGTAGAAGGGAGGTCTGTCCTCTTCAACGAGCTGTTTGACAACCTGGAGAGCTTCTGCCGCGAAAGCGTCGTTCGTGTCGATTGAAGATCCGAAGCTCTCGAGGAGCATAGCAGTGAAGGTTTGTGTCGAGGCATACTGCGAGCTGAGCTGCGGTAGTAGTTGAGGTCCGAAGAAGCCTTGTCGCTCCTCGGATGGCCAGAGTGAGATGGCTTTGCCTAGTGCACGAGTGGCAGCTATGCGAGACTTGATCATGACATCCGTTCCAACAAGGTCAACATCGCCTTGCATGATCGCTGCGTCAATGTTGTGTGAATTTTGCTGCGTGGGCACGACAGCCGTGGCCGTCTTTTCGGACCTTCGGCGTTTCCTGGACGGTTCCGCGCCATTGCTAGGAGAAGCACGGTGGGCCGTGACGAGGGGTGCGTAGCTAACGCCAGATGGCTTGATGAAGAGAGTCGTATCCATGGGAATGGGGTGACGGCTGATACCGATAGGATGAAGGGTCAGCGCGATCAGAGCAGTAGTATGGGGCTCGAACTCGGCCCTGAACGCTTGCGGTCCCTTCGCAGCAAGTCCATCGGCGAGCGCGTTCCAAACTTCCAGTGACAATTTCGAGACAGCCTCGTTACGTTCAACGAGAAGATTTTGGTAGACAAGTCGGAGCGCTTTGCCGTTGATCCATCCTTTCGTGTCTGCGCCTTCGATATTGATGAATGTCATCAGAGCGCGTAGCACTGCGGATCTGACGCCTGTGATGGTGTGGCGGAGGAAAGGATACAGGCGCGGCACAAGACGATCAAACGATTGATCCTCATCGGTCGCAGCATTCTGCTTCATAGCCTCGAGAACCTCTGGGAAGCTGCACAACTTAGCAAGCAAGTCCATGACAGATCCGGTACTAGCGCTGAGATCGTCGCTTAGACTAGACAAGCACTCCCAGACGACGCTGATCAAATTGCTGAGCTCGCCTGACCGTACGTTGACAAACTCCTTGGCGACCGGAATCAACGTGGCAGCGCTGACGGAACGAACATCATCGTCGGGATCGCCAAGACCCTTGATCACACACTCCAAGACACCGTCCATAAGCGAAGCGTCCAGGAAAAGGAGATCTGTGCGGACTGCAACCAAGTATCGCATGCCAATCATGCCACCGTGACATGCGTGCCATGACTTGGGCGACCTCTTGAGCTCCTTTTGCATGACGAGACGATATAAAATCCGGTTTGCGTCGTGAACTGATGCGGGCGGAAGATACTGCAGCACGGCACCCATCGTCTGACCAGCAGTCTCCCTAATTGGGGCAACCGCATTGTCAGAGACGTAATCCGCAAATCGATCGAGCATGAAGACGCAACAGATTCTACACGCCAGGTCATCAAGCCAGGCGCGGTTCAGCTGATCGTTCTCCGCGCGAGTCTTGTCTGCTCTGCGACCAGCGCCAGCACCGTGAACACGCACAATCTCACGCAAGCCCATTGCTGCACCGTGGCGAATCTCCCAGGTCGTATCGAAGAGGTCAACAGTGAGGAATTCGCAAAGTCGCTCGAAAGGCCACTCGTTGCCCTCGTCGTCTTCGTCCGCTACCAAGCTTGATTTTTCCGCAACAGGTAAGCCTTTGAACTCGGAAACCACCTTCGTATCGTCATCACCGCCGGTGCGCTCGACAGAAAAGTAATCGGTGTTGCCGTTGCTGTTGCCGTTTGGCTCTTCTTTGATCTCCTGTTTGACTTCTGCCTCGACGGGTGTTTGCGCAACACTCATACTTCCTGTGCGGCCGCCGGCGAAATCGTACTTGAACTTCTTATTGTCGCGCTTGAGTTCGTCCTTTCTCCGCCGCTTAAGCGCATTGAGTTGACGCTTGCTCAGCTCTCCGCCACCAACGGGCGTCTGCCCTGGAGCGTCATCGGGAGACTTGACAAGCGACTCCTCGGGATGTGACATGGTGGTTTCCAAAGTAGGCAAGCTGGGTTTTGTGAAGGAAGTGGGCCGGATGGCAATGTCTTTCTCCTCGACAAGATCATCTTCCATGTATTCGCCGCCGAGTCCAAGGCGTTTGACGAGGGATTGCTTCTGATGTGCCAATCGTTCGGAGGCGTTCAATCCAGCGAGTTTGAAATCGTACTGCTTTCCAGCACTGCCGACAAGCTCCTTTCCGTAAGTCAGGATCGATTCAACATCGAGGGTGGCGAGTGACAATTGATCCGGGTTAGGGGTCGCCGGCATGCCAGGGTCTTCTTTCTTCACTGAAGAAAGGTGATCATCGCCGTTGGATTCGTCTTTCTTAACGTCTTCGAGTGTCGCATTGGGGTCGTACTTCTCCGCGTGGTCGACGATGCCACCAATCGCCTTTGCGGCGGCTGTCCGGGTATCCCATGATTGGGAACGGAGATAAGGGACGACCCTGGTCAGTAGGTTGAATAGTTCGTCCGGATGGCTTTTCTGCACGTCGGCAAGCTGCTGAGCGGCAGTATTACGAATGAGCTGGGTGCTACCAGTCTCGAGTAGAGTGACCAAGCGGTCAAGTCTGCGGTCACGTGATGTTAGTTGGGACGTGGCTTGATTGGAATGAGCGGAACGAGTGAGGAGTAAACTTGCCGTGAAGTCGTCATTGTCGGGCAAACAGAGCCTCAATTCATCAAACGCCAATGGAAGAAAGAGTGTGTGATGCGCCTAGCGCATGGCCGTGGCAAGGATTGTTGATTATTTGGTGCGAGCAAGCAATCAATCAAAGCCCCATCGATTGGCTGCAGGAACGAGTACCAGGGTAAGGGTAAAGTGTAGGAGGATTAGAGTTGGCGTGTGGTGAGAGGTGATGGCCAACAGGGTGGAGCGCAGTGGTGGTGGATGTGAGGAATGGGGAAGGTATAGCGAGTTGAGGACGGCGGCGGCAAACGCGAAGGCGGACGCGGTCGCGACAAGTCCCTTATAGCTGCCAGCGTCGACCCGACTTGAGCAATGGGTCCGTGCCCCTAGCGCGCCTTCCCACAAAATTCTCATGATTGGTGATTGGACACGTGTGGTGGCCGGGCATGAGATTTCATCGACCTGCGGAAACATGACCTGACTATGCTGGGATGGGTGTCACAGTCAATTAGTTAGGGAAATATCATGAATATAACCACGTGACGCGACAGATATTAATGTGAGAAGTTAAATACACCGTATTCGTCTGTTCGTGGCCATATATACATGTACTGTAGGTAATCAAACAATCGACAAGACGGCTGGCTGCCAAGAAGCTCCTCCTGAATAAACGCCTGGATATCAAAGCTCGCCGGCTTGCAGATCGCCTGCCTTTACGAACCACTCATCTTCCTTCTTTCCTACCCTTTTCTCGACAACATGTGAGCCCAGTGTGCAGTATACTTACATAAAGCCCTCCTCACACCAGATATCGTGCACTGCTTCATGCCATGCAGTCCATGCCGGCCTGATGATCACCATCATAGCAAGTCGAATTCGCAATCCATGCAACATGCCGGGATTTGTAGCCAATCACCTTCCCCAGCCTCGAGAAGCCAGCCTTATATACAGCGTGGCTATGGCAGGGTATGGTAGTATGCAAGTGTTTATGTTTGCGTCGATTTGTATGCTCATGTTTCTCGTCATAACAGCAATAATTCCCAGACGTTGAAACACACTACCAATATTAATCCCAAACGGATCAAACCAAGTTCCAGCAAGCCCGGCTAGACTTTTCACACTTTTTCTCGTTACCCGTTGCACTCGCGCATAAAGTCAAAAAGTACAACCTCAACGATTGGCCGCCATGCGAAGCAGCAGCAGCAGTAGCAAGGCTTGATGATCTGCCAACGCCCAAAATCCCAGGCTTGATCACCGCCTTTACACCAGCAGGGTGAAATCCAATCCCATCATCTTTCTCTTACCGCCTATATCCGCAGAAAGATAAACCAGGGAACCAGAAGAAATCCAGCAGCTGAATCATCGCCAGACCCTGTCAGCAAAGCAAATTCGATCCTTCCCACTCCGTGAAGAGAATATCAGGAGGGAGGCTGGAACTAACTACCACCGAACGCAAGATCTCCTCCGTGCTCCGTCCCGGTCCCTGAGAGATTTACAACGGCCGCCCACAGACTCTTCTCCTGCGGCAGTCTGCGGATCCGCTAACAGATCCTCGACGCGTGTGTTGCGTTGCTTATGTAGACGTTGCATCACCACCATTTGGACTTGCTTCAACCTTGCAGTCCCGAATGCGACGACGACGACGACGACGACGAAAGATCCGTCAGCCGTCTACACAAACGCGAGAACAGAAAACGCGGGGCTCAAGACTTTCCATCAACTGACCTCTTTTTTCGACCGACGGAAAGAGACATACATGTATACCACTGAGGGTCACCCGACGTGCATATGAGGCTTGCATTGCATGCATGCATCGAGGAGGCGCAGCGGGGAAAAGCGGCGGCCACTACTGTAAGGTAGATTGCGCCTCTGCCGCCGACGGTCTGGAACACACAGCAGTACTACTGTACTGTAGTAGTAAGTCATCATACGAGATGTTCAAGTCATTAACGTGTCTACATGCAAGCGCGCCAAATAACAATCCATCACGTACATACAGCATATCGACAACGACAGCTCATCATCCATCCTACACATCCCTCTTCCCGCCCTTCGCCCAATCCCTCAGAATATTCTTCCTAAGCTTACCAGTCGAAGTCTTAGGCAGCTCGTCCAACACTTCAAC
>Ga0265797_10003515_pt1 | contig 24934 bp, 23 predicted proteins | sample P2T30metagenome_FD_192433 | JGI IMG/M metagenome (GOLD analysis project Ga0265797, IMG submission 192433) | Plant litter microbial communities from East Loma Ridge, Irvine, California - P2 T30 | ecosystem: Environmental > Terrestrial > Plant litter > Unclassified | place: USA: California... | reverse complement strand
ACATTTGTCGAAGCCACTCGCCGTACTCGCGCAGCCGGCGCACACTCGTCGCACACCATGGCTCAACAGCCCATGACGCCCTTCTTCCCCATCTTCGCGTCCAAGTCAGATGGGCAGCACATTGTCAACCTCAAAGGCCGCCCTCTGCGAAACGGCCCAACCGAGGAGCAGCTCAACACGACGCCCAACGACCAGGGCCAGCGCGACTTCTACCGCCTCATAGACAAGGACGACCCGAAGCACCAAGACTGGCGCAAGAAGCTGGGTGGCATGCTTCTGCGCGAGGTGGGCGGCAAGCAGCAAGAGGGTAGGCAAGGTGCGAGGCGCATGGCCGACTGCAGACTAACATGTGACAGACAAGTGGCAGCAATGCATCCTGTGGGAGCTGCCGGAAAACTACGTCCTCTACGAGCACATCAAGACCAAGGCAGACGGACAGCTGAAGACGGTCAAGAACCACTCGGGCGGCGGCCACGATAGACAGGATGCATACCTCTACGGATACCCAAAGGGCCCCAAGAAACGCTTCAGGAGTCCCGTCGAATTTTTTCCCCATCTCCTGTGGCTGTGCACCGACGAGAACAGCGACATGGCCAATTGCACGTGCAAGATGTGCTCGCCTGCCGGAGACGTCGAGAAGCCCCAAGTCAAGGTTGAAGCCAAGCAAGAGCAGCCCATGGCCATCAAGCGAGAGAACAGCTCCGGCGGCGCTACACCAAACAGCACCGTCGTCGGGCGCAATCCCGTAGTACAAATCCCTCCCCGAAGGCCTTCAACCAGTGCGCCTATCCCCAGTCCCATCATCAAGCCCTCTACGCCCGTTTCTGCCCCTAAGCCTGCACCTGCACCCAGTGCTCCGCAAATCAGAGCCCCTCCAACCCTGCAATCGACCCCTCTCCCTCAACCGCGGTCCTTTGAACAGCAAGTCGACTTGTCATACAACAAATTTCTCTGCCGAACTGGAGAGGTGGTGTGGTTTTTCAGGCCCAAGACGTCAGCCTGGGGTCTCGGACTCGTGGTAAGAAGATGGGCTGTCAAAGAACAACCCATGAGCAGGTCATATTTGATCCAACCACTGTCGCACCCCTTTGAGACGCCTCCACAAGAAATCGTTCACACGGATGAGCACGTCAAGCCCTGGCTCGCGTGGTCTGCACCCAGCTGCACCTTCCCCTTTCTACAACAGAATCCGCAATTCGAATATGGCAACACTGACTGGAGGGCCCTCATAAGTGGACAGGGAGGCGAGGGCATCGCGTCCGTGGATGCATCAATTCTAGCTGCAAAAGCCATTGACACAACATATACGCTCTTCGAGCCCCTCAAAACGTCAAAGGACGACAAGGGAAACGAACTTCGCCAATACAACGGCATGTACCTTGGCGCTGAGAAGATCTGGAAAGGCGAGGCCGTCCGCCTGCGCATAGGCGCTACTGGAACTGACCTCATGGTCGTCACTGACATCATCGAGCAAATCTATGCCAACCCACCGCCCAACCAGCCCAAGAGCAAAGTCATCGCAGTCGGTGACATATATAGCTACGCCACTTTGGATGCGCCAGACGCCAACCTTCCTCCAAAACCGCCTCAGCAGAACGCCAACATTCCTTCGCGCATGGTGCACGACATGGTATGGCGAAACCGAATGCTCGTGCCTATAACCCGCACGGCGGCGTGGTGGAAGCTCATCCAACCATCATACAAGATCGACATCGACGACATCAAAGGTCGATGGTATGAGACGAGTCTTATATTCCAGGATCCTTTTGCTAAAGCTGTAAAGAACGGCGAGGGCGGTAATGGCATCTGGATGAACTCGCGCGGCGATGCAACGGGCAAGGGCAAGGGAGCAAGCGTGGCGCAGTCCGACCGCATTGGTGCCTTTGGGGCTTCCGTGCCCAAGGGAACACGCATCGTCGAGGGCCTGGAACCTCCGAGTCAACCAATCGGTCAACAGCAGCAGTCCCACGACGGAATGGACATGAATATGGGTGCTGGTAGCATGGCGGATCCATTTTCCATCGATGAATTCATGAATGTGGATCATCTGGGCGACGATGCCGGTATGGAGTACGGTAACAGCAATAATTTTACATTTTAGCATAGCCGGACATGGCACTGATGGCGCATGGCACGGCGTAATTCGGAGAGCATCCTGGGACATCCATCTATTCAAAAGCATTTGTGGGATATGGTGTATTTGTTCTTTTGTTATTCTATTCATATGGGCGATACCCAAGTCGTTGCTCGACTATGTTAAGTCTGCGAGCTTGGTGGATAGACACAGATGTCGTGTATAGTACAGTCTATGCAGCAGAGGCAAGAGTCAATGCATAAGTTCATACCTGTAACCGATATGGCTCATCAAAGTGAACAGTCACTGCAAAGGTGGAAACCACGCTTGCAGATAACGAACAGAAGTCACCGGAGGGACTATAGGACAGAGGAGCGCCTTAAAGTGTGTATCTGACGTTACAGGGAAGTACTTGTCGTGATGAGGGTAGTCTCAGGGACCAGTAAGTTCACATCAAGAATGAAGACATTCGAAGAATAGAAGCTAATTTGACAGTGACAGATACTATGGAAATCTCAGGTATTGATTGGAATATATGCACTGTTCCCGACGGAAGGGAAGAGGAGGCAGGGGAGTAATAGTTCAACTGCTCATGTAAATGTCCTTTGTATCAAAGCGAACTTCTTCTTACAATAAGACTGTCTAAGTCTACCTGTAGTTATGGTCTTGCGAGGAAGACGATATCCCCAAACCAGCGTGTTCAGTATCTCTCGACTGAAGTGCAGATCCCTGATCCGAGTGTGCACGATGATAGCCCTGCCGGTTCTGCACTGCATCCTGTATATGTGGCCCTGTCTGTGCGTTACTACGCACCAGACCTGTTTCTAAGAGAGGAGTCTCTGAGCTTCTGCGCTCTTCGCCGATCACATGGCCGTCTGCTTCATTCTGCTGATATACTTGCGACGGCCTTTGTATAAGGGGTGTCGAAGAGTCGCCGCTTGTGCGGGGCCGACCGGGTAGGTCAAGTGGATCGAGGGAGGCGTCGCTCTCGTTGCGTGTCCGACGTGGTGTAATAGCTGGTGGAAACAACGAGTGAGCCATTGCTGGGGTTTCGAAGACAACATCAGGCACTCTATCGTTGTCGTAAGGTGTCAGTTCAATCGACGGCGCTCCGCGGAGATGGTCTCTTCCTGATGAGGAAGTCCGGCGAGGAACAAGCGGATTCCATGTGTGATGCCTTGTCCACATGAGCGTCTTTTTACGCTTCTTGATCAAACCAATGGCAAGAGCAAGCTTTTCTAACTGGTTCATTGTAACACGAGAGGTACGGCGAGCGAAGAGCGTCAATGACCGGTAGGCTCGTGTCATTCTCAGTCCTTTCATAGCGTCTTCGTAATCTTCGGTCGATAGGAAGGACTGTTGACACCACTGCAGAGGTGAAGACATAAAGTTAGTGAATATCTCACATGCAGCTCGTACAGGCACAACTTACCTCGACAGTGATGTAGAACATGGATAAGCCCATCACTGTTGCTGTCAAGACAGTCCCGGAGATCCAGCACCAGGCGACCCACAGGCTATTCGACTGATCTACTAAGCGGTTAACACAGGCAATAACGTATCGTAGACTATGAAGCGTATCGTATTAAACCTGTCCTGCTTTGGTAGATTGAAGGAAAAAAAGCAACCGTGTCTCCCTTTTCTCTTATCTCTGCAGGGGGTGAGTAGTAAAGTGAGAACGTACTATTTAGTCGTTAGCTATTATCAACCATATTTTCTACGTGTGACGGCTACTTTACCCTTGCTGACTGAAATCCAGGTATCCACCTCCCCAAGCCCAATTACTGGTCATGCAATCGCAAGTTTTGTACCAACCAAAGACCTGCGCCATGACGATGTATATCTACAGGCGATCAGTCAGTGGTCTTATTGCTGCGATGTCGACAGGGATATGACTTACTAACCATATGGTGTTGAATGTCTCTACTGGCCGGAAAAAGAAGAGCTCCCACCTCCTTTTGAGAGGCATTTCACGGAGACTAGCTCTCTTCCTCTCCAATGCTATCTGAAACTTTTCCCTGGTGGCTCCTCTGTTCACCCAAGGCGCTACAAGAACCATGGAGACTATACAACGGATCAAAAGGCTGCTCATAACGTCAACCATTCGCGAAGCTCTTCGCTTGAGTCTTCCCCAGCTCGCCTGTGCATCGTCCTCCCAATGATTAAAGGTGACATGGCTATGTAGACGACTTCCAACTCTACCCAGCCACGGCGAACATAGCGCATCGAACTCGTACGGCGAAAGGAACATCCAGACGGTCATTTCGACGATAAGCAGGCCCAATGCAACAGCGAAGAAGATGGTGTATCCTCCACTGCGGCAACCGAGGCCAACGGTGGGTGTGAAGTAACTTAAGATGAATGCACCTCCGCAACTTCCAGCAACGATGATGATGGCACTTAGCACTTGCCAGAACTCTCGTACATCGAACCAAACCAACCCTTCCTCATTGACAGGCCCCAACACAAGACTTGCTCGTGCTTCGCGCTCATTAGCCAGCCAATTACGGCCTTTCCTCTCAATATAGCAGTCTTCTATATCAGAGAGAATTGCATGTGCGGCACCATAATGCCATCGAATTCTCGCCTGGCCAGCGAAATCCACGAAGAATTCTTCCATGTACTCGCCCTTGTCCGCCACACTCTCGATACGGCACTTCAGCTCATGGTAGTCTGGTTGATCTCTAAAGGTCTTGATGAATTCGTCGCGATGTTGCTTGTCGCGTAGTGCGTGACGGACGTGATCGACCAAGGTGCTGAGCTTTTTGCGGATCGCTTCTGCTGCTATGGGATTGCGGTCAACAATAGAGCCCATAATTAGAACTGGGAACCAGGCCAGCAAACAGCCCAATGCCAAATCGTGAGCGGTTGAGTTGTTTCCCAGGTCACCGAAAGCATCTTGAATGGAAAGCGCAAATGCGAATAAGAACCACATGATGGATATAAAGACTGAGCATCAATTAGCGGCTGTGGTAACGTTGGAGAAAGAGTATATACCCGGAACGGTCCCCCTTCTTCTCATCTCACGCACCTCACGGGCCAGTATGCGTCTCATTTGACGGAGCGTCTTGTCGGTATCTGTTAACACAAGGTCTTTGCTAAAGAGCGTGATGCGCAATAGGCCCTCGGCTTCTTTCTGAAGGTCTTTCGACATGACCGTAGGCTTTAGCGTGTACTGATTCATAACCAGCAAGAGATACATAGAGTCTCGCATGCTACCGAAGTCGGTCTTGCGATGGGGGGTCTCGTCATACTTGACAGCCATGTCAACCATCATGGCAGCCTTGGCAGACACTTTGATATTCCATAGGACGTAGGATATCGATGCGATGGGCGAGCCAACCCATCGCGTGATGGCCAACAATGTTCGTTGAGTTGCGTTGCTCTCAAAAGGTGCCTGCAAAAGAACACCGATGATTGGGAGTATCCAGGTGGTGATTACACCTGAAACGTCTTTCCACGGGTAGTAATGCGCGCCGTTACCACAAAGGTATATGCACCCTTCACGGGATATCTGGGTCGTAGAGTTATAATCGATGCCGATGATCTTACCATGCCAACCCCATGTTTCGCGGAGTGTTGAGTTTTCTGCGAATCGCTTGGCGCACTCTCTGAAGTTGGTAGTCATGTCGACCGCAAGGTGCGCGAGGCAGAACTCGCCGTGCAACTGGCAGGTTGGGTGCGCCTCGGCTTTAACAAACAGTCACTAGGTTGCAGCGCCACCTCGTATATCTCGCAGTGGCTGCCTTCCGGTGGCATATCCAATAGGAATGTGGTTGTGTAGGGCCTCATGGGAGGCGGTCTAATGCGGATCCCGAGCCTCATTGTTCACCGGTGAACTTTTGAGTACCAGCGTCAGCTCTTGCACGATCTCACCTTTCTGCTATCAGGTCCTCTGTCTAGCCTTACCCTATGTCTGCCATGTTTTGATTGCACGAGACGAGCCGCTCCAAAATATTGGTGGCTGCTGGGCTTGAGCCCATGAAGTACGTCTTCGTGGTAGCCGCTTCTGGCAAAAGGACTTGCGGCTCTCGCCTGACTGCAGACAATCCTGGTATCGTGTATCGCCAGTATATTGCCGATAGGGCGAAGAAGGCAAGCAGGCAAGAGATAAGGCTGACGTGGAGACATGCCGGAGTCGTTAGGTGGGGGCGGTTTATGGTCGCAACAACGAGTTGCGCTATCTCGCGGCGGCAACCGCGTCCCGCAAAGTCCCCTTGCCTGCCCACGTGCGTTCCCAACGCTAGGGTCAACCTCGGTTTATTGTCGAGGTTTTTCTACTTAGCAAACCCGATAGACCTAACATGTCGCTATAGGAGCACAACAAAGTCTTGGGATGGTAATCGTCAACATTCAGTACAACAAGCCTGATAGGCGAAGTACTCTAGCTCATGAACATATATGGGGTATCATTCCCCTTCTTACAAAGCTTTACCATAAGGGGGGTTTCCAGTATCCGATCCTACCAAAACACCAAGCAATGCAAAAGTCCACAGTAAACCCGCCATGACGCCGATCGCAGAGGTATGGTAAATCAATCAATCAAAAACCCTTCTTCCTCCTTCCTCTCTTCTCTCCAATCTGTCTCCTCCGCCCCTCTCTCTTCGAACTGCCGGGGTGATCTTCCCTCCACCACGCCTCTGGACGAATTTTGACATCCCAACCGCATTCTCCCAGGCCTCCTTGCAGGGCAATTTGGCGAATCTTCTGTGTTGCTGCAATACCTACTGGGGTGCGTTCGTCTGGCGCGAAGAATTCGCGCTCAGCGTCGCCCCGAAGCGCTGGGCTAAGTCAAGAGAAGAAGTACTTGGATTCCCGGAGACGGGATACGTCCCACCCACCTTTCTGTGGAACAGGTGGAAAGCTGAGCGGGATCCATACTTGAATTGTGCTCTTCTCGTGGCCGAGGCGAGACGGCGCCTTCTTCTTGGCTACACCGCCGCTTTGTGGGTCCTTTGCGAGATCTTGGGCCTCGTCTTCCACAACATCGATCGTTGACTCAGTGGTGGTGATAGCATCAACTTCATCACCCAATGCCTCATCCATAGTCTTTGTTTCCCTATCGGCAGACTGTTTGTCTTTAGACTCACCGAGCAGAGCGAGTCTGGCCGAGCGGAATGCCTTGGGGTCCTGGTCCGCAAGCCAGATGCTGGTCGGCGTGACCATCGCCTCGCCCTGTTTCCTCTCCTCGGCATCTTCACTCTTCAGCAATTCCTGTCGCTTAGCCTCCAGTGCAACTTCCTCAAAGGAGGTGTCTCCGTATCGCTTGCCACTTGATTTTGTGGTAGTACCCTTCTTCTGGCGACGCTTTAGTCTCCATTCTGTGATCCTCCGGCTGACCTCTGCTCCGTTGTAAAGAGTCGCTCGGTACATAGCACCTGCATAACGCGCAGAGAACTCGGCAGCAAGACGGTCGACAATATCCTCGCTATGCATGCGTACGAATGCGTCACGAAGAATGACGTTTAAATTGGGGATATCAGAAGCGTGTGTCCAAAAGCTGTCGTGGACAGCGGCGAAGTCGAGCCCCATCTCGCTGGCCTTCAACGCCGAAAGCAGCATATGGCTCGCGTCGAGAGAGTGGATAAAGTTGGGTGGAAATGCTTGAAGCTGCTTGCGTTTATCGACCTCATTATGCTGAGACCTCTTTGACACCGTAATGTTCTGAATCTTAGTCTTGATCGTCTGGTTACTTTCCTTCCTGTATGGCTGGACAATTGGCATCTTGAGTGGCGTTGTCCAAATGATGCTAGTCTGAAAGTTCTCCATGCCTTTGTTGAACTTGTTGAGCTGGGCTGCGGTAACCTTCTTTGGTGCCACAAACTTCGGGTCATACAACGCATTCGAAGGATCCAATCCTTCGAAGCGGTCTTTGATCCTTTTGACTTGCTCGGCAGTAATCGATGTCGTTATGCGTTCGCCACATTCCCCAAGCCAGTACTGAATCTCCTGAGCACCATTGAAAATTTTGCCCAGCGCGTCAAAGATCTTATGCGCAACATACAAAGCGACGGCACCAAGTCCCCGGACCTTGCTTGTAGGCTCGAAATGAGGGAACAAGTTACGTAGCTCGTCGTGTACCTGTTCTTTCGCTCCCATGAAGGTGACTCCGTAGACGTTAGTCATGACTGTTCGCTTGACAACTTTTCGCGTAATGTGGCCGTCAACAAAGGACGCTGTTGGAAGACCTTCGGCGGCGTCTTTTGCGACCATCTCTTTTACGAGTTCAGCAACACCAGTATAAATATCCTGCGGCCTGTCGGAGGGTTCAAGGTTGACCTGGCGAGCACCAGCATAGTCACCACCCAAGGCTGCGTAATGCTGAAGTCCATTACACGTTCCATCCTGGTGAACTGGAAACTGAGATACAAACCGAGTCGGATCGGGTAAGTCGAAAGCTCTTTTCAGCTCCATGCAACAGGCCAGACATTGCCAAGGATCTTCCGCCTTTACCCACCACCGTCTACCATCCAGTGGATTCGTCGCGGAATCGCGAATTTCGTCCAGGTTGTCCATTGTGAATTGTTCGCGTTCGCGTAGGCTAGCCTTGTCGTAACCGTAAAGATTGGCTAGATGAATCTTCAGCCATTGTAAACCCACAGTACCAAGCTCTTTGCCGTGCGCAAACTTGAGAAGTCCCCTTGAGAGATCAGACCCGATATGATTAAGGATGGGTGGGATCGGATATGCGCGGCCTCGGAAGTCGACGCTATGAGGGAAGAACATTTTCTTTTCGTTCAGGTATGCTCGCGCTGTCTCCAATTGAAAATTCTGGAAACATCGCTGTGAGTGAAGACCGCCGATGTGATTCTCGTATTCCTTCAGAGCTTTGCTCCATTTCGCTCGTTCCTGGACTGACGCGTTGGCTGGAGGTTCTTGGGGACGCGTGTAGTTGGTAATGGAATCTTCTCCAACGAGAGCCCCAATAGTCTCTCCCGAGTTCCAGGCACGAGCCATGACTTCAAAAACGGGGGCATTGATCTGCCAAGGTACTCTGCCAAGCACGTCGAGGCCAGCCATCACCTTGGACATGTCACCATTTTCTATGGCTGACCGGGCATAGGCTTTCTGCGCACTGTCACCGACTTTTTGACGAATGACTTTTTGCGGGATAGTGTAGTATCCGCCATCTTCGTAACTAGACCATGGTTTCGGTTCGACTACCATTGGCAGCCTGACAGTCTGGATGCTATGAACAGAGTCGGTTCGCAGTTTGGTAGCGAGCTCATGGTGCGGCACAAGGTAGCCAACCTTCTTGCCGTTACGATAACCGACTGCGTGGTGGAAGGCGGCCATACTGCGGGATATCTGCTTCCCTGTCCGTGGATCCTTTGCGGTGACGGTGAGGGTTGCAGATTGAAGCAAGAGCTCCAAGCAGAAGGCTCCAAGCTTTGTTCGTACCCCTAGTGGTATGTCGGCCTTCTCGAGTGGATACGATGTCTTCAAAGGTGGTAGGCTGGAAGGCGCCTCCCGGGTCTCCTTGGAAAGTTGATTGATCAAGTTCGTACGAGTCTGCTTGCGCTGCTTTCTCAGGAAAGCGTCTCGCCGAGCCCGCGAATCAGCGTCGAGGTATTCCTCGATATCGTTACCAACGGCAATAGACAGGGCCGATATCTTGTAGGCAGAATTGTCTTCATCCTTGCCCTTCACTGCGGCCTGGGTAGCCCGAGCAACGGTGATTGCCGCAAGCTTCTCAGGCTTGCACCTTTCCAGCCAGACACCGTAGGCGGCAACCTCGTCACGCGCCGTGGACTTGGTGGAATCGGACAGAACCTCCTTGGCCTGTTCGATACGCTTTTTGAACAGCGGCACGAGGGCGGAGTACCAGCCGTACATGATGGCCTGGATAGGCTTGCTGTTCATGACGCCATAGACGCCCACTTCTTGTAGTTTCTCGTCCTCGGCTTTCCATCTCCTGACTGCGGCCTCGATGCCATCCTGTTCCATCTGTAGTTGGCGTGCGTATGCGTAGGCCTGGTCCTTCTCTTCCTGGGTTCCTGGCATATCGTGCGGGTACGGAACGCGGGCCTCATCGTCGAAAATGGTAAGAGCTTGTTTCAGCGAATCCAGACCCATGCCCTTCTGCTTGACTGGTTTGATCGGCTGTGATGGGTGGGATACCAGGCCGTGTTCGATAAGGTTCTTGCGACCCAAGGGCGTGCTGACATGGAGATGCTGAACTTGGTCGACGGGCGGAGGTTCTTGGAAGGATTCTGGTTGTAGGCGGATCAACAGATCCCACTCCTCATCGGAGAACTCGGGCGAGGCGTTGATTTGGTCGAGGATGTCTTCGCCGTATTCCCGTGCCGTGGCGATGTATTCTCGTACTGCGGCCTCGTCGTCACCCTCTTCCAGAAAGTTCATGGCCGATCGGATCAGGGTAACAAATGTCTGCGCGTTTGGTGGGACATCTTTGGCTAGCATGTGGTCATTGCACCAGGTCTCAATCTTCTTCATGCTCTCCACACCAGGATCGAGCTGGCCGAGGTCGAGCAGCGTCTGCAAGTAGGCGTTGTGTGCGTCGATGAGTTCTGGCGCATCCTTGTTGTAGACGGTGGCAAGGCGGTCGATAATGATGGCGGCCCGGTCCAGACGCCCGACGCGCAGACATGCGTATAGGTTCTGGTGCAGCTCGACGAGGTCACCGACGAGGCCGTCGCGGGGACGCAACGCAGGCAACGCAGTCAGCGAGTCTCGGACGACGAGGGGATTCTGAGGGTCCCATCGCGGCATGCGAGAGAGGTCGGGAGACTGGACTTGGCGCCCGAAGGATTGCGCAAAGGGATCGAAGGAAAGCGGCGAGGAAGGTGGGGGATGCAGTTCGGCGGATGTGGCGAGGGAGCGTGTCTCGTGCCGTATGGACAGTGAAGAGGGCCGTTGCCGCTGCCGTCGACTCGAGTCGTGTGTGTTTGTCGAGGATGCGGAAGGTGCGTACGAGGTCCTCCGTGACAACGCTGGGCAGAGCCATGGCAGCGTTAATTGGTCTGAAAGGGTCGTGGGCGTCCTGAAGGCATTTCTGCGGAGTTTCCGCCCTGCGGCTCGCGAGAGCATTTTCCTAAGAGCGTCCGGACCAGTGCAAAGTCTATGGGGGGTATCAAACGAACAAACAAAGAGAAACAAAAGCAAGACTTGTAAACGCCAGAAGACAACTAGAGGAAATCGTGCAGTTGCAGCGAGAACTTGGGGCGGGCGTGTAGTTGCCTCGTGGTTGAAGATCCTCCATGGAAATTTTGGCCGACCAAATCCATGCCAGCGTCATCACCGAAGAGGCATCGCTAGCCTTGGCAGCGTTTTCGCCTGATTACATAACACTACAGCATAGTACTTTTTTGTTTTTACAGCTACAAACTTCGCAATACTAGTCTTCGCGCTATGCCTCATCCGCGACAATGGTGGGCTTGGTGATGGTCCGCTCCCTCGTCGACGTCGCCACAGCAGATAGTGCATCCTCGATCAACTTCTCCAATTGATCATCAATCGGCGCATCAAACATCTCCACCTCTCTGCTTTCATCTTCGACCCAGTCGCCATCATCGTCCTCTCCAAAACAGAACAAGTCGCTTGCTTCACCCCCGACAACCTTCTTGTGCTTACCTTTGGGTATCTTGCAGCCACCAACCTCCTTGCGGAATATGTCTGCGTACTCTCTTGCCACAGTGGATATGTTTGCCGGAGCAATTTGTTGTCCGTCATAGAGAAGCTGGGGTCTAAATGTGGGTGTACCAAGTCAGTCTGTGTCTTACCTACAGGTCGCACAGGAGTACTTACAGGTGAGGGATCTCGGGAAGATCGCCGTTGAAAGGTAGCGCCTGATGCAGCGGCATTGTGTCTGGAATGACGGGTGTTTCGGAAGTTTGAGGAGACTGAGGTGGTGTATCGGCGCGCAGAAATGGTGCATCTGTCTCCAACGGCATGGCAGGTGTTTCTTGACCGTCTCTGGGCAATACAGCAGAGAACTCCTCGGGGACGTGGTACAACTCGTTATGAATCGTGACCAACGCATTGGACGTCGTCGCAGGATAAAGCAGCGAATAGCCGCGCGCGCGCATGAACTCAAGCATGTACTCGGTCCATGCGGGCAGTGTCTCGGATACCAACTTTCCCCGAGATGTCGTTTTGGCTGATTGCTGATGCTTGACCACACGATTGCCGAGGAACGAATGCAGCTCTGCCCACTTGTCTCCTAACAACAATGCCGCGTGGCTGTTTGGAGCCTGCCACATGAAAGGCACGCTCTTGGCACCTTGATGCAGCTTCTTGTATCGGTCAGTGTGCATGTCGCCTGTCGACGGGGGTTCCAACTTCGTCTTGCCATCGAGGAGCACCGCTGGCAACTCTAGACTAATACCCATGAGATTGTCATTGTCCTCTGCGCCGTAGGTCGAGTACTTGTACTCCAACAAGGCGTATTTGACAAAGTGGAAGTACTGTGGCGACAGCTGCGCTTGCGAAGAGAGTAATAATACGTGTGAGTTGATCGTGTTGGTGGGGTAAAATAACTCCAAGAAGCGAATTGCAGAGTCCTCCTGGTTATGGCGATGGTTTGAGATGCGGCGTCTGATACTGAGTCCGCTCCCTGCCATGGGATTATCATTATGTGGGGGCCATTTGAAGCTTTCAATGTGCTCTTTTACTGAGATGTCGAGCTCGGCTGGCAGCTCGACGGTGATACGAGGCGGTCTCAGACCACTGTAATCGGCGTCTTTGATTGATTTCAGTAATCGCAGAACGCTGGAAGAGTCTGGTGGTACTTGGATGAGAATGTCTACGGTAGGATCGTGCCAGTGCCTGAGTGAGCCAGCATCGAGCCGTGAGACCCAAGCAAAGTCCTCCAATCTGTCTTTTGGTACTTCAATGAGAGGCATCTTAAGCACTCCCGTTTTGGTTCGCATGCCTCGGACAAAGAACTGGTCTTCTGAGACGGAATCGTCGATGATGGCTGCTTGAGGATGGAGAAAGCTGCTGATGTGCTGCATAGCACCCATCACGGCCGTCTCAGCGCGTACATCGGTACTATACCTGCAGGCAACATTCTAGTTAGCCATGGCCGTTTATGCACGAGTTTTGAAGCTTGGAGCTGCTCATGCGACTGCAACATAACCCTGAAGTACTTGAGAACAATTTGAGGTACATACTCCATGTAATCCGGTCGCGCATCGTGCCATACAGCAGGACACTTGACCTTGTCTATCCCGTTTATCTCTAGCAGATCGTCTACTGGTATATCTTCCCTGCCCATGAAAGCCGCATGTACATGGTTCCTGTTCCATTGCGACATCTCGCATACCATGGGCAAAAGCGTCGATGCACTCTTCAAGCTCGACATTGCGAATAGTATGTTTCTGTTCTTCTTCTCATAGCCACCCGTTGCCGAGGCGGATGAGCGCAGTGAGCTGGCGAGGCGGAAGAAGCGTATCTGTCCATCGTATGTACGAGGGACCGCCTCTCCATGCCTTGGTTTCTGTACGCCCGGTGGCGCTCCCGTGGGTTCGTCGTCGCCGTCCGCGCTCGGCTTCTGATATGTGGATGTGATTGGCCGTCCTCGATATCGTGGCTCGTCCGGCTCTTCGTAGTCGTCAGAGCCGCTGAGGAAGCAGTAGTACAGCAGGAACAAGCCCACTACTGCAAGCAGTATCCTCCGCCGCCGCCAGCGAAACGTGTGGCTCCAGCCTGACCAGCTGGAATGCCGCGCGGGTTTGTATCTATGGTCATCGTCTTTCTTGCCCAGCTCTTCATCGCCCGGAAGTATCGCCTTCCGATACATGCTGCCCCGGACGAAGCTATCTGGCAACCACCCCTTGTCTGTGGCGCGTCTCGTCGCTACCATTCAGCGTGCTCGGTCATGGCGATGTAGGGACAAGTGTCGCGTGCGGTTCTACGTGCGGCCGGTGCGGGAGCTTTGCGAGATTCTGCGTCTCACGCTGTCGGAGCCAAAAAATGCGGCGCAAAGGTTCAATTCGATTAAATGGGGGAGAGAAGCAGCATGACAAGAGCTTCGACGAAAGGCCAAGCGCGTGTCAAGGGCAGTGCAAGAGGCCATATTGGAGATGCGATAACCTCGATTGTCCTTCCGGGAACCACATCCCTGCAACGCATCATCCCGCTCGCCTATGACTGACTGCCGACGCCTTCGTCATTGCTCACAACAACCACCTCATCTCGACTATATTTCAAGACAGCTTTTCCGGCCTGGCCCTAGACCTTTGAGTCGGAGCTCGTCACAGCGCTATCACATCAAAAACCTTAACACCATTGCCGAGCTTTGCGCACGCCAAATGCCATTTAGATTAATCAATACGCCCACACTGCATTAATCTACGAACACAGCCGCTTACGCCTTCTCAAACTCGGCCAATCGCTCATCTGCTGCCCTAAGAGCCTCCCGCAGAATCTGCTCGTTTCGAGGTTTGAAGAGAATCTCGTAAGGTCGGCACATCGTCACCAAACTGGTAGGGTCTGAGCTGCCCCTGACAGGATGCACGTCCACCTCCGATTTCTGTACTAGCTCAAAGCTGTTCAGCGTCCGCAGGAAGACAAGGTACAACTCGCGATTGGCTAACAATGAGCCTGCACACATTCTGTAACCTAGGCCATATGTATGCAGCGGGGCGTCGGGTTGCTCTAGCCAACGCTCAGGACGGAACTCGTCCGGATCTCTCCAAACTTCGGCATCTACTCTGCAGTCAGCATCGCTGTCTCTAGTGTAGGGGAACCAGGGAGGACGACGCACCCATATTACATGCCCATGCATTCAGATATACTGTACTGCCTGCGGGGATGAGCTTGCCCTCATACATGATATCCTTGACTGTCGCTCGCGGAAGCGCTAGGCGTAGTACAGTGTAGTACCGTAAGCACTCTCTAACCAGTGCGACAACATACTCACACTTTTGGTCATCGTACGCATCCGCTAGCGGCTCGTCTTCCGAGTAGTACTTCCGGATCTCCTTGATAGCCTTTTCTTGGATATCCGGCCTTTGAGCCAGCAGCGCCACACTCCACTGAACGAGGGTAGTGATGGTGTCTAGACCGCCAGACAACATCGTCAGGCTGATCGACGTCAACTCCTCCTTGTTCAACGCGGCTTCCTTGTCTTGGATAATGTTTGCCTGGATACACGTTTTGTGAGTACCCTTCTCCATTCGTTCGTCCAAATCGCGATTCAGCTTCGTTAGGTAGACATCTCGTCTGTTTCGGTGCTCTTTCGCAGACTTGGTGCCGAAGCTGAAGGGATTGAGTCTCAAGATGGGAATGTAGTCCTGCAAGTTTCCAGTCGTACTACGAAATTTCGAGATAGCGGCTTCGACCTCGCAGATCTCGTGAAACATTGGATCATGTCGACTACTCATCCTTGTACCCCAGTTGAGGGTCAGAGCGAGCGAAAGTGAAAGGCGCTCAATCATGGGCATGGGGTTTACACCAACGGTACCAGCATGGCCTGACTCAAACCCGTCTTTTACAAATTCCTTCGTTTCAAGGTCGAGGTGGTCGATGTATGTCGCAATCGAAGGTTTGTTGAGTGCCGAGGCAGCACCCTTCCTCCTGCGCTTGAGCGAATCATTGAATGGCGACGTCCCGATTGTCGTACCGGCTGTGTTTGAGAGCACCTGCTGTTAGTTAGCGAAGCAATGGAGCGCCCTTACTGTTCAGCTCACCTTGTGGAAAGTCCAAAATACGGGTCTGGAACTCAGCGCCTGGCTGTTCCCACCAAAGATTTTCTTCGCGGCTTCCGCGCTGTTGACCACAATTACTGGCTCATTTCCAAGCTGTATCTGGTACACAGCGCCAAAAGTCTTGCTCCATTCACGATACTTCTCGGCCGCATTAACCTTGATGTCTGGAATGTTGCCCACCAAGGGCCAGTTGGTCGGTCCGGGAAAACCCTTGATTCGTCGGGAGTATCGCACGTATTCGTTCCCAATAACATACAATATGGGAATGCATATTATCAACAAGAACAACGAGCGAGCTGGGTGTTCCAGAAACTGGGACGAGAGCAGTGGTAGGATGATGGAAATCATGGCGCTCGCTAGTGGCTCCTTGCGACGCTTGCCGAAAACAACAAGATGTTCGAAAGGTTGTTGCGAGCCACAAGTTGGAATTACGCTTTAGTTAGCGGAAGGCCGGTCATTTTATTTGTCTACCATTCCTCAGCCATGGCGGGCTCCCCAGACTTTACGTGAAGCGTGGCCGGCTCATGCGGGGAAGTCGCACCGTTCGTTGGGGACAGCGGAATTAGGCCACTAAAAGTGCGGAACAAGAGCGCGGAACCATTGTTGTGCCATTCTCTGGTGCTGCTAACGCCTTCAGCGGCTTGCTGAACCTGCCACATACACAATTCGATACAGAAACAAGTCTCCGGGCCACTGATGTGCGAATGTTGTGCAATGTCATCACCGCTTGCCACTTTTCTTCAATCCGTCGGCCCCGCATCGCCTTCTAGCCCTCTGTTCTATCACTACCGCTCCTGGCTGATAGTCATCCTCAAGGGATAAATCTCGTAGAATACGCTGCTATTATGGGGTGTTCTACTTACATAGTAACACCGTTGAATTGCTCAACGAATACCTAAGTATTAACTTACCGACAATTCGCGAATAAGGCTAACCTTTTCCTTACTTCAATACAGCGAAAGAGAAAATGCTTCGGCCAGAACGCAGTCTCGGCCCTCAGAGCGACGAGGCCGTCCTAACAATGAGAGACTCTGATGGAATAGATGGCAAGAACGATTTCTGGGTTATCAACTTCGAGATATAACCATACTGGAAGCGTCGTAGCAACATCAGCGCGGGTACCCAAACGAAATTCACGTCCAACTCGGCGTCTGTCACAGTCAACAAGAAGCACAGTCTTCTCAGAAATGAAGTCATGATGCGATAACGTCAATGGAATATCGGTTTGGTGGTTCAAGATCCTTGGCTTCTAGGGGTAGGCCGGATTGAACTGCGTCGGTTTGAAAAACTGATTATTGTACAACTTCTGGACTTGATGAATGAACGAGGACCTATCCGAAAGAACCTGAATGTTAGTGATATTAATGAGACAGAACAACCCGATGGTGATATACTTTGATGTATGAGCATCTGTGTTTAATACTGATTTTCTTACATAATGAGGCCTGACGCCACCAAGTTGGGAGGCAAAGATGGCAGAGATTCACAGGAACATGAGTAAGCCCAGTGCGCCGAATAAGTTCGGTCGGTTTGGAACGCTAGATGATAACGAGGAGCAGACCCATCTTGAAACCAGGATTCATTTTAGACATATGGCTTTCGCTCTTGATACACATTCATAGAGGTGTGTAATGCCTGTTGAATTTGCACTGAGAGACTAGGAGAGATACAGATGACCTTCACTACCCAGGTATGATGTAAAAACATGCACATACCGTTGACGATACACGCATGACTTGAAGGTGTCTCGATGTGTTTCGAAGCTAAGGCCGAATCACACGAGTGACGACGGGATAACTTGGCCATATCAATGAGACCTTTTGAAGCACGGCGCATTTCAAGTCCAATCATCAATTTCCCCAAACCAAATGCTTTTCTCTTGCATGCGATCTCCAAGCTTCTCCTATGCCTTTGAATTGCTAGTGAGCTCTTGCGACATGTTCCCGTGAACTTGTAACAGATGATTGCCAGCGTAGCATGTAAGGCAACATGTTGGTTACGAATGTACAGCCATCCCAAGCCACCTCCAAGCCTGTAGAAGCCTGGAAATAATTCCATGACGTCTAGAAGCTATGGAAAAGTGAAAATTGCAGCTGCATAATCCCACTCACCTCGCAGATACTGAGAAGTACAGGATAAACACATGATGGGTAGATGGCAGCGAATCATGAGTGTCCTGTTACCAAGTCTGGAAAGCGACATCGCTGTCGCAAATCGCGGCCCGCAACACGTGTGTAATGCGCTGCCAGGAGGAGCTGATGTTCAAACACGTAGTTGAGCCGCACATGGTACATGCAACAAACGTTGTGGGGGTTTGCAGGCTGCAGTCGCGAACGCATTCCATAGCCTCAGTGACCCCACGAGCTCCCAACGCAGACTGATCACAAGACACTGTGAGTGCCATTATAATCAATGAGTATCTTGAGCGACGGGCCGACGCAACGGTTGTCATGGGCGTTCGTCGAACATATGAGACATCGCTCTTCACGATAGGTGTAGGCACTTGATACGATTACTCTATATCTTCAGCCCTTCTTCACATTCTCAAATCAAACTCCTCTACATATTAGCACCAATACTCCCTCTCTTCCCCCAATCTTCAAATCTTATAAGACAAGTACCATATCAGCCCTACACGAAGCATCAGCGATCACATGAAGGAACCTCCGCGACAGGCGGAGCCATCACTTCGTCAAATCGAGCACGATCCTGGTGATATGTTTGCCGAGCGACACTCCTATATCCCATCAAATACAGACAACAATCGCAGCTACTTCGAGGACAGTCCCAGAAACCTGGAATCCTCGCATGGCTACCGTGAGTCTTGCGGCCAGCATTACGGGACTGCAAACGACCTCAGCCAATCTCACACGCCGAACATCGGATTCGGTGCGGAAGATTTTAACTCGTATGATCCATGTGCTTCGATGCAGACAACGGGCAACATTTACAGCGATAATAACCTCCGGCTTCAACGTGGCGTCGAGAACTATGTTGAAATGACGAGCCCAAACTATCGAAAAGGCGAAGTCAGAACAAAAGATTCCCCTTCTGCATATTCAATGCACCACCGGTCTAGTTCCGCAGAAGTTCCCTCGCTCGCACCTATGCCATTGTCCAGGAACAGCAGCGCACCACCGCAGGCGGCAGGTCAGCATTATGGGCCATTCCGTGGTTACTTCCAAAATTCCGAGGAAGCGAAGGAATACCGTCGTAAGAAAATGCGGTTCAACCGTGAACCGTGGAGAGAACCTGCTAACGATCCAACCATCGAGCATGTCGAGCGCAATCGTAACATTAACGTAGAGCGCATCTACAACGCCATGATCTGCGGAGATTACGCCAGAGATAATGCTGGATCCACCGCACTCAAGAGATGGGTTGAAGAACCACACTACCAGTCGGATTTAGTAGAAGCTTACGCCCACAAGGTGTTCGATTGTTTAATCGAGCAGGTGAAGATGGGCTTCCGCGGGTGGCAGCAGAATGACTACGTTAACGACGAACGCAAGGGTGAGGACGAAGACAAGGACACCAACTGCGCCGGCCGTTTGGATAATATCGTCGAAGCTCTCCGGCTAGAGAAGACGATTTGCGAGAACGTCATGTGCTCAGCTTGGCAAATCCGCATGTTTGTCAACGCGCCCAAGGCATACTCTAAGCGCAAGGACCAGAACCGGGTGGGCAACAGCAAGAGGCCGAACGCCAAGGGTAGCTGTGTAGTGGGAGATCACCTCCGGGCATCGAAGAGGTCCCGGACCGTCGCTGCTTCACGGAGGAGACATACGCGAAATCACTCGTCAGCAGCCTCTGAGACGCAATTGTCTCGTGATACCACGCCACAACAGGCTTTCGAATCATCAGGACTTCCGTACTTGACCTCGCAGACGATGCATCGCGTTGCATTGAGCCCCCCACCTACTTTTCTGGCACCTCAGGCACCGTCGATGCATCCCTCACCTCGATCCCTCCATGCCCACAACACATCTGCGGCGTTGCCGTCCACACCACCACTGCGGGTGCAGCCATATAACTATCACTCCCAGCACATCTCGCGAAGACTTTCTGTCTCGCCAGGACAGCAATCGCCCGTCCTGCCCCCATCGCAGCCACTGAATCGCTCCATAGTGTCGGTCAGCCCTGACGATACGAAGCCAACAAACATGAACATGACCTCATGCCTCCGTCCTTGGAATCATGGTATATCCCCAGGTTTAGCTCCGCCCAGCAATTTCGCATACGCCGACCAAACCGGTATTTCAGAGTTTCCGGGGATCGAGCACTGGCAGCATAATGTGCAACCATTTTCCACAGAAGACGCACTCAGCAATGCAAATCTTTTCGCACAACATCCTGAGATGGGCGTATGTCTCGCCGACATGGAGCTTTCACCGACATACGCCGTGGGCGATGCTGCGGGGGAGGACGTCTTTAGTTTCTGGCAGCACCAAGACGATGTGCAAAAAATGACGAATGCTCCAAGCCACCGCCAGAATCAGTCTTAAGGCTTAGGAGCAAGTACTGCCATTGGACCTAGCAGCCATACATCCCAGTATTCGCAAACGCTAGAAAGTGCATCTGAATTTCTAACGTGCTTCCCTGTTTTTCTTGTACCACAGTACGTTGACCACCTGGATAGTGTGGTCACTTGTATCGATCGTTTGTTGTTAGGTATACGTTGATGTGGTATATAATAGTGGTTGTTTTTCTGTATGAATGCGATTCTCAGTCGATGTTCATCTGATGATGGAGTCAGCGGCGCTTCAGCGGCGTTGAATAGTCGTGTGGATGATGATGGAGCGGACATCATCCGTGGGGGCGTGGAAGCTCTATTCTTATGTTGTAACTTATTGTTAGCATGTATTGTAATGGACCCCATATATGGTACCCATGGTTTCGCTGGTCTCTAAGTAAATTCGAACGGGACGCGTCGTTCGGCGTCGATGACGTCATTAATATGAGCGCAAAGCCGCCCGCTTTACAGCTTCCATATCTCTCGGTCTTTCATCATCGTGACTGACAGAACAAGCACGTCAATATGGTTCCAATACCACACCCGGAATGGACTCAGCAAATTTAGCGACCAAAACACATCGAAAAGCCAGACAAGCTTGCACACGCGAGAATTATTTCTTGTCCTATGCAACTATTCCGGTCTCAAGCAGCTTCCCAACCATATTTGGTCGATGAGATCGTCCGAATACATATCGTGGACGACAACCGGTAATAACCCACATTGTGGAAGCAGAAGACATCAATTCAATCACATTGAATAAAATCACGAAGTTAGTGGCTATGTATTACCCGAGGACATTACAGGCAAGGCGCAATTGAAGATTTTACAGCCTCGCTCAAGCGAGCAAATAATGTGCATCATTGAATTGTATATTTACAACAGAATCGAACAGTAACTCTAACCATCTTCTCGCCCAATACAGGAATTTTGTCTATCGTACTTGTCTTACAGATCATATGTCAAGATCATCTAGACGCGGAAAGCACGGGGGTGGGCGCGCTGAGCGGCTACCATGCGGCGGACCTTGTCAGCGACACCAGTGCCGGCGTTGGCGCGGAGCCAGGTGATGAAGGTGTCGATGGTGAAAGACTCAGGGAGGCTGGAGTCGGAGCCAGAGTCGGAACCACCAGTGGCCACAGGGGTGGCGGCCTCCTCAGCGGCAGTAGGGGTAGGGGTAGCCTCAGGAACCGTGCTGGAGGGGGCAGCAGAACTGGCAGCAGGAGCGGAAGAAGCGACGGGGGAAGCAGAAGCGCTGGGCTTAGCAGAAGCTGAGGGAGCGGGAGACGATCCGCTGCCAGAACCGGAGCCACCGCCCATGGTGAAGTCGATGCAGGACTCGTAGGTCTGGTCGATTGAGGGAGCGTCCCAGAACCACTGAATGACACAGTCACCCTTGTTGGCGCACTCGGTGCTGACATCGGGCATGGTGATGTCGAAAGAGGTCCAGTCAGGGTGCTGAGACATGGGAGAGGAGGTAAGGGCATACTCGTCCCAGCTGATGAGGGGCTTGCCGATGACTTTGTCGGTGGCGATGTTGACGATGGAAACGTTGGCAACACCGTCGTGGGGCGCGCGGATTTCGACCTTCATGGGGATGACCTGACCAGCGGTGTACTCGAAGATCTCACCAGCGTCAGAGAAGGGAACACCCTTGCACTGCCACATGCGGCAGTCAGGGTGGTCACCCTGGAGGTTCTGGAGAGCACCCTGAACGTTTCCGTAGTGGTCCGAGGACTGGGTGTTGTAGACCTGGTCACCACAGGCAGCCTTGAGGCCATCGCCGGGCATACGGGGAGCAGGCTCGCTGATGAAGCCGTGGGCTGCGACGGAAGAGGCAAAGCCGGCAATGGCGGCGGCGACGGTGTAGGACTTCATTGTGATGGTTGATGGGTTGGTTGAGAAGAGTGAGAGTTGCTGTAAAGATTGACTGAAGCCTGGCTTCTGTGAACGAGTGTAATGAATGAGTGTGTGTTGAAAGAACGAATGTGAGGTCTCAGACCTAAGATGCACAAAGAAGCTGTAGTTGGAAGTGAAGAAACTGTTGTTTGATGGGAAGGAAACCGAGAGTACCAAGAGAGCTATATACAATACGACAACATGGCACTATTCCTCTTCACAACTCAATCTGTGGGCCGTGTCATTAAACATGCGAAACAAGTCCCCGATGGATTGCAGCCTCGAACAACGCTTGACTGTGCCCCCGATTCAAAACGACTCCGATGCCCTGCCTGTTCCTGAGATGCCAGACGTGGCGTGGGTCTTCTTGTCATGCTTGAATCGTTACTCCACCAGTCATAAGAAGCCTGAGCGCAGCTAAGATGGCAGGGTGCTGTTCGATACTGCGGGCCAAGCAAACATGTTCCCGCGACAGCGGCCACCATGCCTGTTGACAGGACACCATCCGGTTCTCGTAGTTGTCTAGCTCGAGACAGCAGTATAGACGAGCCGGCTTACCTGGTTGAAGCGCCCATGATCCCGGGTTGAAACGGTCGCGAACGTGCGGTGGGTTTCAGGTGTCCCGAGGCTTAATGCAAGGAACGGAAACGAGATTGTGGCGTGTCCCCACCAACCTGGTTGGCCGTATTGCAGGAGCTTCAACTGCGTCATACACAGCAGTACCGCGCGCTACCTTTTTGGCGATGCATCAAGCGCCATATGAGGCGTTGAAGATATCCTCTTTGCGGTTGATGAGGGCTGCAGAAGTTGCAGTGAGCTGGATCGGAAGGGGTCACCAACCAGCTCTAGCCCATCGGAGATTGGTGGGGTCGCTCAATCTCGCATGTGACGATGCTGAGTCAACGCCATCCTTCGTCAACACAACGCGTTCATCTCCGAGGTTGCTTCGCCACACAGTTGAACAAGAACGCTGAACTCATCTTCAGCCGATGCGACAAATGTGGAGAGTGGTTAAAGAACGCGCAGCTTTGTTCGAGGGAAGGCTCGATGGCTGCCATGACATCTACTAGGCTGCCGCTTCTGTACCATCCAACCGGATGCTGCCCCTCTGCATCCGGCCGACGGCTCTGTTTGCCAACTACAGTACTTGTTGAAGATGTGCAAGCGCTTGTCTACGGGTAGTTTCTTGAGAGATGCGGGGAAAAACGATGCTAAGGAAGCTTAACTGTACCCTATAATAGCCTCAAGCCCATGTTTACACCATCAAGTCCCATCGGAATGTAAGCCGCCTAGCGATCAACCATGCAGCTGAAGTCGCTTCCGTCTTTAGTACTAGTCTATCACGAGAGATCTAGATTTCCAGTCACAGGGACATAAGCTCTTCATGGGGTATTGTTTGGAGGATCCTTTTGGGAACACAGTGGTGACCAAGGAAGTGGTCATGCCTATGTACACATGAAAAACACATGTATGTTGCTACTCATGACCAGCACATAGACTCTGTCAAACCTCTTAGTTCTACTATCAAACGTTCATTGATAGCATCACGCTAGTGGCCGGAGAACGGGAATGTCGCGATACCGTGGTCTCGATTGAATGCGGAGTCGACAGAGACATGTATCGAAGACGGAATCAACCCGGCATTCAACTCACGAGACACGTTAGCCGCGGCTATACCATATGCAACTCCAACTTGTTGGGTTGATTAAATACTGAGCAAGAGCTGTCGCTATACGATGTGCGCAATCTCATTCCTCATCGCTACAAACATCCACAGTGCTCTTTACGATGACCAGTCACGACTACTCTTCAACTACCGTGAACCGACATCAAGATGCGCATTATGATTCCGAAGAGAAGCTGCGTTATGAGCTTGCCAAGACGGTTACGCTCACTCCAGAACTCTATGAGCGCTTGTTTCTAAACCCGAAGACGCGAGTATCGGGGGACCTTCGTTCACGGTTTGGAAACCCAACGCCAGTGGGTGTGTTGGGCTTCTCGATTGCCGTTATGCCACTTGCGTGTGCCTTCAGTACGTCTACTATCATCTCAACACCCTCGCGTCTTGCTTCCATGTGTCTGACAACAACCGTAGTGGGCTGGCAGGGCTCGGGCGGTCTCAGCGTCGCGACTGGGACAGTGAACATATTTTTCGGCGGTATGCTCCTTATCCTCGCAGGTATTGGAGAGTTCCTACTTGGGAACACATTCCCAATGATGGTATTCCTCGGATATGGTGCGCATTTCTTTGCTTACGCAACAACATTCGTTCCCGCTTTCAACTCGATTGGATACTTCAACCCGGATGGAAGCGGCACTGGCAGTCCTGGCACGTCGAACCAGACATCAGTATTTCTAGCAAGTTATGGTAAGTGAGCGCAGGTTTCCAAGGCGGTGTGTGAAACTGATCTGGCACCCAACAGCGTTCTACCTCATCGTCATGTGCATTCTATCCTTCATATTCCTCCTCGGCTCGTTACGCGTCAACGTCGTGTTTGTCCTAATTTTTATGTTTGCGACAATCGGGTTTGGTCTCGGCGCTGGGGCCTTCTTCAACCTTTCCAATGGAAATGCTGTGGTTGGAACGAGGTTGGCTACGGGTACAGGTGCTTGCTTCTTTGCGGCTAGCGTACTAGGCTTCTACTTCTTGCTGGCTCTGATTATTGCGATCATGGAGTTGCCGGTGCCGGACCTGCCTGTATGCGACCTGAGTATGGTGATCAAGGCGAGGCCAAGAGGTGTGATCAAGGAAGAGTGATGGGTGTGGGATAGATG
>Ga0265797_10003512_pt1 | contig 24943 bp, 30 predicted proteins | sample P2T30metagenome_FD_192433 | JGI IMG/M metagenome (GOLD analysis project Ga0265797, IMG submission 192433) | Plant litter microbial communities from East Loma Ridge, Irvine, California - P2 T30 | ecosystem: Environmental > Terrestrial > Plant litter > Unclassified | place: USA: California... | reverse complement strand
ACCTGCCGCCACGGCCTGGTCGAATTGCTCCGGCTGGAGTTGCGCCGCCTGCACCTGTTCAGTCGCCTGGCCGGCCTGCGCCGCCTTCAGCGAGGCCAGGCGCGAACGCGTTTTAACCACCGTCACCTTGGCCGCCGGCGCGCCGGCCGCCGCTTCCGTTTCGAGGAAGTAGGAGGTCGCGGTTTTCGGCACCGACAGCTGTGCCGTGCTTTTCGCCGGCGCTTTCTTCGCTGTCAGTGTCAAGGTCTTGGCGGTGTTTTTCATGTAACTATTCTCCAGTCGAGGCGAGATGCGCGCCTGCGAAGTCAATAATCCACCGGGCTTGCTGAGCAAGCCTTGGGAAGGGATAACGGGATGGCCCTAGCTAAGGGCGAGCGGCCCGGAAATCAAGCTCACCGTAAAGTAGCGTCCGCCGTCCGGATCGTTCGGCAGCCAGGACGGGCGGCGCCGGACACGATCGGATGTCGGTATCGGTACGAGATGGGGTCGAAATCGCGGTTTAACATGTCAGAACGAAAAAAAGCCCGTCAAACGACGGGCTTAAATCTATTTTTCCAAAGGAGAAATAGAGGAGACAGGGGCATTATGCACCAAGGAAAGATTTATTGATAATTGAGAAATCCAATATGGGATATACACAATCCAAATACCCTTCCGTGCCCTGCCCTTCGCCCCCCGGCCAGTCTGCGTCGGCGCAAGCCCGACGCAAGGAAAGGGGCGGATCATACACGATTTCCCGGCCCAGTGCCCGCCGGCCCCGCTTGAAATGAAGGTCATTTCCAACGGAAAACGATTCGTCACATGGCTGAGCGGCACATCGAACGCGCCGGCCATGCTATCCTTCCGCTTCTTGTTCTTACCATGAAGTCAATGAATACGATGAGTTCTGTCGCCGCGTCCACCGAGGCCCCTGATTCCGCCGCTTCCGGCACGCCTATCGAGACCGGCGCACCCGCCGCGACTGGCACGCCCACCGAGTCCACCGAGGCGAGCGCGGCAGCCCCTGCCGCTGCCACGGCTTCCACTGCCGGTGCCGATATTCAATCGCCGCGCGCCCTGCTGAAGCAATTGCAGGAGCAATTCCCGGCCTTCCGCAACTGCCTGCCGCTCGCCATCGGCATCGACAAGCAGGTGCTGGCACGCCTGCCGGGCCTGAACCGCAAAGTCATGCGCGCCGCGCTGGGCATCCACACCGGCTCGATGCGCTACCTGCGCGCGATGGAAAAGGCCACCGTGCGCTACGACCTCGACGGCAACGCCGGCGCCGAAGTCACCGACACCCACCGCCAGCACGCCAAGGAACAATTGCAGGAGCGCTTCAAGAAAGAAGCCGACCGCAAGAAGGCCGAACGCGAAGCGGCCGCCAAGGACGAAGCCGACCGCAAGCGCCAGGAAAAGCTGGAGCAGCTGGCCTCGAAGTTCTCGCGCCGTTGATGAGCGCAGCGCCGGACGACGCGCTGCCGCCCTATCGCGGTCTCGACCTGGCCGGCGTGCGCCTCGTGCGCACGGCGCAGGACGCCGACGCGGCGCTGGCTGCCCTGACCAGCGCCGACACGGTCGGCTTCGATACCGAATCCAAGCCGACCTTCCAGAAAGGCGAAGTCTCGACCGGCCCGCACCTAGTGCAGCTGGCAACAGAGTCGCACGCCTATCTGTTCCAGCTGCCGGTCAAGCTGGCCGGCGACCAGCCTGCGCTTGCACCCATCCTCGCGGTGCTGCGCGCGGTGCTGGAGTCAAGCGCGATCCTGAAGGTCGGCTTCGGCCTGGGCGACGACCTGCGCCGCCTGCGCACCAAGCTCGGCATCGATCCGCACAACGTGCTCGACCTGGCCACGGCGCTGCGCCGCGGCGAGCGCAACGCCTGGGGCGCGAAGACCGCGGTCGAGCGCTTCTTCGGCCAGCGCCTGCAGAAGTCGCGCAAGATCACCACGACCAACTGGGCCCTGTCGCGCCTGACCGACAAGCAATTGCTGTACGCAGCGGACGATGCCCACGTGGCCCTGCGCATCTACCGCCACTGGCGCGCCAATCCGCCGCCGCCCTTGCCGCCCAAACCAACGAAACCGCCCAAGGCGCCACGTGCGCCCAGGCCGCCCGCCGCGCCTGCGCCGGACACCGAGCCGGGCAATTGATCGCCGGACGCAACCAGTCGGCCGTTTTATAATGGCCGGATGAACGTGTCTCGCCTGCTCCTGCCTCTGCTGTTTCCTGTCGTGCTGCAAGGCTGTTCCTCATCCGACAAGCCGCCTGACGGCGCCGCCCTGTTCAAGACCTGCGCCTCCTGCCACCAGGTCGGCCTGAATGCCCGCAGCGGCTTCGGTCCGCAACTGAACGGCGTGTTCGGCCGCCGCGCCGGCTCGACGCCCGACTATGCGTATTCGCCGGCCATGAAGGCATCCGGCATCGTCTGGGACGAACGCACCCTGTCCGCCTTCCTGCAGGATCCCGAAAAGGTGGTGCCCGGCACCAGGATGCGGTTCTGGGGCATCGGCGACGCACGCGAGCGCAAGGCCCTGCTCGACCACCTGCGCACCTTCCAGGACCTGCACTGACAAGTTTGCAAGATCCGCCTGGCAAAGCGGTATGATGGCGGCTCGTCCATTACGGGATTCGCCATGCGCGGCTTGCCGTGTTTCGTGCTTGCTTTCTTGCCCGCCGTCGTCCTGGCCCAGCAGCCGGCGCGCACGGTGCCCGACACCCTGGCCCAGCGCGTCCTCGCCTGCACGGCCTGCCACGGCAGCCCGACCACGCCACCGGCGCGCGACAGCCGCCAGTACTTCCCGCGCATCGCCGGCAAGCCGGCCGGCTACCTGTATAACCAGCTGACCAATTTCCGCGAGGGCCGGCGCCAGTACCCGCAGATGACCTGGATGGTCGAGCACCTGTCGGACGACTACCTGCGCGAGATCGCCGACTATTTCTCGACCCAGCATATTCCCGCCCCGGTGCTGGAGCGCGCCAGCCTGCCGGCCGCCCAGCTGGCGCGCGGACAGGTACTCGTCACGCGCGGCGACTCTGCCCTGCAAGTCCCGGCCTGCATCGCCTGCCACGGCGCACGCCTGACCGGCGCCCTGCCCGCCATTCCCGGCCTCGTCGGCCTGCCGCGCGACTACATCAACTCCCAGTTCGGCGCCTGGCGCAACGGCAGCCGCCGCGCCCACGCGCCCGACTGCATGGCGACAATCGCGGCGCGCCTGTCGCTCGAGGACGTGGCCGCCATCTCGGCCTGGCTCGCGAGCGAAGCACAGCCTGCGGACCCGAGCCCGGTGCCGGCGCTCGAGCGGCCGCTGCCGCTGGCCTGCGGCAGCGCACCGGAGCCGCGGTCATGACGCGCCGTCGCCTGCTGATCGCCGTGCTGGTGCTGGTGCTGGCCGGCATCGCCTGGGCCGTGCTGGCCTGGCCGCGCGCGCAATTCGTGCCCTCGCGTTCGCCGCAAGCCTGGGCCGCCACGCCGGAGAACATCGCACGCGGCGCCTACCTCGCGCGCGCCGGCGACTGCATCGCCTGCCACACGGCACGCGGCGGCGCGGCCTATGCCGGCGGGCGCGCCATCGACACGCCCTTCGGCCGGCTGTATGGCCCCAACCTGACGCCCGACCCCGCCACCGGCCTGGGCAACTGGAGCGCCGACGACTTCTGGCAGGCGCTGCACAACGGCATCGGGCGCGACGGCCGCCTGCTGTATCCGGCTTTTCCCTACACCCACTACACGAAAGTCACGCGCGACGACGCCGACGCCCTGTATGCGTGGCTGCGTACCCTGCCGCCCGTGCGCCAGGCCAACCGGCCGCACGCACTGCGCTTCCCCTACGACAGCCAGCTGGCCCTGGCCGGCTGGCGCCTGCTCTGGTTCCGGCCGGGCGTGCACCAGGACAGCGCGTCGAAGCCGGCCGAATGGAACCGCGGCGCCTACCTGGTCGAAGGGCTTGGCCACTGCAGCGCCTGCCACAGCACGCGCAATGCCTTCGGCGCCGCGCAGGCCGGGCTGTCCGGTGGCCTGCTGCCGGGCATCGGCTGGTATGCGCCTTCGCTGAGCGCCGGCAGCGAAGCCGGGCTCGGCGACTGGGAAGTGCCGCACATCGTGCAACTGCTGCACACCGGCGTGGCGCCGCAGGGCGCGGTATTCGGGCCGATGGCGGAAGTGGTCGGACGCAGCCTGCAGCACCTGTCGGAAGCGGACGTGCGCGCGATGGCGGTGTATCTGAAAGCGCTGCCGGCCACGCGGGAAGCGCCGCGCCCGGCCGCCCTGCCGCCGCAGGAAGACACGCTGAAGCTGGGGCGCCAGCTGTGCGAGAATCACTGCATCGACTGCCACGGCGGCGATGGGCGCGGTGCGGCCCTGGCCTACCCGCCGCTGGCCGGCAACCGCGCGCTGACGATGATGGAGCCGGTGAACGCGATCCGCATCGTCCTCAACGGCGGCTTCCCGCCGGCGACGCGCGGCAATCCACGCCCCTACGGCATGCCGCCGTTCAGCCCGGTGCTCAGCGACACCGAGGTGGCGGCCGTGGTCAGCTATGTACGGGCGAGCTGGGGCAATGCGGCGCCGGCGGTGACGGCGGCGCAAGTGAACCGGTATCGGGCGGTGCCGCTGGATTGATGACCGGAGCTGCCAATCGTATTGAGCGCCATCAAAATCGTCATTTATGTATATTTTCGCAACTAGCACGCCGCATGAGCTTGCCGCATGCAGTCGAACCCCTACCCCTCACTTGCGAGATCAAACATGGCTGACAAAAAGAAATCGAAAGACACCAACAAACACGTAATCCAGGAATTCGGCGCCCTGCAGCCGGTCCGCATCGGCCTGTCCGAGGAAGTGCGCGCTAAGAGCGTGCGCGCCCTGAACCGCCTGCTGGCCCACACCATGGCCATGCGCGACGCCTACAAGAAGGCCCACTGGCAGACCGCCGGCGCCACCTTCTACGAACTGCACCTGCTGTTCGACAAGCACTACGAAGAACAGGCCGAGCTGATGGACTCGATCGCCGAGCGCATCCAGACCCTGGGCGGCCTGACGATTGCCCTGCCGGGCGACGTCGCCAGCGAATCCGAAATCGCACGCGCACCGCGCGGCCGCGAAACCGCTCGTGCGCAGCTGGACCGCCTGGCCAACGGCCACGAAACCATCCTGCTGGACGCGCGTCCGCTGGCACGCGAGGCCGACGACGCCGGCGACGACGGCACCAACGACCTGATCGTCAGCGAAGTCGTGCGCACCAACGAACTGCAGAGCTGGTTCATCGTCCAGCACCTGTCGCGCCATTCGGAACTGGGCGATACCCAGGCGCCTGCCCTCCAGGCCTGATCCCGCACTGCCGGGCGCGCACGATGCGCCGCCCGGCGTCCTTCACGGTTTGACAAAGGGATCGACGATGAATATCCGCAGCCTGCTTTCTTCCATCCTGATCGGCGCGGTCGCCAGCGCCCGGTCGATGACGCCGATGGCGACCATCGCCACCGCGCGCATGGCCAAGCGCCACACGCCGGGCCAGCTGTTCCTGCTGGACCGCCCGCTGTTCAAGTACGGCGCGATGGCCATGGGCATCGGCGAACTGTTCGGCGACAAGATGAAATCCGCACCCGACCGCACGGTCCCGCTGGGCCTGACGGCACGCGTGGCGAGCGCCGGGATCGCCGGCGCGGCGCTGGCACCCAAGGGCCAGGAAGCGGCCGGCGCCGCGGCGGCGATCGCCACCGCCGTTCCGCTTGCCTACCTGACGCTGGCCGGCCGCAAGCAGGCCATGGCCCGCATCGGCCAGACCAAGAGCGGCCTGATCGAAGACGCGCTGATCGTCGCCGCCGGCATGGCGATCGTGGCGCTGTCGACGCGCCCGGCGCAGCAGCAAGACAAATGACCTGCTCAGGCGCCGCGCTCGGCGCAGCAGCAAGATAAATGCCCTGCTCAGGCGCCGCGCTCGGCGCCTGAGCCGCTCTTGCGCGTGAACCACGCCACCAGCAGGGAGCCGGACAGGTTGTGCCACACGCTGAACAGCGCGCTCGGCACCGCCGCCAGCGGATTGAAATGCGCCGCCGCCAGCGCCGCGCCGAGGCCGGAATTCTGCATGCCTGTCTCCAGCATCACGGCCTTGCGCTTGGCCAGGTCCATCCCGAACAGTTTCGCGAACAGGTAGCCGAGCGCGAAACCGAGCCCGTTGTGCAGGACCACCGCGACCAGGATGACGAGGCTGCTCTTCGCAAGCTGCGCCTGGTTCAGGGCGACAATGATGGCGATGATCAGGACGATCGCAGTCGTCGACACCAGCGGCAAGACCTTCACGCTGGCCGCCGCCTGCCTGCGGAACAGGGTCTTGGCGATAATCCCCAGCACGATGGGCACGATGACGACCTGCACGATGTCCACGAACAGCGCGTGCGCATTGATGCTCATCCATTTACCGGCCAGCAGCGACACCAGCGCGGGCGTCGCCAGCGGCGCGATCAGCGTCGATACCGACGCAATCGACACCCCCAGCGCCACGTCGCCTTTCGCGAGGAAAGTCATGACGTTCGACGCGGTCCCGCTCGGGCAGCACCCGACCAGGATCACGCCGACGGCAATGTCCGGCGGCAGGCGCATCGCCACCGCCAGCACCCAGGCGATGCCGGGCATGATCAGGTAATGGCCGACCACGCCGATGGCGACGTCCCTGGGGCGGCGGAACACTTCGCGGAAGTCGGCCGCCGACAAGGTCAGGCCCATGCCGAACATGACGATGCCGAGCAGCGGCGTGATCCAGGCCTTGTGCGACGTGAACAACTGGGGAGCGAAGAAGCCGAGGCAGGCGAACAGCAGGACCCAGGCCGAGAATGTTTTTCCGATGAAGTTACTGAGTTTTTCCAAGGCGTTCACGAGCGATGACTTTCCAGGTGATGCGGTTGTTCACGGCGTCTCGGCACGGAACGTCCAATGAGGTGCTTCGATCCGGATCACGTCACCGGATTGAAGCTCGATGTCGAACAGCCCTTCCCTCGGCTGCGCGACCGTGTTGATCGACGAAGACGGTCCCCAGACTTGCCGTCGGGGCAGTTCGATGTGCGTGAATCCTTCGAACACGAGCAGGTGGGATGATAGCCCGACCGGGCGCAGCCTTACATCACATCGTGCCGCATCCCAATCGATGCAAATGGCTGCCAAGGTGGCATCGTGGAGTGGGAGCGAATCAAACGACATCGGACACGCCAGGCGCACGGATGTGGGCGACGTCCTTCTGCATGAACACCGACAGCGGGTGATCCGGGTAATCCCCGAACGGACCGCGGCGCCGGTACCCCATGCGCTTGTACAGTGCCAGCGCTTCCGGCATCGTGGGGCCGGTTTCCAGCATGAAGGTCCGGCATCCCTGCTCTTGCGCCTTGGCTTCCAGGCTTGTTATCAGCCGCTGCGCCAGCCCCTGGCCGCGTGCCTGCGGGCGGACGTACATGCGCTTGATTTCGCCAAAGGCCGGATTCACGACGATGGCGGCGCAGGCCAGCGCGGCGCCGGCGGTGTCACGCGCCACCGCGAACAGCACGCTCGGGTGCAGCAGCGAGGCGATGTCGAGGGCGTAGACGTTTTCCGCGGGGTACAGCGAGTACAGGTAGGCGTCCAGTTCGCCAATGAGCGCGTGGACGTCGGCTTGGTCCGGGGTTTCGAAGGTGATTTGCATGGGCGTCGTTATCGCGAGTAGTCGATCAGTATAAACGGCAACGGCCCTTACCGGCCTTGGTCGTCAATGGCCCGTTTCACGGTATTCGCCGAACACCTGTCCCATGAAATCCACGACCGCCCTGACCCGCGCGCTGGTGCGCAGGCTGCCATGCATCGACAGCCAGATATCCTGGTCCAGCTCGGGAATATGCGGCAGCACGGCAACCAGGTTTTGCAGGTCGCCGGCAAGAAAGGTCGCCAGCACGCCCAGGCCGGCGCCATGGGAGACGCCATCCAGGATCCCGAGGCCGTAGCTGCAGCGCATCCAGGGCGCCGGCGCGCCGGGCAGCGCGCGCAGCCAGCGGTCGGACTGGAATTCCGAGCGCGGCTCGTCGAACCCCACGAAGGGCAGGCTGGCCCAGTCCTGTTGCGCCAGGGCGGCGGCATGGCGCGCCGCGACATCCCGGCTGCAATACAGGCCGAAGGACAGCGTGCCGAGCTGGCGCGTGACGAGGTCGAGCTGCTCGGGGCGGTAAGGCCGGATCGCGATATCGGCTTCGCGCCGCGCGAGATTGTAGGGCCGGTGCGAGGTCACGATTTCCACTTCGATGTTGGGATAGGCATCGTGGAAGCATGCGAACCGGGTGGTCAGGAAATAGGACAGCCACTCGTCGGTATTGATCCGCACCACGCCGGACGCGGCATGCGCATTTTCCTGGTCTCGCGCGCGCTCGACTTCCAGCGCGATCTCGCCCATCTGCTCGGCCAGCGCAAAAATGTCCGCGCCAAATGGCGTCGGCGTGCAGCCGCCCTGGAAGCGCTCGAGCAGTTTCTGCCCGACCGCTGCTTCCAGGTCATCGAGCCGGCGCGACAGCGTCGCCGGGCTCAAGCCGGCCTTCCTGGCCGCGCCCCGCAAGCTGCCCTCCCCGGCGATCAGCACCAGCAGGCGCAGGTCATCCCAATCCAGGTGTTTCATATTTGAAGCATGACGTCTCGGATTTTCCTCTATGCATACATTTATCGAGTATGCGATGATGTTTCTGAAACGTCAACCAAACGTCCGGGCACTGCTGCCTGCGATCGCTTCCAGAAAGAGAAACCCCATGCGAACATTCCGCGACCGCGTCCGCCACGCGCTCACGTTCGAGGCCGTCGCCCTCGCCATCTTCATTCCCGGCTCGGCGGCGCTCTTCGGCCAGCCGCCCGCCGACATGGGCGTCATCGGCATCGCCTCGGCAACCATCGCCACGCTCTGGAACTTCGTGTTCAACATGGGGTTCGACCGCACCCTGTTGCGCCTGCGCGGTACGGTGCACAAGACGGTGGCGATCCGGGTGGCGCACACCTTCCTGTTCGAGGCGGGGCTGGTGGTGATGCTGATCCCCATGATCGCGTGGTACCTGGGGATCAGCCTGTGGGATGCGCTGCTGATGGATGTGGCGATCGTTGTGTTTTACCTGGTGTATGGATTCCTGTTCAACCTTGCGTACGACCGTGTCTTTCCTGTGGGTTCCGGCGCAGCGGCGCGCGGGGTCTAGTGCATGACTGAATCACTTCACGATGACAGCTCGATGGACTCGTGAGCGTTTGAATCTCCATCGCGACTTCCTGATATCAGTGCACACATCGGACCGCAGCGTTGGTCAAGCTGTCAGGCCAGCAGCGGCTGGCGTGCGATGAACCAGTCATCCGCGCCCGCTTCCCATGGGAACACCCCGCTGGTGCTCGGCCAGATGATCTGATAGGCGCGAAACGGCTGGCCCTTGTACAGCCAGCTCGCCCAGTGCATATAGTCGGCAACCTGGTCGGGAGCGGCTTCTCCGATCAGGCACTCGAAACCGCCGCCGAGCAGACCGGCGACGCGTGTTCCCGGAGCGATCCCCCCGCCCTCCTTCATTTGCCGATAGCACTCGTTGATGGCGCTGTGGGCGACATTCGACTTGAGGCCAATGACGATCAGCTCCGGCATGCCAAGCGACTGTTCGATACCGATTGAATAGGTGAACGGCGCATGTTCGTCGTCTTCCATCACGCTGATGACATGCAGGCCGTACTTCTCGATGTCGGCAAGCGCCTTGGCGTCCGCCTCAGGGCCACCGCATTCATGCGACACGGCCTCTTCGCCATCGTCCTGATCGTCTTCCGGGTCGAGTTGCCAGCGCTCCCATTCGGCGCCGGCAAGATCGCGGCTAGCGCCCCATCCGCGCGGAAGGTCGGCGATGGCCGCCATGTCGGCGTGCTTCTCGAAAATACAGCCAAGGCACAGCATGACGCATTCACCCGGCTCTTCCGTAGTGCCGTCCAGGAACTGCCAGTCTCCGTTGAAATCGTGGACCACCAGTAGCACATCGAAATCTTCGCGTGCCACTTTGTTCGTGCAGAAGGTGGCAGTGGAAATCGGGTCTGGAAAAGGCCAGTTGGGAAAGTGGTGGGTGTGGGCGGTCATATACCGACGTACTTCTTTGGAACATGTCTATTAAACATCCGGGGCTCAATGAAGGAAACGTTTTACTTCAACAGCCTGACTCGCTCGATAAGCTCAAGGAGCGCTTTATCATCAGGATCCCCTATAAAGGCTGGTACCCATAAGTGTCGCGTAGGCTGCCGCTGCAACTTTTCGGGACTATCGTCGATCATGAGGATTTCGTCCACGGTGTACCCGTGCCTTATCACTTTCCGCAAATCTTTCACGTATATGTATCCGTTCGTTCTTGGATCGACCTTTTGAACGCATCTGGACACCGACCACGAAAACTTGAGCGACGCCGAATGGCTAAACAGCGCGGCGGTCACCGCCTCCACATACTGTTCACTGGAAGACGACCAGACCGCGATATCGAAACGGGAAGCACTGGCCTTGATGAGTTCGAATGCGAACGGCCGCACGTACACCAAATAAGAGTCGACTTGGAAGTCGTGAGCGTAAGGAAGGGGCGTCTCGGTGGCATGCACGAGCGTCTCATCGAGATCGAACACTATCAGCCTGACACTCACTGTTCTCGCCTCTTCCCTAGGGCCTGCTCAAACCATCTCGGCAAACCCGATCCGGTCCGTAGTCGCCGCCCGCGCATCCTCCACGCCCACCTTGTGCGACGCCAGCAAGCCTTCCAGCACGCTGTTCATCGTATGGCAGCCCGGCGCGCGGCCGGCGTTCATGTGCGCCCGGATCGCGCCCAGGTCGCCGTGCTCGATCATGTCGGCCACGGCCGGGCTCAGGCTCAGGCATTCGGTGGCGAGATGATAGCGGTTGCCCTGCTTGGAGGGCAGCAGCGCCTGGCACAGCACGCCGCGCAGCGCGTGCGCCAGCGCCTGCGACTGGGCGTCGGAATTGCCCAGCAGGCGCAGCATCTTTTGCAGGCCCAGTTCGGTCGAGCGCGCGTGCAGGGTCGCCAGCACCAGCGGGCCGGACTCGGCCAGCGCCAGCGCTTCCTGGGCGGTCTGGGCGTCGCGAATCTCGCCGATGACGATCACGTCCGGGCGCTCGCGCAGTGCGTCCAGCGCGCCCAGGTAGTAGCTTTCGACGTCACCGTCGACGCCGACTTCGCGCTGGGTGATGATGCACTTGCGCTGCGGGATCAGGGTCTCGACCGGGTCTTCGATGGTGATGATGTGGCCCGAGCGCTGCTTGTTGATTTCGTCGAGCATCGACGCGATGGTGGTCGACTTGCCCTGGCAGGTGTCGCCGATGATCAGGACCAGGCCGCTCGTCATGCGCGCGAATTCCTGCTCGTCCGGGTGCAGGCCCAGGTCACGCAGCGCGATCGGCTCCTTCGGGAAGCGGCGGATCACGCAACCCAGGCGCTTCTTGCCCTGGAAGCTGAAGCAGTTTGCTCGAATGCGCGCCGTGTGCAGATCAATCGAGCGGTCGAAGGCGCGGTCCTGGATGCGCTCGGCCCAGTTCGGCTCGATGACGTCGAAGAATTCTTCCAGCTCTTCGCGGGTGATCGGCGAATCGGTCACCGCCACCAGGCCCTTCGGCTGGCGCAGCATCAAGGGACTGTTCTGGTGGATGATGATGTCGGAAAACACCAGCTTCGAATTCAGCAGATGCAGGATCTGCTCGACCAGGGTGCCGAACACCGGGTGGTCTTCGTTCTCGATGTACGACAGGGTGGGAATCTGCGAGGACTGGTGGTATTCCATCATGATGCAAGCCTTGAAACAGGGATGCATTTATTATAAAACCACCCCTTGTCGAAAATTCCATTCGGCAAGAGATTTTTTCGCCAGCCAAGCTGGCTCGTGCCTGCGCCGCCACACTTTGGCGGCTTCCCGACTTACCGTTCGAAGGCCCTGAGGATGCGGTCGCCGAACAGCGCCAGCGTCACCCCGGCGATCATCACCGCGGCCCCGACCAGGCGCACGGTGGACACCTTGCGCATCGCCACGTTGACCAGCCCGAAGTGGTCGATCGCCATCGAGGTCAAGAGCTGGCCGGCGATCACCAGCACCACCATGTTCAGCAAGCCGATGCGCGGCACCAACACCACCGTGCAGAAGATGAAGGCGGCCCCTAAAAAGCCGCCGGAAAATTTCCACAGCGGCTGGCTGGGCAAGGCGACCAGAGCGTCGCTCAAGCCGCCGCGCGCAAAGGCGATCACGCCCAGCAGCATCGAGCCGCACAGGAAGGAGACCAGGGCCGCGACCACCGAATTGGCGCCGACGGCCGCCGCCATCTGGCTGTTGATGGCGGCCTGGAACGAGACCGCGATGCCGGCGCAGAACGCGACGAGGAAGAAAACGAGATTCATGCTGCCATGGCCGGCACAAGCCGGCACTCACCAAAAAAGTGCAGGATTGTACTCAAAATGGTGCATGACATGAAACACGTGAGTTTGCGAGGGATTTGCGCGCGGTGAATGGCGGTATCCTGCAGGCTGCCGGCCGCGGGCTGCGGCTCAACGATATCGATTCCGACACCCCATGCAAGCATCTTCGATCCTGACCACGACGATCCGCACAGCGGCTTTCCTGTTCGGCTGCTTCATCATATTGGCCGGCATTCCGACGGTACTCATGGGGGGACCGGGCGACGAAGACGCGATGACGCCTTTGCCGCGCCATGTTGTCGTTTCGTTGATGGTGGCGCTCGTCGCGTCCGGGTTCCTGTACATCGCGTTTCGCGGCGGGCAACTGCTTAGCTCTGCGAAGCACCGCGTGATCGCCGCCATCCTGCTGCTGCCTGCGTTGGGGGCCGGCGCGAATCTGCTGTTCGTCCCGCCCGTTCACGCGGAATTGCAAACCATGGGGCTGGTTCTTTTCGTGCCAGCCTGCGTGCTCTTGCTATGGTCGGCCTCGCGTCGATGAACTGGGCACCTATCCCGGAAGCCGCGCTTCGTGACAAGATCATCGAGGCCGAAGCCCGCATGACGCCACCGATCCGCCGCCTGTGGGAAGCCATCCGGATTCCCCCGCAAAAATGGCGCGAACCATCGTACGGCCAGGAAGGCGGCGGCTTCTGGGTCGTTGGCCTGATCGGCCATCACGCCATCTGGTACAACGATATCGAAGAAGGCTTCAACCGCGCGTCATACCGCACGCCGGGGGAACTCGACGAATACTTTTCCAACCAGGACGAACTCGAGCATGTGGTGCAGGACGTCCTGTCGCTCATCGAGACGGGCGCCGGCAGGCTGGTACGCACCGGCCCACCCCGGCCCTGCTGATCACTTGCCCTTGCGCGCCGACTCCATCTGCGTCCGCAACTCCTTGACCTCGGCCGCCAGGCTGTCGCGCGCCGTCTGCGCGCCAACCAGTTCCATCTCGGCCGCCAGGCGCGCATCGGACAGCGTGCCCTGGGTCGCCACGCTGCGTTCGAGCTGGGCGCGCAGGTCGGCGATCTGGGCATCCTTGCCTTCGATCGCCAGCTGGTCCTTGGCCTTGCCGACCAGCGCGTCCATCGCGACCTGGCGCGCGTTGTTCAATTCGGCCGTCAGGCGGTCGATGGTTTCGCCACGCTCGGCGATGGTGGCCAGGGCGTCGTCGCGTTCGTCGGTGACGGCCACGAGCTGGGCTTGCAGGTCGTCGCGCTCGGCTTCGAGTTCCTCGCCGGCGGCGACCAGGGCCTGCATGTCGCTGTCGGCCTGCTCCAGCGCCGCGCGGCTGGGGGCGGCGCTGTCCTGGGCGTACTGGCGCGCCCAGTCGGCCAGGCCGGCGAGCAGGGCTGGCGGCAGTTCGGCCGGCGGCGCTTCGGGCAGCGGCGCATGCTCGGCGCGCCAGGCGGCCAGGTGGCGGCCGACGGCGCTGGCGGAAGCGCCGCCGAGCGCCGTGCGTACCGCCTCGACGGTGACGGGCTGGCCCTGTTCCTGCAAACCGGCGGCGCTTGTTGCGACGTCGTCGAATGTGATGTCCTGCCCTGCCATGTATGCTCCGCTGCGATGAAATGTTAGTGGGTGGCATCATACCCGACCTGCATGCCGCGTAAAGCCGGACAGCACCGTTTGCCCCCGTCTGTATGCATTTCGAGACGGCATCCTTGCAATCCATCGCAAAGCGCCTGCGCCGGGCCGGCCGAATACTTAGGATTCAGTCATTGCACAATCACTTACGGAGATACCGCCATGACTACCACGCCCACCCATCGCTTGCTGATCGCCGCCTGCGCCCTCGCCTTTGCCGCGTCTGTCGCGCCGCAGGCCCAGGGCCTGGATTGGGGCTTCGGCAACGGCAAGCAAGTCCGCGGCACCGGCAACGTGCAGCGCCAGGCGCGCACGGTGGGCGACTTCAGCGGCCTGTCGCTGGCGCAGGAACTGCCGGGCAAGGTCGAAGTGCGCAGCAGCGGCCCGGCCGGCGTGACCGTCGAAGCCGACGCCAACCTGCTGCCGCTGATCGAGACCGTGGTCGAGAACGGCACGCTGCGCCTGCGCAGCCGCGACAAGGCCATGCTGCAATCCGAACGGCTGAAGATCATCGTGCAGGGCCGCACGCTGGAGCGCCTGGCGGTGGAAGGCTCGGGCGACATCGACGCCGACGTGGTGCGTGGCGGCCGCGTGCAACTGAGCAGCAGCGGCTCGGGCGACATCGAGGTCGACCGCATCGAGGGCGAGAACGCCACCATTTCCCTGAGCGGCAGCGGCGACGTCAAGGCCGAGCGCGGCGAAGTGCGCGAGCTGAAGGTGTCGAGCGCCGGTTCGGGCGATGCCGACCTCGAAGGCGTGCGCAGCAGCAGCGCCAGGGTCAGCATCGCCGGCTCGGGCGACATCAAGGTCTGGGCCGAGAAGACCCTGGACGTGTCGATCGCCGGCTCCGGCGACGTGAATTACCACGGCGACCCGCAGCTGCGCAAGTCGGTGGCCGGCTCGGGCGACGTGCGCCGCGTGGGTGGCGCGCGCCGTTGAAACCGCAGAGACCGCTAAAAGCGCGGCCGGCCTGTCAGTGCCCTTTCTGGGCGCTGTAGGTGAGCGGCTTGACCGGCACGTTCAGGTTCACGCTCTCGCGCTTGCCGTCGGCGCCCTGCACCGTCAGGGTCAGCGGCACCTGCTCGCCTTCCTTCACCTGGCGCTTCAGGTCGAGCAGCATGATGTGGTAGCCGCCGGAAGCCAGGTTGACCGGCTGGCCGGCCGGCAGGTCGATGCCGTCGACCGCGTGCATGCGCATGGTCTGGCCCTGCATCTCCATCTGGTGGATTTCGACGCGGCCGGCGGCCGGGGTGCTGGCCGCGACCAGGCGCGCCGCCCTGGCCGCCTTGAGCTGCATGAAGGCGCCGGTAGCCTTCTGGGCCGGGACCGTGGCGCGGATCCAGGCGTCGGTGACGCTGACCTGGGCTTGCGCGAAGGCGTGGGAAGCGAGCAGGCTGGCGCCGGCCAGCAGGAGGAGGCGTTTGAACATGGCGTTATCCGGTAAATGACAAGTACATAATTACTTCGATCAGCGCGGCGCCGTCAGGGTTTCGCGCTCCACCTGCACCGTCTCGGTCCCGTCCGTGATCCACACCTGCCCGTCCTGGATCGTGCACTGCAGCTGCATGTTGCGGCTGCACAGGCGTTCCAGGGCGGCGCTGGACTCGGGCAGGATATTGACGATGGTGATCTTCCTGGCGCGCTCGATCTTGGAAGCGAGCTGCTTGAACCAGATGTGGCTGGTGGCGCTGTAGCTGTACACCAGCACCTGGTTCGACTGGCCGCTGGCTTTCATCAGGCGGCGTTCGTCGGGCTGGCCGACTTCGATCCAGGTATCGATGGCGCCGGTCAGGTCCTTCAGCCACAGGGCCGGCTCCTCGACGTCGAACAGGTCCTTGCCGAAGGTGAGCGCCGGGTCGGCGTGCAAGGCGAAGGCGAGCAGGCGGATCATCACGCGCTCGTCGGTTTCCGAAGGATGGCGCGCGATGGTGAGCGCGTGCTCCTGGTAGTAGTTGCGGTCCATGTCCGCAATGTTCAGGTCTGCCTTGTAGATCGTTGCTTTCAGGGCCATCGGGTCGTTCTAGCTTTCTTGTCGGTTCAAAGGCGCATCAGTTGAAGACGACGGTCTTGTCGCCGTTCAGCAGGATACGGTGTTCCACGAACCACTTGACCGCGCGCGCCAGCACGACGCTCTCGACGTCGCGGCCGATCGCCGTCAGCTCGTCCACGCGCATGGCGTGGTCGACGCGCTCGACGTCCTGCTCGATGATCGGGCCTTCGTCCAGGTCGCCGGTGACGAAATGGGCGGTGGCGCCGATCAGCTTGACGCCGCGCTTGTGCGCCTGCGCATACGGACGCGCACCCTTGAAGCTGGGCAGGAAGGAATGGTGGATGTTGATCGCCCTGCCCTTCAAGGCCTCGCACAGCCCCGGCGACAGGATCTGCATGTAGCGCGCCAGCACGACCAGGTCGATGTCGTGGCGGTCCAGCAGTTCGATGATGCGCTTTTCCTGGGCGAGCTTGTCCGCTTCACTGGCGCCGGCTTCGAGCGGCAAGTGGTGGAAGGGGATATTGTAACTGGCCGCGAGCTGGTAGAACTCCATGTGGTTCGAAACGATCGCCGGAATCTCCACCGGCAGCAGGCCGCTGCGGTAGCGGAACAGCAGGTCGTTCAGGCAGTGGCCGATCTTCGACACCATGATCAGGACGCGCGGCTTGCGCGCGGCGTCGTGCAGCTGGCCGGACGCGCCCAGGTGTGCGCACAGGGCGTCGAAGCCGGCACGCAGCGTGCTGTCCGCCACGTTCGCGTCTTCCAGCGCGAAGTGGATGCGCATGAAAAACAGCTTCGATTCCGGATCGCCGAACTGGTCGGAGTCGATGATGTTGCAGCCGTGCTCGGCCAGGAAGCCGGACACGCGCAGCACGATGCCGCGCTGGTCCAGGCAGGACAGGGTCAGGATGTATTCAGGATGGTCCATGGAATGCTCGGGTTGACGAACGGCCGACCATTGTCGCATGGAGTTGCAATCCAGGCATTTCTACAACGTAGGAGCGCACAAGCCAGCGGAACTATCGCATCCCCAGCCTCTCTAAACGCACGAGCGCATCCATGACGCTCGGGTTTGATTGTTCACCGACAGGCACAAGGAGATCGATATGGCGACAAGCAAGGACGGCGGCAAGAGCGCTGCAGGCTCGGGCAGCGAGCAGAAAAGCCAGCCTGCCAAGCGCGGTTTCGCAGCGATGGACCAGAACCAGCAGCGTCAAATCGCCAGCAAGGGTGGCCAGGCCGCCCACCAGAAGGGTACGGCGCACGAATTCGATTCGGAGGAAGCGCGCCGCGCGGGCCAGAAAGGCGGGGAAGTGGTAAGCCGCAACCGCGCCCACATGGCCGACATCGGCCGCAAGGGCGGGGAAAGCCGGCAATCGGCCAACCGCGCCGCCGCGGCTGCCAAACCGGGCGGGAACCGCCAGGGCGGCACCAAGGAGGAATGAACCGGCATCCATTCCTCGTACCATGACGGCCGCGCCGCTCATACCCGGGCGCGGCTTTTTCCGCGGTTTCCCCGCAGTTTTCCTTCAATCGGGCGCATGCTACGATGCGCCCCATGTCCTCCCCTGTCCACTTCAAATATCTCGCCGCCTATCCCGAACACCTGCTGACCCAGGTGCGCCGCCTGGTCGACGAGGACCGCCTGGCCGAACACCTGCGCCAGCGCTACCCCGACGCCCACACCGTCCGCACCGACAAGGCGCTGTACGGCTACGTGCAAGACCTGAAGCTTGAATACCTGCGCAACGCGGAACCCATCGCCAAGGTCGGCTACGACAGCAAGATCGGCATCGTGCAGCAGGCGCTGGGCCTGCACACGGCGGTATCGCGCGTCCAGGGCGGGCGCCTGAAGGCCAAGCACGAGATCCGCATCGGCACCGTGTTCCGCGACGCACCGCCGGAATTCCTGCGCATGATCGCCGTGCACGAACTGGCGCACCTGAAGGAAAAGGACCACGACAAGGCCTTCTATAAATTGTGCTGCTGGATGGAGCCGCAGTATCACCAGTACGAATTCGACCTGCGCCTGTACCTGACACAATTGGAGCTCGGCGGCGAGCGCCTCTGGGACTGATCCTGTACAATCGGAACCATTCGTTGCCCAACTGCAACAGTGAAATGTTTTTACATTGTCGTTACATGAAATTCATCGACTTCCGTAGCCGCCAAGCTTAAATTGATGAGCTGCACATGACCGTGCACCCGGCCTGCCCTGCTCACGCATGCCGCCCAACCCATTCCAGCCTTCGGCCCGCCCATATAAACCGCGCGCCGCGGTCTGGCGCTTCGAAAACAGACACATGCAGCACGCACGCCGCGGCCGGTCCCTGGCCGTTTCCCTGCTCGCGCTCGGCCTGACGCTTGGCGCCGGCGCCCGCGCCCAGGACAGCACCGGTCCGGCGCCAACCTGGTCCCTGTCCGGCTTCGGCACGCTGGGCGCCGTCCATTCGAGCGAACCGAACGCCGACTACACGGCGTCGGTGCTGAAATCCAGCGGCGCCGGCGCGACCCGGCGCTGGAGCATGGACGTCGACAGCCGCCTCGGCATGCAGCTCGACCTGGCCTTCGACAAGCGCTGGTCGGCGGTGCTGCAGGTGGTCAGCGAGCAGGACTTGAACAACAGCTACCGCCCGCGCGTGGAGTGGGCCAACGTCAAGTACCAGGCCACGCCCGAGCTGGCGCTGCGCGTCGGCCGCATCGCGCTGCCGATGTTCCTCAGCGCCGAATACCGCAAGGTCGGCTACGTCTATCCCTGGGTACGTCCGCCGGTGGAAGGCTATGGCGCCCTGCCCTTCACCAGCAGCGACGGCGTCGATGCCAACTATCGCTGGAGCCTCGGCCCGGTGCGCAACACCACCCAGGTCTTCTACGGCCATGCCGACGAACCGCTGATCGCGCCAATGCGCGCCTACGGCCGCCGCGTGACGGGCCTGGCCAATATCGCCGACTGGGGCGCGCTGAGCGTGCGCGCCAGCGTGATCGGGGTCGAGGCCACGACCACGCTCGGCCAGGCGCTGTTCGACGCCCTGCGCGCCGCCGGTCCGGCCGGCACCGCCCTGGCACAGGCTTACGCGATCGACCACAAGCACCTCCACGTGGCCAGCATCGGCGTCAACTACGACCCGGGGCGCTGGTTCCTGATGGCCGAGGCCAGCCGCACGCACAGCGATTCGCTGCTGGGCGCGACCCGCAGCGCCTATGTCAGCGCCGGCTGGCGCCATGGCGACTTCACGCCCTACGCGACCTGGTCGCGGGTCGCCGCCGCCGGCCCGACGTCCACGCCGGGCTTGCCGCTGGCCGGCCTGCCGCCGGCGCTCGCGCGCCAGGCAGCCGTGCTGAACGCCGGCCTGAACGCCCTGCTGGCCACGATCCCGCAGCAGGACTCGGCCAGCGTCGGCCTGCGCTGGGACCTGCATGCCGACATGGCGCTCAAGCTGCAGTACGACCGCGTCCGCCCGCACGGCGGCTCGCGCGGTACCCTGATCAACCAGACGCCCGGCTTCGAATCCGGCGGGACGGCGCACGTCGCCAGCGTCGCCCTCGACTTCGTGTACTGACCGTGGGCGTGCTCAAGCGATCCCGCCACGCCCTTGCCGGCCTCGCGCTGGCCGCGGCCGCGCTGGCGCCGGCGCAGGCGGCCGACCTGGTCGTCATCGTGTCGGCCCGCAGCCCGGTGACGATGCTGCGCGCCGACCAGGTGGCGGCGATCTTCCTCGGCCAGAGCGCGCGCTTCCCGGACGGCCAGGAAGCGGTGCCGGTCGACCAGCGTATCGGTTCGCCGCTGCGCGACGAGTTCTATGCCCGCGTGGCCAGCAAGACCCCGGCCCTGCTCAAGGCCTGGTGGTCGAAGATGGTGTTCACGGGACGCGGCCAGCCCCCGGCCGAGGCGCCGGACAGCGCCGCCGTGCGGCGCCGTGTCGCCGACAACCCGGATACGGTCGGCTACATAGAACGCGCCGCGCTGGACGCGAGCGTGCGTCCGGTACTGGTGGTGCAATGATGGAGCGCGTCGACAAGGACCAGGCCGGGGCGCGCCGCAGGCGCCTGCCGCGCTGGCTGCGCCACCTGGTCGAATCCCACCTCGAAACCTATTTCGCGCTGCCGCTGTTCGCGCTGCTGCCGCTGGCCGCGATCTGGATCGCGACCTTCCACTTCATCGACGTCGAACGGAAAACGGCGGTGAACGGGGCGCGCGACAACGCGCGCGAACTGGTCGAGACCTACGAAGCCCAGATGGCGCGCAACCTGAATGCGATCGACCAGACCCTGAAGGTGCTCAAGTACGCGGTCGAGACCGACGGCGCGGCCGGGGCGCTGCCGGCGCTGCGCCGCCAGGGCCTGCTGCCGCCCGGCCTGGTGTTCGTGGTCAGCGTCACCGACCGCGAGGGCCGCGTCGTGGCCAGCAATCCCCCGGCGCCGGCCCAGGACGTCGCCCGGCACCGCTACTTCATCGTCCACCGCGACGCCGACGACGGCCTGCCCTACGTCAGCAAGACCCTGGGCGAAGCCGCCGGCAGCGAGCCGCACCTGCGCTTCACGCGCCGCATCAACGACGGCGCCGGCCACTTTGCCGGCATTGCGATGGTCGAGGTGGATCCGGCCTATTTCACCAGCTCGTACGAGCATTCGCGCGAAGGCGAGCTTGGCCTCCTGGCGCTGGTCGGCAGCGACGGCATGGTACGCGCGCTGCGCATCGGCGACAAGGTCAGCTGGGGCCAGCGCATCGACGTCGACGCCATCGACGAGGACGCCGTCGCGCCCGACGTCAAGCTGCCCGACGGCGTGCCGCGCTACGTGAGCGTGCGCCACCTGCACGGCTTCCCGCTGGCGGCGCTGGTCGGCCTGGCGGACAGCGAACAGATGGCCGAGTTCGAGCAGCACCGCCACAACTACCTGGCGGCGGCCCTGGGCGGCAGCCTGCTGCTGGTCGCCGTGGTCGGCATGATCAGCGCCTGGTCCTGGCAGCTGGGCAAGGCACGCCGGCGCGAGCGGCGTGCCCAGGAAACCTATGCGGCGGCGTCGGCGGCCAGCCTGGATGCCATCTTCGTGCTGCGCTGCGTGCACGGCGCGGACGGGCGCGTGACCGACTTCACGGTCGAGGAAACCAACCGCCCCGGCGAGCAGCTCACCGGGCACGCCAGGGATGCCATGCGTGGCCAGCCCCTGTCCGCGCTGCTGCCCTCGTATATGCAGAACGGGATCTTCGAGGAACTGGCGCGGGTGGCGGTGCACGGCGGCGTGGCCGAAGGCGAATGGCAGGCGGTGACGCCGCCGATGGCCGGCCGCTGGCTGCAGCGCCAGGTGGTGCAGGTCGAGAACGGCGTGGTGGCCACGGTGCGCGACATCACCGAGCGCCGCCAGAGCGAGGAACGGATCCGCCACATGGCCCACCACGACGAGCTGACCGGCCTGCCCAACCGCACCCTGATCCGCGACCGCCTGGAGCAGGCCGTCGCCGGCGCGCGCCGACAGGGCAGCCACCTGGCGCTGGCCTTCGTCGACCTGGACGGCTTCAAGCTGGTCAACGACGGCCTGGGCCACAATGCCGGCGATGAACTGCTGCAGGTGGTGGCTGCGCGCATGCAGGCCTGCCTGCGCGCGAGCGACACCCTGGGCCGCCTGGGCGGCGACGAATTCGTGATCCTGCTGCCGGACGTGCAGGACAATCCGCTGGCCCTGAGCCCGGTGCTGGAACGGGTGCGCCAGGCGGTCGGCGCGCCGGTGCCGGTCGATGGCCAGGCGGTGCAGGTCGGCTGCAGCATGGGCGTGGTAATCTACCCGCGCGACGGCGAAGACCCGAAGACCCTCATGATGAACGCGGACGCCGCCATGTACCGCGCCAAGGAACTGGGCAAGCACAACTTCCAGTTCTACACGAGCGAAATGAATGCCAGCGTCGAGGAAAAGCTGATGCTGCTGGAAGGCTTGCGCAACGCGCTGGACGCCACCCTGGCGGCTGAAGCGGCGGGTCTGGAGCATGCGGATGGCCATGGCTTCCACCTGCTGTACCAGCCCAAGGTCGACCTGCGCAGCGGCCGCATGTTCGGGGTCGAGGCGCTGATCCGCTGGACCCATCCGGAGCACGGCCTGGTGCGACCCGACCGCTTCATCGGCCTGGCCGAGGAATCGGGCCTGATCGTCGGCATCGGCGAATGGGTGATCCGCAGCGCCTGCCGCCAGGCCCGGCGCTGGCACGAGGCCGGCCTGGACGACCTGACGGTGTCGGTCAACGTGTCGGCGCGCCAATTCGAGGAAAAGCATCTCGCCGAACGCATCGCCGGCGCCCTGCGCGACTCCGGCCTGCCGCCCGGCGCGCTGGAACTCGAAGTCACCGAGAGCCTCCTGATGCGCGACCTGAACCAGGCGCTCGAGCGCATGGGCGAACTCAAGGCGATGGGGGTGTCGCTGTCGATCGACGACTTCGGCACCGGCTACTCGAGCCTGTCGGCGCTGAAGTCCTTCCCGATCAGCACCCTCAAGATCGACAAGTCCTTCGTGCGCGACCTCGGCCACTCGCCCGACGACCAGGCGATCGCGCTGGCCGTGATCTCGCTGGCCCACCGCATGCACCTGCGCGTGATCGCCGAGGGCGTGGAAACCGAGGAACAGCGCGACTTCCTGCAGGCCCACGACTGCGACGAAATGCAGGGCTACCTGTTCAGCCCTCCGGTGCCGGCCGAGCGCATCGCCGCGATGCTGCGGGCGCAGGCAGGGCGCCCCGCCGACGGTATGGCGGCCTGAATGGACATGCGCCCCGCCCCGCTAGCACACCCACGGCCGCGCGCCGCGCGCCTGCTGTTCGGGGACGATCCGAAGCTGCACCGCATGCTGCAGTACTGGGCCGCGACCGCGCTGCTGTATACGATGTTCGTCGCCCTGTTCTACGGGAACGCGGCCGCGATGCACAGCGAGGTCGACGGCCTGGCTGCCTACACCCTGGGCGGCTTGGCCGCTTTTTACCTGCTGGTGCGCGCCCACCGGCGCCTGAAGCTGGCGCCCACCCTGCTGGCCGTGATCCAGGGCGTGTTCGGCATCACCTGCAACATGTGGGCGTATTCGATCGCCGGGCCGATGCGCGGGGCCACGCTGATGGGCTTGATGGTGGTGGTGGTGTTCTGCACCTTCGCGCTGCGCCCGCGCCAGACCCTGGCCCTGGCCTTCTTCGGCCTGATCGGCATGGGCGTGACCATGTGGTGGCACCAGGCGCAGGACCCGGTGCGCTATCCGCCGGCGGTGGAATCGATGACCTTCCTCCTGATGGCGGCCTGCTCGCTGTCGGTGACCTTCCTGACCGGCGAGATGACCAAGCTGCGCGCGCGCCTGAAGGCGCAGAAGCAGGACCTGGAGACGGCGCTGGCCACGATCCGCACGCTGGCGACGATCGACGACCTGACCGGGCTGGCCAACCGCCGCCACATGAACGAGGTGCTGGTCATGGAGCAGCGGCGCCGCGCCGCCGTGCCGGCCTGCATCGCCCTGCTCGACATCGACTTCTTCAAGAGTATCAACGACCGCCACGGCCACGCTGCCGGTGACCAGGTACTGCGCGGCTTCGCCGACGCCGCGCGCGCCGAGCTGCGCGCGGGCGACACGCTGGCGCGCTGGGGCGGCGAGGAATTCCTGCTGCTGCTACCCGACACCCGCGTGGCCGATGCCAGGGCCGTGCTCGCGCGCATCCGCGCACGCGTGGCCGCCATCGGCGTGTCGGACAACGTGCTGGCGCGGCCCGTGAGCTTCTCGGCCGGGCTGTGCGCGCGGCGCGGGAACGAGGTGTTCGCGGACACCATCACCCGCGCCGACAAGGCCCTGTACCAGGCCAAGGCGGCGGGACGGGACCGGGTGGTGGAAGACTGAGGGAAGACTGAGCGGCACTTACGCCGCTTCCTGCAGCTTGCGCACCAGGACGTCCGGATCGGCGTCGCGCAGCATCAGCCCGGCATGCGCGGGCCGCACGAAGCCTTCCTTGACCATGTGGTCGACCACGCCCGCCAGCCCATCCCAGAACCCGTTCACGTTGTACAAGCCGATCGGCTTGGCGTGGATGCCCAGCTGGGCCCAGGTCACCATCTCGAACAGCTCTTCCAGCGTGCCCATCCCGCCCGGCATGGCGATGAAGCCCTCGGACAGCTCGGACATCATGGCTTTGCGCTCGTGCATGTCCTTGACCACGAACAGGCGCGTCAGGCCGGCGTGGCCGACTTCGCGCTCGACCAGGGCTTTCGGGATCACGCCGGTGGCTTCGCCGCCGAGGCGCAGCACTTCGTCGGCGATCACACCCATCAGGCCGACCTTGCCGCCGCCGTAGACCAGCGCGATGTTGTGCTCGACCAGGGTGCGCGCCAGGCCGCGGGCGGCATCGGCATAGACGGGATCGGCGCCGGGCGAGGCGCCGCAATAGACGGCGATCGATTTCATGAAGAGTCTTTCAGCTTACGTGGAGGTGGGGGTGGCGCCGTTGTCCGTCTCCGGCGGCAGCTTCGCGAGGGCGTCCGCTGACAGGCGTTGGAACAGGGCGTGGGTCTCGCCGCGCAGGTAGGGACCGACCATCGACAGCACCTGGTAGCAGCCGCGCGCCAGGGCGTCGGCGATGGCCTGCTGCTCGCTGTATTTGCGCGGGTTGCGCACGTATTCGTAGGACAGCCAGTAGGTCGCCACCACCACCATGTTGGTGGCCATCGCGCCGATCTGGGCGTCGCCCGCTTCGAGCGAGCCTTCGCTGCGCAGGTCCTCGCACAGCTGGCGCGCGACCTTGATCTTGTGCGCCAGGATGGCCTTGAAGCGCAGTTCCAGCTTGCGGTTGCGCGACAGCAGGTCGTTCAGGTCGCGGTAGAAGAAGCGGTAGCGCCAGATCAGTTCGAACATGTGGTGCAGGTAGAACCAGACGTCCTGCATGTTCGAGCGGCGTCCGGCCGGCACGGTCAG
>Ga0265797_10003511_pt1 | contig 24943 bp, 29 predicted proteins | sample P2T30metagenome_FD_192433 | JGI IMG/M metagenome (GOLD analysis project Ga0265797, IMG submission 192433) | Plant litter microbial communities from East Loma Ridge, Irvine, California - P2 T30 | ecosystem: Environmental > Terrestrial > Plant litter > Unclassified | place: USA: California... | reverse complement strand
CTCTGTACGGAAACAGCGCGCCGCACTTGTTGCTTCTGTCGTGAAGCTGCAAGGCCGCGATGTTGTGAGTACTTGGAAGATCTTGGTGGCTATGGGTTTAGCCCCGATGCTATACTTCTGGTATACCTTTGTCACGACTCTTTGGCTTCTTCATTGCCGACACAACGGCTACTACGCATCGCTGGTACCATGGGTCATTCGGGCGGACACGTACGTTTCCAACAGCGTCCCGCTTCCAGCTTTCTCTGTCGCAATGTTTGGACTTCTCGTCGCCATCAGTTTCGCGGGCTTACGAATCGGTGAAATTGGTGTCGACATCATAAAGTCACTACGTCCACTACTCGTTATTTTGGGACCACGGTCCGGCGATGCGCTTATCAAAACTCGCGACGAACGACAAAGGCTCTCCGCTCGTGTCGTGGAAGTCATCCACACATTCGGATCAGAGACCTTCCATGAGCTCGAACGGGAGGACTCAGACGCGATCGACTTTTCCGGTGAACGTTCAGGCGACTCACCAGCCAGTGAGCTTGAGGCACCCGCTGAAGATCAGAAAGCAAGCCGCAGCCGGGCCGCAAGTAATGCCACCGGTGACTATCGTCACCCATACTACGGTTCTAGCAGTGCTCGTACTGGCTTTACCAGGCGTACTTCCTGAAACAGAGTCCGGTCATGGTTGGATTTGGGACATTGGTCAGAGCTGCTTGGAGGTCTCCGTAGTAGTCTGGAAGCAGGGATGTAACAGGAAATAGCAAATGTAATTAAACCAAATTTGAATTTCCCAATCCAACCCTTCATACACTCTTCCAATCCCCAACCACAACAATAACTCTACCCTCACGTGCTTCATCCATCGGCGGCTCAAAAACATTCATTCCTGGGCACTGCTCACCATGCTCAACAGTACCAATCGTGAATGCACGACATCGAAGTGCCAACGACGCCGAAGGAAGACTCACTATCAGTCGACTGAATTCCCCAGTTAACAACATCCCCAATGTGGACGGCACAATTTGGCTGATCGCCATGATCCAAGAGGCCCAAAGGCTCGACATGCAACGACTGTCCTGCCTCATTGATGTCGACTCCGTGGCCGCCACTGGTCAACGTGTCAACGTCTCCTGCGGAGGTGATCTTCTTGCCATCGATTTCGAAGTGTACGTAGCCACCGCTGTAAGATTGTTAGCAAGCTGTACCATCAGAAGATATCGTTTTCATGCCGCTTTCTTACAAGGTGTTGCCTGGAATGCAACCAAATGAGCCACACGCTGACAGCTGGCGATGGTAGATCTCGGACTTGACGTGGCAGATCGCGGCCGAAGCGGTCGTTGTTAGACCGATACCTGCAGTGGCAAGAAGTAGATTGAGAAACATGCTTCCTGAGAATTTCAGATAACGGAATGCTGGCTTCAGCTGTATTTGATGATGATGATGGTGAGGGTTCTGAGGATTGAAGAGCTTCCTTGACCAGCTGCGTCGGCGACATTTATATGCTGCAGGACGGTCACGACCTGTTGAATAAAACATCATTTGAATGTATCATCCCACAGCCAAGCCATTGCACGGTGCAATCAGCTCAGGCGGAAGTTGTAAGCCCAGCACTACCTTTGTACCCATGATTCGCTTAAAACGTTACGAATGTTATAGTAACGATTGCGGACAATTGCAACAGACCGGAAACTCCGAGGCCAATCGCGTTGACGTCGTAAGTTTCTTCACAGCCTGAGGATGACAGCTCATGTGTCACCACAGAGGCGTAGCATGCTGCAGTAACGTCCTGAAACCTTGGCTGTAGCACACTGTAGGGCCTTGAAAAAACAAACCGAAATCTCTGGACATACGGTATTGGCTGGCGTGCACTACCTCAGCTTCAAGCTTAACATATTGGGTTGAGGTCGCAAGCGTGCACACGGTATTACAGCCAGACAATCAGGCGCTGGCGGAGGCGAGAACCCTCGCCCCAGCTCTCGGCTTGGTGCAGACCAACAGACAAAGAAGCTGCGCATTACAAAGCACATCCTGTGCTTCCGTGTGTCTCAGCTTCTCCTACAGGCGAGAGAACAAGCGAGCTGTACCTCCATAGAGCGCATGCTGTTTGTTGTAACATGCAGAAAAGTAGTCCACGGACTGTAAAGATCGTATGACGCTCGAAACCGCTGTTTGCCCCATCTTTGCCACGAATGCATCTATGAAGAGCACGGGACGCCTAGCTCCAGAAGTCTTTTCAGGTGAATTATATGACGCTTCATTAAGCAACTGTAATTCCCACTCAGAGCAGACCAGCTTTCGTCAGCTTCTTCTCCAGCGTGGTCTCCCAAGCGGCGATACCACCGTTAAGCTCTTTGACTTTTCCTGCTTTCACTTCATAAACGATTCGCCGGCGATGCTCATCGTCCGTGTTTGCTTGGTGATCATTTTCCTCGTCATCACTGTCGTCGGGATCCACGGGCTCGCCTTCGATGATGGTCCTGATCATGAAACGATCGTGCGAAACCAAGACCACAGCTCCATCGTATTCTTGGAGCGCTCGCGCTAGAGCGCTGACAGTTGCCAGGTCCAGATGGGTACTCGGCTCATCCAAGATGAACACATGTGGAGGATCCAGGAATAGTAGACACAGAGCCAAACGGACAAGCTGACCACCTGAGAGTTTGGCGACTGGAGTGTCGGAGACTGTTCGACCGACTAGGCCAGTACCCGCAAGTAGTTTTCTGGCGTCTTGCTCTTCGAGTGTGATAGACTTCTCGGAAGCATCAAGCGACAATATAGAGAGTGCGGTGAGGCTCATGTCGGCGGATCCCCTCTTTGCAAGGTCGTCCACAGTGTGTTGCGAGTAGAAGCCGACCTTTAGCCTTGAATAAGCTTGCAAGCTTCCAGATGTTGACATGCGCGTGCTGGTAAGCAGCTGTACGAGGGTCGTCTTGCCGGCTCCATTGAGTCCGAGCAGCCCAATTCGATCGCCAGGGTGAACGATGATGTTGACGTCTTGCAAAGCTGGCTTGACCGTGCGTGGATACTTGTACGACACGTTTTCCAACGAGATCAAAGAGCTTTGAAAGCGCATCTCTGGAGCAGAAGGGAAATGCAACGACACGGCCTCTTCGTCCTTTGGTACCTCAATCGCATCACGCCTCTTCTCGTGATAGCCAACAAGATCACGATTGAGCTTGAAACGACCACCTTTTGCATTGACCTCCAGCCCCATGCGCTCGTCGAGCTTTCTTTGTCGGCTCTTCGCTTGGCGGAGCTTGTTGTCGTCGCCGGTCTTTTTGCCCTGTTGGACACTATTGGCTATTGTCTTTGAAATGTGCGCGATTTGCCGGTCCTGAGCTTCCTTCATTCGACTCATGCGTAGGATCTCGTGGCGCATCGACTTTTCGTAAGATTCGAGGTTGCCTTGAAAGTACACCAGCTGTTTGTCTCGTAAGATCATGAGCTCAACGCAGGTGGCGTTCACAAAGTCTCTGTCGTGCGAGACGAGGACAACGGCCGTGTCTGGCGCGGTATCACGTAGGTCTTCGAGGTATCGCTGAAGCCACAGCATGCCCAGCATATCCAGGAAATTTGTCGGCTCGTCCAAGATCAGGACGTCCGCTGTTTGCAGAAGAGCGGCGGCTAGTTGACAACGCATGCGCCAGCCTCCAGAAAGTGTTGAAACCTTACTGCTTAGGCGGGTATCGGTGAACCCAAGACCTGCGAGGATGCTTTTTGCTTTGGCTTCAACGTCTCTAACTGGTAAGAGGTCAAGCTCAGCCTGCAGAGCAGACTGCATGTCCAGCGCTTTCTGTGTATCAGCCTCTAAGCTTTCGCTGATAGTATCGATGTCCAGAGATTCCAATGCCAGCCTTGCGTCTTCCGTAGCTTTTTCCTGGGTCCGTAGAAACTTTCTCGCATCGAATCCTCTCGCGCCACTGCGGAGTCTCGCAATCTTGTCGGCCGTAAATAAGTCATCTTGTGCGCGTTTCAGCTCGATCGCCTTCAATGTCTTGGTTACGCCTAGACCGTCGGGCTCGTTGAGAGCGTGGGTAAGTGCTGTGTGCGTCAGTATGTTTGCCTGCGCATGGAAGATAATGACAAACCTGCAAGCTCCCTGGTCAGTCGGTTGCGATATGTATCGCTCTGACACACAAATTCCAGTACCGTTGCATCGGCTGTGGAGCGCTCTGATTTGTGTGGTTCATCCACATCTTCATGGACCTGGCGCATAGCAGCGCAGCGAAAGTTGAACGGTAGAGCCGGGATCAGCTTTTCGGAAATCGATGTGAGAAGTGCTGGTGGGCATTAGTATGTCGCCTTGAATGCATGCTCTCAGGAGTGACGAACTCGATTTTCCACTCCCGTTCCTACCAATGAAACCATAGCGACCTCCGCTCTTGATGCGCAGGTGTGCACCGCTCAGGATCTCGAGCCCGGCGGCACGAACCTTGGTACTTTTGCCTTTCGCGGTGGCCGTACTGGCAGTATCGGTAGCCTCTCGGCTTAGCAGAATTATACTCAGATCATGTACGTCAATCTTGGAATCTTCATCAGTATTGAGCGGAATTGCGTCCCAGTTCCAGGCCTTACTTCTCTGTTTTCTGCACCTTCTGCAATGTGGAAGCGTGTCTGCTGGCAAGAAACTTGGATCGAGGTGGAAGGCGATGCCATCTTGTGTGGGTCGCAATGCAGGCAATACTTGGGCGGAATGCTTGAAGTGTCGGTTCGTGTGCGCTGGTACTAGAAAGTGTGCGACAGATCACGAATCCGGGCGGTAATTGTGGAAGCGACAAACTGTCAACACAGATCCGCAATGCATTTTATTGTGTATTCTTGTGCAAAACTCTGGTGGAGTATGAGGTACGGTACTTCCTTGTTCAGAGTCGCTCACGATGAGTAATCGCCTGTGGGGCGCGCTTGCCTTGGCCTACAGTACAGTAGAGTTCAGGTTCCTGCAGTAGAACAACCAGGAGCTCCATTGAATTCAAGTTGCGAATTGTGGATCATAATGGCTTGTCATGAATCCACGAGTATTTCAGGCATTTTTGTATACGCGCACTCTTCGCTTTGAGGTGTCCAATGGCATGACCTCGTATGGATACGCGCAACATCTCTGGCAAGGCAGGGCGTATGAGCTAAGCCTGGCGTTGCATGATGCGTTTCTCGAGACACTGATCCGAACGGCTTCTGTAATACTTCTGGAAACATGACATACTTGAACCGCAGTTTCTCGAGATCGAAATGACCATCGTTCTGTGTGCATGGTAACCAGTGAGCAACCTCAGTGGTTCAGTGTTAGATGACCTCACATCTGCCACAGAGACACAGAGGTCGCACGGAAACGTCAGTTCCCATGGGGACCCGTGAAGAAGGTAATTGTGAGTTTGTTGAAGCAGCTGTGTTCCAACACCGTGGAAATGAGTAACGTTGCCAATTTCAGCACCTAGCAAACGGCGAACATACCGCCGAGAGGGATGTCTTGGCTTGGATTTGAGGAACGGCAGGGAAGGAATACTAGAAATGAACGCCACAACATCAGAATTATAAGAAGCGAGTTTCAAATGCACACAACGCAGTCTTCTGAAGGAGCCGCCTTGTTAGAGTAGAACAGGGGTGATTAGGCCAGGGTCTAGTGGGTCACTGAAAGCGAAATGACAATCGTCAATTCCAACATCAGTACGAGTACCAAGCGTGGCTGTGTTTGCGCAAAGACATGAAAATGGCATGGCAAACATCCACACTCCGTCAGCATGGGAAGAGGCAAATAATCTCACAGATGCCTGACGGATCGCGGTACAATCCTGGCGGAGGGTTGGCGAGAATTAGACGAAATAATGGCTTCAAGCTCTGTGCATTATAGGCCAGCTAGACTGCTTGTAGATACATCGCACGTGCTTTTAAGGAAAGGAGACGAATTAGTTGAATTTCCAAGAGGCGGCGCGGCCGCTTCGTCTGGCAAGTCTGAAGTCCAACGAGAAACAAGCTCATGGGACACACGCACAGCACGCATGACCAAGCCGGCCGGATTGTTCTCGCAAATACGAGAGGCGCAACACATGGCGTGGAACTCTACTAATAACACTGCCCCGTGTCATATCGCATGCACTTTGAAAAACGCCATCCCGGAATTGGGTCGAAGACACGTGGAATGGCCGAATATTCGATGATGGCATCGCGGGTTATCTCGCCAATGAATCGGTGAATCGTCAAGCTAGAGCATCTCCAGCCTTTCGAGATGGCCACAAAACGCATCGATGGAAGGCAAATCTGGACCGTGAATTGTTCCATACGATGTTGACTACATCACATGCAGGGGCTGGGACTGAGCCTTGCAACCGTCAAGCAACGGTCGGCCCGCATCGAAGTGGCTGGTGCGCGACAACGGGGGCGAAGTGTACTCTGCACTTGTGGCGGAGACTTGCCAATGCTCTGGGCATGGCGAGACGCGTCTCCTGCCCCGATCGTGTTTTTGCTCACGATGGTTTGGTCGGCTCGCAGCCTCAACCAACGAAAGCCAAGCTCCAACAACAGGGTTGCATTTGCATTTAGGGGTGCAGTAGTGAGTGTGGGGACACTTTGATGACTCGCAGCTCGCAAATCCCCCATGGCAACTCCTCCACCAGAAGGGCTCTGCAGAACGCGAGGGGACTGCGGTGCATATTCGGCGACGTCCCTCTGTTTGTTGCAAGCGCCGCGTGATGGTGCTGGCGCGCGTTCGGGCAAGGTGGGCTATGACCGAGTGCTCCATCACTCTAAGGATCAGCACGCCATTACGAATTACTTGACGATCTCCGAATGCGCTGCGGAACGGCTCGTTTCCTGGGCGCTCGCCTCTGGCCTCTGGCTGGTCTTTTCCCCTGATTCTCTGACCAGGTCCCCTGATCCTTGCCTGCGCGTGCGGACATGTCAAGTGTGGGACGAGTGCTTCATACTGCTACTTTTCGGTGCTTTCGCCAATACTGAGCAGCCTCCGTGTGGTCTGGTAGAGAGGGATTGCACCAGGCTCAAGCCACTGTACGCAACACGTATCCAGTACTGTACTCATTGCCGTTGCCACCGCTGGCAGGACTCGGGCTCCTGGCCGGGCCATGCGGAGATACAAGAAAGCATGACCGTTGATGGTTTCTGGGCCGCCAGTGGCCTTGAGTGGGTCGGAGATTAGCTCATGGCAGCGCCCCAGCCCAGTGCCAGCCCATCAGCGTGCCCGGTACCAGTAGCTCTCGCTCCCGAGATAAACTTAGCCCTCTGTGCGGGTGTCTCCTGGGCGCGTCTCCTGTGCGGCATACGATAGTCCGAACAAAATGCCAATCCGCCCCGTCCACTCCCACAACGGCCCCGTCTAACACCTCCTCTTCCCGCCCTTGCAGCTGTCACTGCTGTACCTCAGTCGTTACAGCAAACATGGTGTCTTTTTCGTTATCGTCGTTCCTGGCGGTATCTTCTCTGGTGGCTTCGGGTGTTCGTGGTGTCGACGTTGACGGATGGCGGTCCCGCTCTATTTACCAAGTTCTGACAGACCGCTTCGCCGTCGCGGAGGGCGCTGAGCCAAAACCATGCGACCCTGCGATGGGTGTTCACTGTGGAGGATCATGGCGCGGCATATACGAGAAACTGGATTACATTCAAGGAATGAACTTCGACGCAATCTGGATCTCGCCTATCGTTGCACAGATGCCTAATTGGACTGGAGACGGAGAGGCATATCCAGGATACTGGCAACAAAACCTCTACGAGCTAAATCCATCGTTCGGCTCCGAAGAAGATCTCACCACCCTCGTCGACGAAATGCACAAGCGTGGAATGCTTTTCATGCTCGACATCGTCGTCAACCATATGGTTGGCCCCGCATACAACGATGGCCAAATCGATTTCTCTCTCATGCGACCATTCAACGATGAGAAATACTTCCACTCATACTGTCCTTCAGGCTACACCGATGCCGATCTTGAGAACCTGCAGAACTGTTGGCTTGGTAGCGAGGAAGCACCCCTAGCCGACTTGAAGACGGAGAGCCAGGAGGTTCGGGACATGCTGGCACTATGGATCAAGAATCAAGTGTGGAAATACGGTGTTGATGGCCTGCGTATTGATGCAGCAATCAACGTGCCCTCAGAGTTCTTCACATCATTCATGGAAGCAGCGGGTGTGTTCGCGACTTCCGAAGTCTACACTCGACACGAGGATCTGGCTTGCGAATATTCGGAAACTATCGGCAGCATTTTGAACTACCCTCTCTACTGGCCCATGACGGAGGCATTCCAAGCCGAGGAAGGCAGCATGCAAGCTCTGGCCGATATGGTCGCAGCCATTGCGAAGGGATGCAAAGACCCAACAGTGCTTGGAACGTTCAGCGAGGTTTGTAGCCACGAACACGATCAGCGCAAAGGACAAGAGCTAACTTGCGTAGAACCACGATGTCGCCCGTTTCAGGAACCACACTGCTGACCTTGCCCGCGCGCGCAACATCGCTACCTACCTCATCACCGCCGATGGCATCCCTGTCGTCTACTACGGCATCGAACAGAACCTTGGTGGAAACGTCGAACCATACATGAATCGTCAAGCACTTTGGGAAGCGGGATTCGACCAAGACGCTTCGATCTACAAACTCTTCGCAACTCTCAACCTCTTCCGTCGCCATGTTGGCCGCAAATACGACCAATACCTAAAGACACTCAGCGAACCCATCGGAATCGACCCAAACACCATTGCTTGGGCGAAAGGTGGTAAAGGCGACCCCAAAGTAATCTCAGTCCTGAGCAACAAGGGCCAGGATTCCAGCGATTACTCCATGCAGCTTTGCGACAAGCACGGCTACTCAGCGGGTGACGAGCTTATCGATGTCATTTCATGCAAGTCCATGTCCGTCGGCAACGACGGCTGCATCACTGCATGGATCACTGACGGCGAGCCCGTTGTGCTCTTCGGAAAGTCCGCACTTGAAGGCTCGACACTATGCGGCGTCACCGGCGACAGCAACGTTGTGCTCACATCACAAGCTATTATCTCCACGACATGGACATCCGTCGTCGACGGTCAGCCAAGCGTCTTCCACGCTGCTTCCACTGTCCCTTGGGATGAAGCGCCTTCATCCATCACCGCAACAGCCACTGGCTATTCCGGCAGCACTGCAAAGGCTACCTCAGCAGCCAGTGTAAGTGCCCCTCAACCTCAATCCATCAGTTCGCTATTATCGCTGGCGGTAATCCCGACCATGCTCCTCGCGGGCAGTCTAGTGCTAAGCATGGACCGATTCTTCCGATGAGGACTTGGTCGCGGATTCATTGTTATTTTCGAGCGCGCGTTCCCATTTGCACAAAAATATCCCCCACCAAAAGCCATAATAGTGCATATTGATGAGACATGATGAACACGATATCACCAAAAAAGAGCATCTACATAACAAAACACCCCCCGTATTAATCAATTTCTGAAACCCTGTGAAGTTCGCGAAGCTGACCACTTAATTTTTTCCAATGAATTAGTCCAAGGTCAAGAAGCGCCACGAGCCGCATCACCACCACCATCACGGCTCCCACGCGAGACCCAAGAAGTAGGGTTGCTCCCGACCCCAAATGAAGCAATCTTCGTTTTTCTCTAGCGGGCAGCCACAAAACCTGGGCGACAGAGACAAGCCTCCCCGCCACGAGCAGGGATCCGAGACATGTACGCAAACCTATAAGACATCCGCGCGCGGATGGCTGGCTGGCAAAGCCTCGACAGCCTTAACCATCCAATTAGCGGCTTGGGGGCTTTTTTTATTCCCTTTTTACTTTAGCATCCCTGGCACTTTCCGGGACCCCTCCGAGCATCTTGCGATTCAGCAAGCGTCATTTTATCTTTCTTGCTTACCGGCTGTGGCGTGACCGTTTTGTCGCGACCACTATGCTGGCTTTGGCTTTGGCTTTCGTTTCTTTTTTCGTTTCTAGAATTTCGTATATCATTTATAGCATAGGGAAGCGAAGGAGGGCATGGTGCTTTCGCGGCTGTGGCGTCCGCTTGTGGATTTTTAGACCGGGACAGAGGGCATTATTTGCATTCTCGCTAGCTTGTTGGCTGCACTTCACTATTATCAACATAGCCCGCTCCTCTGAGGGTGGGCTTCTTTCTCCATCAGTTCGGATCTCAAATGCGGTCGGCTCCACCCATCGCTACCAGTACCAGGCTTCTCTTCAGTGCGATGCGATCCTTCCGCTTGTGGGAACCATGTATGATGTCGTGATGTTCGTTGAAGACGTCCGTACCATCCCAACGAACACACGATCTGAGCCCCCCTAGCCAATCACCCCTCGATCAATCGCAACCCCAGGTAGCACTTCCCTCGTCTGGCAGCAAATCATCAACCGTTTTTCTTTCGCCTTTCATCTCCCGCCAAGGCCGCCCAAGCCGCGGCTGAGCAAACTTCTTTCGCTATTCGCTCGCTACACGGAGCGTCCGGCACCCGCAAGCGTTGGCCATCAATTCCCCCAGCATCTCCTCTCACGCCCGCGCGCTAGTGACAGACAGGCGAGATGTCGCCTCCTCCGCAAAATGGACCGGGCTTGAGGGCCGCGTAAAGAGCCAATATCCTTCGGAATTGGGGTTTGTCTGTTTGTTGCCTTGACCGGGTGTGGAGCGGTGCTTTTTGAAGGTGAGAAAGAAACAAACGATTATCTCGAGTAATGGGATCTGAGACATTGTTCTCCAACACGCGTTTCGAGCGAGAACGCGAGTAGTCGATTGTGTTTTGATTCGACGTTGATACGAGGTAGGGCTGTGATTCCTTGGCAATCAATCTGATACCTGAGTATTTGGTGAAGACTGCTTCGGGCGCCGTCTCCGTCCTTGTTAGGGCTAAACGATGCAAACGATATGTTCCTTCTTGTCCGCCACGATGATCCTCTCGCTTCTTCATATCGCTTATTCGTAATAGGATTCTGGATGCATGGATCGCGACGAAAGGGGAAATCGGAGACTGCTGCTCGCTGGAGAGTCGGCTTGGTGCTGGCGAATTGGACTGCGCAATTTGAAGGTCTTACAGATAACCCCAAACCCTCGCATGAAAAAACAAACACACATATCGAAGAAGACCTTCGATACTACAGAATCGCAGACTCGTCTGTTTCTGTCGCCTGTACTATATGCTCAGTTATACATTCAGTATAAATGGCGTACATCTTTCCGGTCGCGGAAACGACACGTCGATCAAAAATGGACTTGTTGAAATCGAATTCATCGACGCTCTATCGGCTGATCACGACGAGACATCATACAGTGTCTGCTACTCCAGGCTCACTTGAAACCTCAGATGACAAGAAACACCAAAATAATCCCCAGGATCAAAGACCCCCAGCATACTTCCCAACCCACCCCTCAACCCTCTCCGCAACAAACAAATTATTCAACTCCATAAACATAAAATGCCCATTCCCATGAATCCCAACCTTCCCCAATTCCAGAAACTCCACCTCAACCCCACCCTGCCGCAGAAACGCCACAGTGCAATGGTCATAAACAGCATGGTAACTCGCCTCAGCCGTCACAAACAACACGGGCACCTTCGAGAGATTCGCCAACTTCCTCGCCGGCGCAGCCTGCAGAATGCAACTTGAGAGATTCGCACTAGGCGCGCTGATGTTCTGCCTGAGGAGAAGAGAGGCATCGCTGCCGATCGACGGCTCGTACGCGATCGGCAATAGTGTCAAGCCGAAGGGTCGATTGCGGTTCGCTGCGGGACGAATGTAGGAGGGATCGAAGGGGGCACTGGCGAAGTTCTCGAACGGTGGTCCTTCGGATTCTAAGGCTACGAGGGCTTTCACGAGGTGAGGTCTGATGTCGGCGAGTTTCCAGCCGAAAGGGCCGCCCTGGCTGTGCGTGATCACGATTGCGGGGCCGATCTTGTCGAGCAGGGCGGCGTAGCTGGCGTTGTTGTAGGAGGCTTGTAGCGTGGCGTTGTTTTGGACGGGGACTTGGGAGGCGTATAGGGCGTCGAAGATGGGGTCGCCGGCGAGGCCGGTGCCTGGCCATTGGGTGTGTAGGGCGGCTTGGGGGTAGGAGGGGAAGTTCTGTGGTGCGGTGAATTGCTTTGCGTATGTTTCGGCTGAGAAGAGGGATTGTTGGCCTTCGCCGGGGAGCCAGGCTGAGCGGCCTCGTTGGGCTTGGTCGGTGAGGTAGACGGTGTAGCCTTGGTTGAGGAAGTAGGATGCCCAGCCTGAGCGCCCGTCGGGGGTGTTTAGCCAATTCTGTGACAAGTCAGTATTGTGATGATGGGATGCGAGATATGTGGTGTACTTACAGTCCCAGTCTGGCCATTACCTGCAATGAAGACCAAAGGTATTGCATGACGGGCGTGTAGAGGAGTAAGCCTCTCGACATAGATCTGACCAGTCATGTATGTTGATGTCGTGTTGCTGGTCGGCTGGAAAGTATGATCAGTTCATTATCATCCATGTATCCATGTCGCTACGCTCAATGGGAATCGACAAACCGAAGTTGTCTGCACATATTGCCCACCAGCATAAAAGTAATCTCGTCGAGCCCACGCTTCTGCATCATTGTCATGTAATTGTTCACGACCGCTGTGAGCCTGTATCGAGCAGAGAAAGGTACAGCAAGCGAGGAGCGAAATCCTAAGACGCGAAGATAACATGATCACTCTCAATCGTATGTGGAGGATGATCTGAATCCTATTCGCAGCACACCTCGTCTCAGCTGAGGTGTTGGCAACATGCTGGGAATCCCACGACCCGCGGAAAGATACACCCCGCTGCCGATCACGGCCATGCACGAGAGCAAGGATTACGGGACCCACACAATCAATCGTGATCTTGAGAAGATCAAATGCTTGAGCTGAACGCTTGATCGGGAAATCGTCGTAGTCTGCAGCTCATGAAAACACTCGGATATCATGTGTATCTTGCTGCGTGGTAAGATACTGCTTGGACTTTGTTCAAACGCGCTGAAACGATGACCTATATCTTTTATTTTTCTTTCTGTGCGGTTGCTATGCTGCGATAATTTCGCCAATTTGCGATGGATGTCTCTTGTCGAGACCAGTCAAGGCCTTGAAAGCTGTTGATCAGGGTCACCAAAATTATGGCATATTGCTGTAAAAAGATGATAACGTGCCGAAACTGGCAGAGCAATAAGAATTCTCTCTGACATGCCGTCGATAACATTTTGAGTGGCGGAATGCGATGCTTCGAAAGCTTCCAGGCATTCCATCTGACGTGCCCCGATTACACCTGGGCCTTTGGGGAATACTACCGTGTTCCGAACGAGGAAAATTGCGTGCCCAGCAACGCATCTTGTGAGCGTAATCCAACAATGTGAACACCAAATTCCTCGAGCATGTCGCTTTCATGGAGACTAGAACCGAGATAGACCCTCATAAGACTACAGTCTCACCACATGAATCTCTGCACATTACCCGGCTCCTGCTCCCACTCGAAGCCCTTGTGCAAGAACATCCACATGGTGCCGGCATTGACAGCCGCAAACCACAGCGTCTCGAGCCAGAGTCTTTTGTCATGTTGAGCCCAAAGCTTCGTCACGAGTCCAGCATTCTTAGGAGAACCTTGATCCTGTTGAGGATGCGATAGCGGCAGATGTAGTCGGAAGAATATCCAGGGCAAGATGAAGTAGCGCGGTTCCACAAGCGGAGCGCTTATTAATGTCAGGGTGGTGGTGAAAAGCCAGATGATCAGGAAGGATGTGTTGGCGGATTGTGTTGTGTCTGGTAGTGGGAGCAAGCGTCGTGGCGAGCCGCGCGAGGCGGTTTTGGCATCGCGCTCTTTTGGAGGAGTTGGATCTTGAGGACCGGAGGGTTTGGTGCGGTCTTGCGGCGCAGAGCCTAGGGCCTGGATTGAGAGCCAGGCACACGCGATGTATGCTGGAACGGCGGCGTAGCGGATCCACCACTTGTGGCGGAGTAGGCGGAAAACATAAAAGATATAGTGACGGTTGTCAGCCAGAGTGAAGGGGTGGACGATGGTGTTGAAGCGGACAGACAGCAGTGCGCCAGCGATGAAAACACCGAGAACGAGGATGCGAGGGAGTAGTGCACGGCGTTTGAAGAGTAGAAAGTGTTCGAGGTCGGCAATCATAGGGAGTTGGGCGATGAAGGTCAGGAGAACCCGGACCAGGTGCTGATAGGCGAAAGGCCAGCTGAAAAACACGAGGTAAGGCCAGAGGTACAGCAGTTGTGGTGTGTGAATCGCGGGCACATGATTTGCCTTGTCCCCAAGGACGACGCCTCCATTGATCAAAACAAATGCGCCGAAGGCGGCGATGAGAGCAATGAAAGGGCGCAGGATGCTGATGACGTCGATCAATCGTTGGGGCTGGGTGATTAGTTTCAGCAGGCAGGCGACGATGGAGACAAAAGCTTTAGCATAGTCTGCACAACAGGTAAGCTCATGCTAAGTTTTGACAGCTCTTACACATAACATACCTTCCATAGAAGCATCCCTGACCGGCGGATCGTACAAGACCTCCATCCTCCACGTCGTCTTGAACACACTGCCCATTGTGTCACCAAAGCCTTTGCTCTTGTTGTACATGGACTCCTTGACGAGCTCATGGCCTTGGTCCAATTCTCGAAGCACCACAGCAGCGGCAGGGAAGATGGCCACCCAGAAGATGTTTGTTTGGCGGAACGTCAGGCTCACCAGACCAAGCACGAATAATCGCAAGTGCCACCAGGTCTGCTTGATGCTGCTCTCATCGGAGCAGATCAGGGGGTAGAAACACAGCATGACCGACAGCGTGGAAGCCACGTCCGTGTAGTAGAGCGCCGAGAAGAAAAACAGAGGAGGCATTAGAGCAATGTTCAGTGCGCTGTGGGATGAGAGAAAGGCGCCGTGCCTCGCCTCCTGGCCGCCACCCATGCGTTGCATGAAGATCTTCTCCACGATCCACGCCAGAGCGATCATGCACACTACATTCGTGGCTCTGGTACCGCCCACATCGCAACCGAAGATGGGCTGGAGAACATATGTGATCGCATACAATCCTGGAGGCGTGGTGATTTTGGGATCCCAGTTAAGAAAGTCGTTGTTGCAGTATTTCTGTGCTTGTGGGATGTGGAAGACTTCGTCCTGGATAGAAGATATGAGAAAAGGTTCCTACCTGCGGTTTGTTGGAAGAGGACATACAAGATATGGCACCGGGACTGTTTGATCTACTGAGCGCGACCACCAGGCTAAGGGTAGGCCGAGCAAGATGTAGCTGCGAGAGAAGAAGCTCGCCATGGCTGGAGCATAGAATCCAGGTGGCAAGGTGATGTAGATGTAAGTGAAGCGAGTATTCAATGCATTGTAGTGTCGGCGCAAAGAAATGGAACACTTCAGTAGGTGACGTTTAAGCAAACTGATGTCACCCCTACCAATTCGGGTCCATTTGAGTCCATCAATCTCAACTTTATCGCGGGGCAGGCGCGTCCCACGCGAGACCGCTATTCTTGCTGTATAAACTAACCAGTAAGTGACAACAACACGGCAAACCCACACAAGCAATGCCATAGTATACACACAACAAACATGGCCCTCCCTCTTCCACCCGGGCTCACGCCCAACGAAGTCGGCTTCCTCTGCGAAATGGAGCAGGTGACCGTGATCCCGCGCCAGCGCCTCGAAGCCCTCGAGCTCTTGGGAGTGAGTAGCTAGTACGCCAGCCTCGAGACCACTCGTAAGAAGAGCAAGCAACGGGGCCAATCCATTGCCACCCACAAACACTCCGAACTAACCCTCCATCCCCACCAGGGCCCAACCCAACCCCTCAACCCGCCCTTCCCAACTCCCCTCCCCCTCTGGCTCGCCCTCCTCCTCAAGCGCCAGCGCCGCGCAAACATCCAACCGCCCGCCTGGCTCAACCCAACATCCCTAGAAACAATCCTCGACTTCGAAACCGCCGAGACCACCGCCGCCGTCTTCTCACCCTCGCCAATCCTCCCACCACCTACAACAACCGGCGCGCAACCCGAAGACGAGGCGCCATATCTCGCGCACAACACCCTAGAGCTCTCGACGCCTTTCCTGAAAGACACGCACACCGCGCGCGCGCAAGCGACCGCGCTGCCGTACCATTGGCTTGAGCTGGGGCATTTGCTGCTCACGCATGCGAGCGACGATATCGAGAATGCGGACACGGTGCGGCGGTTGCTGAGGGATTTGAGGGAGGTCAGGATGAGTAAGCTGAGGAAGGGTTTCAGGGTGCTGGAGGGCGGAGCGGGTTTGCAGATCAATGGAGTGGGAGGGATGGAGGTTGCGGAGGTGAGAGGGTTTGTTGGTGGGGTTGTTGATGGGTTGAGGTACGTTTTTTATTATCATTCTTGCCTGGGATGTCCTCTTTTACTGACTACTTCACTTACAGGAAGATCGGCCGCTCAAGGGAAGAGGCCAGGAGGGAGCGTGAAGCCGAGGAGCGCGAGAATGGACTCGGTGGCAGTGCTTACCCTGACGAGGATGATGACGATATGCAATTATAATGTACAGTTTCCATTTCGTTCTCCAGAGGCAGTTTCTCTTGCCTTCTTCTCCTTCTATGGTTACATGGTTACAATGTGATGAGATCGTGCTAGGTCACTCCCGTCATCTGTAGACCCAACGTGAATCTGCCTTTCCGTAGACATGCTTAGCCAAACACCAACCGAAATACTTCAGGCGCAAGCAACTCTCTTCCGCTGCCTGAATAATCGTAATCCTCCCCACAACGGCCATCTCGTCAAATCAACGTTGATGTCGACTTTTGCAGAGTGCAGCAAGTCGAACATCCTCCACTCGCTTACGCAGCAGCAGGCGCCTTCTCAGCAACCTCCCTCAGAACCTCCGTTGCGCCCTCAATCGCAGGAGGCCACGAAGCGTCAGGCCAGGGCTTCTTAATGGCATCCTGCAATTTGACCACACAGTTCTTAGGTCCAGGCACCGCGCCGTGCACAACCACAATTCCATTCTCCTTGTCGACCTTCATGACCTTCAAGTTCGCCACTGTCATCTGCTCGCCTCCCATGCGACCCGGCATCTTCTTGCCGGGGTGCACTCTGCTACCACTGCCCTGTCCACCACCGGACGAACCCATCAGACGATGCGCAAGCGAGTTACCGTGCGAAGCACCCTGACCACTGAAGTTGTGGCGCTTCATACCACCCTCGAAACCCATACCCCTGCGGTTCGCGCGCGCATCGACGAATTGTCCCTCGATGAAAAGATCCGCGGTGATCGCAGAGCCGACAGGCGGCAGACCCTGCTCGGTCTTGACTCTGAACTCTGCCAGATGCCTGCTGAGCGGCACGCCCTGGGCGGCAAAGTGCCCTCTCTCCGGCCTCGTCACGTTCCTGGCTTCTTTTGCGCCGGCGCCGACTTGCACGGCCCAGTAGCCGTGAATGTCTCTCCTCTTGTGGCTGACGACCTGGCATCTGTCGAGCTGCAGGACGGTGCAGGGCGTGCGCTTTGCGGTTTCCGGGTCGTAGAGAGCGGTCATGCCCTTTTTGATGGCGAGGGCTCCGGTGCGGAGGGGGAGGGTGCGTTCTTTGCGCTCGAAGGCGGCGGTGTGGCTGGCTCCTAGCACGGGCAGAGAGGGCGAGGCATTGAAGCGACTGGGTTTGGGCGCGGGCTTGTCGATGCTGCGGATTGTGCGTATTTGTGTGGACGGGAGCGAAGGGCAGAGAAAGCGCGGCGGCAGGGCGAAGAGCCGCAGACTTGGTTGGCGAGGAGGCATTGCGATGTGTGGATGTGTATGTATTTGACCGGCGGCGGTGGTATTCGCTCCCCGTTTGATGTTGCTGAAGTTCGTAGGAAGGAGGACTCCGGTGACAGAATTCCTGGCCCGCTCGGGCTGAGAATTCTGGCTGGCTGGCCCTGCGGTTATCAGATCTTGAGCGTACCTTAGTCATCGGTGGGCGAACCAAAGCTTTCACCAGATCTGAGGACGAGGACGATTTGTAATTACAAGATCCAGAAAAAACTCAGGATATCGAACTATTTACGGGTGATTGAATATCGAAGCATATCGAGGAGAAAAACGAAAAACAAGAACCACAATCTCACTTCGAATCTCAACGCCACATCGCCCATCATCAAGACCAGGAATCGTAACGACAGCCGCAAAAACAAGCAGGATCGTACCAAAGAGACCTCACAAACATCACAAAACCAACACCGGACGTAATCTCTCAGAAACACTTCCTCGTCAAAACTCTCACCCAACACACAAACCTCTCCCTCAAAATGACCCCCCAAACCCAATCACAACAAGAAGACCCCTTCGACACCCTCCTCTCCCTCGAATCCCAATACCACGCCGAAGGCCGCGCCCTCGGCATCTCCGAAGGCAGCCTCTCCGGCCGCATCGAAGGCCGCGTCTTCGGACTCGAGAAATCGTTTGAGAAATTCGTCGAATTGGGCAAACTCGGGGGCCGGGCGGCGGTTTGGAATGCTCGGCTTCCCGAGAATGCCACCGTCACTTCTACTCCTGCTTCTTTGGAGGTCGGCAAAGAGGAGCCCGAAGCTGGTGGGAAGCTGGGAGTTCTGCCCGGGAGTGGGAGTGAGAGGTTAGTCAGGCATGTGAAGCGGATGGCGGAGCTGACGGATGCGGATGATGTGAGTCGGGAGAACAGCGAGGAGGGGGTGCAGGATTTCGACGATAGGTTGCGGGAGGCGAGGGCTAAGGCTGTGCTTGTTGAGAGGCTGGTTGGAGAAGGGAAAGAGGGTGGAGGTGGAGGTGGCGCTGCTGCTGTGAAGAGGGCAGGCGTCAAGAGCAATGCTGTCAAGTCGGATGAGATGGAAGACTTTGGCGGCTTGCCAAGGGGCGTGCTGCAGAAGTGAGAAGAGGGATGGGACGAGTGGCGAACGAATTGGTGCTGGGAGAGTTCTTCATTGGACTGCTTCTGTCCTGTTCTATTCGTTGGGTTATTGGGAGAAAGCTATTTCGCTGCTGCTAACCATGCCCTGATGTGCCATTCCATGCCAACGCCTCGCTCGAAAAACACCGATCAACAAACAAATGAGCCGGCTCTTGGCCGTTCTTGCTCGAAAGCGAAATCTCATGAAACCGCCGCATCGCCAGGCCCATTCTCGACCGCAGGAGCAGGGGATTCGACACGTTGCTTTTTTGAGTCGGCACCACCATCCACCTGTGGAAGATTGCTCACATCCGTCAAAGCTGGCCTTTTCACTGCAGACGGAGGCTTATATGCACCGCGATTCGGGGGACCAACACCACCTGGCATGCCGACGCGTCGTGTTGGATCGACAGCAGGATTGACAAAGTTGGATCTATTGGGACCGTTGCCTTGTTGTTGGTTCTGCTGTGGTCCACCATTGGCCGCGTTCGCCAGTGCGTTGCTCAATGACTCGCGCATAATCGGCGCAGACTTGTTGGGGTTGACTCCTTGCGTTCTCCGGATGGAAGGGCTCTCTGCGTGTGGGTTGAAAGCAGCTGGCGGGGCCACGGCCTTGCCTTCTGCTGCTTGGTTCAAGAAACTTGCACTGCGTCCTGTGACGAAGCCTGCAGGTATGCCTGCTGGCGGCTCTGTGGGCATTGGTGGCTGATATTCTTCTGGCTGTGCATTGGGTGCTCCATTTTTCTGCTGCTGTGGCTGTCCTTCCTCTGCTGACGAGGAAGTGGATCGGCTTCCTGCTCCATCATATCCGCTGGGCCCGTTGGTTGCAACGGAAGGACGTTGGGCACCAGGAGTTTGTGGTGGGAGCATTCGACCAGACTGTGCTTGCCCCATACCGGCTTGTGGTCGTTGTACGCCTGGTGGTCGCTGCGGGCCTTGCAAGCCTTGTGGAGGTTGTGGCGGTTGTACATTTGAAGGTCGAACATTCGGCATCGACTGCATTCGTTGCACGCCATTCCGCTGTCCGTTGTTCTGTGCCTGTCGTTGTGCTGGTGATTCCATAGTTCTCGGGTCGTCCAGGCGCACCTCGTCGGGATGACTGAAATCGGTATCATCCAGATCGCCTCCTCCGAAATCATCATCGAATTCAGCCGAACCCGCTGATGCAAGCGATCGATTGCTCGGCATACGTCCCACTTCATGTCCTCCACCAGCTCCGTTCACTCCATTGCCGTTCGTTTGGGCTTGTTCCCTTGCGGCAGCGCCTGCGATCGACTCTCGCTTGATAGGCGCAAAGTCTGGATGCCGGTAGAGGTTCTCCGCGTCCCACTTACTCGGTGCCACCTTCAACTTGGTCACCTTTCCCAGATAGTCCTTGTCGTATAGACAGTTTCCCAGCACGTTGCCGAAGTTGCGCAAAGCACGCTTCATGGCGTCTGTCGCAGCTTCCTTCTTCGCTTTCTCAAAAGCCGCCGCTTTTCCTTTGCAGTTCTCAATGTGGCCGTAGCCGATATCCTCGTGGTATGTGCCATCTTTCAACGTGACCCGCACGATGGTGCTCAGGCCGAGCGTGATCTTGCCATTTGTGGTGTTCTCGTCGACAAAGTCGATCTGCACGTTTTGAATCGACGAGTTCCAGCCGTTGAAGCCGAACACCTCATTCGCAAGGTTGATGACCTTTTCTGCTGCGAGGTAGTGAACCTTGCCGCCGCCAGCTCCAGGTCGCGTTGAGATGTACTCGGGTCCTAGTTGCTTTTCCAGTCTTGATGATAGCGTGGCGATTTCTTGGGCGGTCCATTCGGATATTCGAGGCGCAGGCGGCGCGAAAGGGTTCACTGTGTTGGCATTGTCGCGATGTTGATCACCTGGCCTGTTAGATGTGTTAGCGTCGCGAGCGCGTTATGGTGGGAGGCGTTGTGGATGCTTACATAGGCATATTGGCACATTACTCTACTGAGAGATATTGTGGCGATATTCCAGCTCGTCCAGGGGCAGACAGGACGAGATATAGAGAGTGAAGGCGAAGGTTCAAGGCGACAGCAGTGGAGACGAGTAGTAAGCAAGTGAGGCAACACAGGTGAGTGAGCCGAACGCGACATGGAACCTCGACGCGCTGCAATGACGATCAAAGTTTCCAGAAGTCTCGGCACGAATGCAAATATCCATTCATCTGACGCCTGTTCACGTGATATCGAGGAAATACAGGGACATTGAAGTAATGCCATATACTGCCATATATCAGAATTCTAATATTGCCATTGAGATATGGGCTATTTTGGATCAGATATTCGAGTTTGTCAATAATTGTCGAAGATATGTTGTCCCTCCTGCGCCATGTGAAAGACGCTATTGATAGCTGCTGCTGTAGGGCTGTTTGTTGGAGTCCCTGCGCTCGGCGATTGCGTACACATATGGCTACTCTACTCCTGGCGCAAGCTGAGAGCTGCCGTTGCCTGCCTGCAGTACCCTTAACTCGACATCAATAATACCACCTTTCTTGTGTCACCACCATTCCCTTTCTTTCATTATACCTTCATTGTCACCGCCGAGAGGAGGCATCGAGCTGTGCAGCGACGTCTGCATACGCCCTTCATTGTCGGCTAGCTCCCGCAACCCAGCACTCTGCATACTGTCCATTAGAGCGTTCACTACACCAGCCGAAAGGCGCATAGGAGCAGACCGCGAGGGTCTTCTCTGACTGCTATTCCGCAAGATGCCTGTTTCTTCAAGGCAACGGGCCTCATGGCCATCCTTGCTGCTCTCGACACTGCTCGCCTCAATATGCTTCTCAGCACCCGCCATGGCCGCAGACAAGACCGCGGCAGATTACTACATCCATTCGCTGCCTGGAGCACCTCAACCCTTACTGAACATGTACGCTGGACATGTAGAGGTCACACCTGAACACCACGGCAATATGTTCTTCTGGTTCTACAAGAACCGACACATCGCCAACCGCCAGCGAACCGTTATCTGGCTAAATGGAGGACCTGGTTGCAGTAGCATGGACGGCGCGATGATGGAAATTGGACCGTATCGAGTGAAGAAAGATGGTACTTTGACAATGAACGATGGTAGCTGGGACGAGTTTGCGAACTTGCTGTTCATCGACAACCCGGTCGGAACCGGCTTCAGTTATGTGGACACGGATTCGTACATTCATGATCTGGATGAGATGGCAGTACAGATGACCACTTTCTTGGAGAAGTGGTTTGCCATCTTCCCAGAGCACGCGCGCGACGATGTAAGTTTGGGACACTTCGATGGGGTTCCAAGAACAAACTAACAATAATGTAGATCTACATTGCTGGCGAGTCTTACGCTGGTCAACACATCCCGTACATCGCGAAAGCTATGATGGACCGCAACAAGAGAAAGGATCACGACAAGTGGAATGTCAGCGGACTTTTGATCGGCAATGGCTGGATATCTGGCAAAGACCAATACGCATCGTACATCAGCTACGCTAAACAAGCTGGCCTGGTGAAGCCTGATAGCGAGGCTTCCGGCCACCTGGACCAGATGCTTACCGCTTGCAACCGTGACCTCAACGCCGGCGGCAAAGACCACGTGGACGTCGGCACATGTGAAGCTATTCTTCAGGAAATTCTGCGTGTCTCGACCAAGGAGTTCGGCGGAAAATGCATAAACATGTACGACACTCGCCTGAAGGACTCGTACCCGAGCTGTGGAATGAACTGGCCACCAGACCTTGAACAGGTGAAGCCCTATTTGCGTCGCGACGATGTCACAAAGGCTATTCACCTCAACCCGGACAAGAAAACTGGCTGGAGCGAATGTAGTGGCGCTGTTGGAGGAGCTTTCAACGCTGCCAAGTCTAAGCCCAGTCTCACCCTCCTTCCTGATCTGCTCAAGCACATTCCCATTCTACTCTTCTCAGGTGACAAGGACCTCATCTGCAACCATCTTGGAACGGAGGAGCTCATCAACAATCTGGAGTGGAACGGTGGCAAGGGTATGGAGCTGTCTGCAGGCACATGGGCGCCACGTCACGACTGGACCTTCGAAGGCGAACCTGCAGGTATCTATCAATCTGCACGCAACCTGACATATGTCAAGTTCTTCAATGCTTCGCACATGGTGCCGTTCGACTATCCCCGTCGCTCTCGCGACATGCTGGATCGCTTCATGGGTGTTGATATTGCTTCTATTGGTGGCGCACCAGCTGACTCGCTGCTTGACGGTGAGAAGGCACCTTCAACTTCTGTCGGTGGTCACCCCAACTCTACCGCAGCCCAGGAAGCCGAGAAAGACAAGCTTCAAGAGGCCGCATGGCGTGCATACCGCCGCTCCGGTGAGGTCGCATTGTTCTTCGTCCTAGTTGCTGCGATCGCCTGGGGCACCTTTGTATGGCGGGACAGACGCAGGCGCGCAGGCTACGCTGGTCTCTTCGGCACAGACCACGATGATGGCAATGGCAGAGCACCTGAGATGGCATCAGGCTTGGGTCTTAACGGGTTCTCTGATCGCCGTCCACCGGGCAAAGAGCAAAGGGACGTAGAAGCTGCTAGGGACTACGACGAGACAGAACTCGATGACTTGAGCGGTGGAAGGAAAATGAGCAGAGATGAAGCATTCGGCCTGACCGACAGCGACGATGAGGAGGATGGAAGAGCGGGCAGGGCTAATGGAAGGATGAACTGAGAGGATGCCCTTCTGAGGATGGAGGAGTTAATTCATTCCTCGCAGCTCAAACGAATGCATAGACATGGCGTTAAAGGTCGGTCGGCGGTGTATCATCATCCATTCATCTAGACTTCGTATTCTGCTTTGCAGCGTTTCGAGCATGACATACAAGTCTTTGTTTTCACCTGCTCCTAACCAACAGTATAATCAAAGCAGGCTCTTACAACTGCGGCCTTCGAATTGGGAGACGCTTCAGACAAAGCAAAACTGAATTTCCAAAGTACTGACACAACCAAATGCGGCCATATCGTGTCTTGCAAGTCCTTTGTTTCAATCCCACACAAGACCGACTCACACATCCGCCTGCCAGAAGAATTCTTGTACTCACCCACTCCGGCAGCACAACCATCTGACTGACTGGTAACCACTAAAGCCGTCCGTCAGCAGCCTACTTCCTTCCACCAGTATCCAGCCCAGCGAAAGGAAAAGAGAAAAGCCCCCCCAAAGCAAAGAAACAAGAAACCCAACTACACGCAAACCTCACCAACACAACCAACAATGCAACCCCACCCAGGCCCCACCCCCCGCCGCCCAGACGGCCAACCAGCCTGGTTCACCCCCGAACACAACGCTTTCGTCGAGCGCCTCCTGCACTACCCTCCCGGCGCCGTCCTGGACATGTACCAGAAGTTCCTCGTGCCCGCCGCGCAGCGCATTTTGGGTGAGAACCGCGATGTGCCGCCACCGGCGTACGACGAAGCTGTTCTCAACGCTTTTGGTGGGAGGGCGGATGGTGGGATTGAGGATGGTGGGATTGAGAATGGTGAGAGGCCGCCGAGGAGGGCGCTGCATGCGAGACCGGGTCATGGAGCGGGCAATTTGGAGGGGTTGAGTAGGAGGGGGGCGGTGAGAATTCCCGAGCGGAGGAGGGTTAGGCAGAGGGAGGAGGAGCATGAGGAGGGTGGGAGTGGGAATGGGAATGGGGGTGAGAGACGGTCGAGTACAGGCGAGAGGCGATCGAGTGCGAGGGCTGGTGTGCCTGCTAGGAGGCCTGTTCCGGCGCCTGCGCCTGCGGGCGAGAGGGTGCAGAGGGGGAGGGTTGGGGATGCGAGGAATGAGGGGAGCGTTTCTTCGAGGACGAGGTCGAGGTCTGTTCGTAGGGGTGGTAGGGCTAGCAAATTCTCGGAGGGTCTTTGAGGAGTTTGCTTCTGTGAGTAAGATGCTTTGGGTTGGATTTAGGTGTAGTTCTTGATGCTCGTTCTGTATAGTTATCCGAGTTGTTGTGAAGGTCATGTGTTTGTTGTTCCCAAGGCGTTGGTAGTTCGTGGATGGCTTGCTGGTTGGTCTGGTCTTCTGCATGAGCGAGCGTCAGAGCGACCAGCAAGCTCTGGTGTGAGGTCACTCAAAGGTGTGATATGCTGCGGTGCCGACGAACCCACCTTCACGTCGATCATAATGTGTGTTTAACAGCTTTGGGCATCCGGTGTCCCGTAGTGCCCGATT
>Ga0265797_10003510_pt1 | contig 24944 bp, 21 predicted proteins | sample P2T30metagenome_FD_192433 | JGI IMG/M metagenome (GOLD analysis project Ga0265797, IMG submission 192433) | Plant litter microbial communities from East Loma Ridge, Irvine, California - P2 T30 | ecosystem: Environmental > Terrestrial > Plant litter > Unclassified | place: USA: California... | reverse complement strand
AGGTCGTCAACGAACGAGGAATCGATTTTGATGTCGGCTTCTGCAACACCCAGTTGCTCAGCGACGATTTTTTTAACGCGTTGTTCGATATCCGACATGTTATGGCTCCATTAGGTATGTGTTGCGGAAAGTGCGCGCATTTTATCAGGGTTTGCGCGTTGAAAAACTATTTTCAGCGTCTGACGCTAATTCGGCTGAAACTACTGCTAACTGCTGAGATTTTCAATTCATGTACATGCCGCCGTTGACGTGCAGCGTGGTACCTGTAATGTAAGCGGCGGTCGGTCCGGCCAGGAAGGCCACTGCGTTGGCGATGTCTTCCGGCTGGCCCAGGCGGCCCAGCGGAATCTGGGTCAGCAGCGCTTCGTGCTGGCCTTCGCCCAGGCCCTTGGTCATGTCGGTATCGATGAAGCCCGGCGCCACGCAATTCACGGTGATGTTGCGGCTGCCGATCTCGCGCGCCAGCGCGCGGCTCATGCCGGCCACGCCGGCCTTGGCGGCGGCGTAATTCATCTGGCCCGGGTTGCCGCTCGATCCGACCACCGAGGTGATGTTGATGATGCGGCCCTGCTTCGCCTTCATCATGCCGCGCAGCACGGCGCGCGACAGGCGGCCGACGGCGGTCAGGTTGGTGGCGATCACACTGTCCCACTCTTCGTCTTTCATGCGCATCGCCAATTGATCCTGGGTGATGCCGGCATTGTTGACCAGGATGCCGATGCTGCCGACGCTCTTGGTGACGTCGTCGATGACGGCAGCACACTGGGCGGCGTCGGTCACATTCAGCACGACGCCCTTGCCGCCGAATTCGGACAGATAAGCGGTAATGGCTTCGGCGCCGGCGTCGGTGGTGGCGGTGCCGACCACTTTCGCACCCTGGCGCGCCAGTTCCAGCGCGATGGCCTTGCCGATACCGCGCGACGCGCCGGTGACGAGAGCGACTTGGTTTTGCAGGTTCATTCCGTTCCTTCTTTTATTTATAGTAGCCTTGGATTAGCCCATGAGCGCCGCAAGCACGCGCTCGAGCGACGCCTGGTCGACCAGCGCGTCGCCGACCAGCACCGGGTCGATGCGCTTGGCCATGCCGATCAGGGTCTTGCTCGGCGCGCATTCGATGACCTGGGCCACACCCTCGGTAGCCATCTTTTGCATGGTCTCGACCCAGCGGACCGGACCGGCAGCCTGGCGCACCAGCGCATCCTTGATCGCGGCCGGATCGTTCAGGATAGCCACGTCGACGTTGTTGATCAAGTCGATCTGCGGTGCGGCGAAATCCAGCTTGTCCATGTACTCGCGCAAACGGTCCGATGCCGGCTTGAGCAGCGACGAGTGGAACGGCGCCGACACCGACAACTTCATGGCGCGCTTGGCGCCCTTGGCCTTGGCGATCTCGCAGGCGCGGTCGATGGCGGCGCTGTGGCCGGCGATCACGGTCTGGGTCGGCTCGTTGAAATTCACGGCTTCGACTACCTCACCCTGGGCAGCCTCCTGGCAGACGGCTTTCACGTCGTCGGCCGGCAAGCCGAGAATGACGGCCATGCCGCCCTGCCCGACCGGCACCGCGTCCTGCATCGCTTGCGCGCGAAAACGTACCAGCGGCACCGCATCCTTGAAACCGATGACGCCGGCGGCGACCAGCGCCGAGTATTCACCCAGACTGTGCCCGGCGACAATGTTCGGCACCGGGCCGCCAGCGGCGATCCAGGCGCGGTACACGGCCACGGCCGCGGTCAGCATCACCGGCTGGGTGTTGGTGGTCAGGTCCAGCGCTTCCTTCGGACCTTCGGCGATCAATTTACCCAGGTCCAGGCCCAGCGCTTCCGACGCTTCGGCCACGGTCTGCTCGACGGTCGGATTGCCGGCGAAGCCGTTCAGCATGCCGACGGCTTGCGCGCCCTGGCCGGTGAACAGGAATGCGAATTTGCTCATTTCAAAATCCTCTTATTATTCTTGCTTACATGCGCGCCAGCACGGCGCCCCAGGTAAAGCCGCCGCCCACGCCTTCCATCATGATGGTGTGGCCCGGCTGGATACGGCCGTCGCGCACCGCCTGGTCGAGTGCCAGCGGGATCGAGGCGGCCGAGGTATTGCCGTGTTCGTTGACGGTGACCACCATCTTCTCGAGCGGCAAGCCCAGCTTCTTGGCAGTGCCGCTCATGATGCGCAGGTTGGCCTGGTGCGGGATCAGCCAGTCGATCGCGCTCGCCGGCAGCCTGGCATGGTCGAGCGCTTCGTTGGCGACCTTTTCCAGCACCGACACGGCCAGCTTGAACACCGCCGGGCCATCCATGTACAGGAATTTCTCGCCTTCGATAGCGGCGTTGCTCGGGTTGGTCGGGCCGCACAGGATGTGGCCGTGGCTGCCGTCGGCATGCAGCTTGACCGCCAGCACGCCAGGGTCTTCGGACGCCGATATCACCACCGCGCCGGCGCCGTCGCCGAACAGCACGCAGGTCGTGCGGTCCTTGAAATCGAGGATGCGCGAAAACACTTCGGTGCCGATCACCAGCACGTTCTTGGCATTGCCGGCCTTGATGAAGGCATCGGCGGTCGACATCGCATACACGAAGCCGCTGCAGACCGCGCCGACGTCGAAGGCGGCGCCGTGATTGCGGATGCCGAGCTTGTTCTGCACGATGCAGGCGGTGCTCGGGAAATTGCCGTAGAAGTCAGGCGTCGAGGTCGCGACGATGATCATGTCGATGTCCTCGGGCGCCAGCCCGGCCGCGGCCAATGCCTGCTGGCCGGCTTTCACCGCCAGGTCGGACGCGTTCTCGTCGGCTGCGGCATAGTGGCGCGCCGAAATGCCGCTGCGGCTGACGATCCATTCATCCGACGTCTCGACGCCCTTGGCCGCCAGCTGGGCCGCGAGCTCGTCGTTGGTCACGCGCTGGGCCGGCAGATAGCTGCCGGTGCCGATGATTTTGCTGTACACAGTCATTGCTTGGCCTGCTGAATGATTGAGCCTGGCACTTCCGGGTCAGGAGTTTGCGGCATCAACTCGTGAATCATTGCCGAGAGTTGATCTTGCACATTATATTTTGCCGCGTCAAAAGCGCGGCGGATCGCCCACTCATAGGCGTAGGCATTGGCGCCGCCATGGCTCTTGAATACGAGGCCTTTCAGGCCCAGCAGGCCGGCGCCATTGTAGCTTTCGGGATTCAGCTTCTTCAGCGACTTGCGCGCGATCAGCGCACCCAGCTTGGACAGCGTGGTTTCCATCAGGGTCGCCTTGACGAAGCGCGACAGGCCTTCGATGGCTTTCAGGGTGACGTTGCCGACGAAACCGTCGCAGACGACGACGTCGACGGTGCCCTTGAAGATGTCGTTGCCTTCGACGTTGCCATGGAAATTCAGCACGCCGCGCTCGTGGTCGGCGCGCAGCAGGGGCGCAGTGGCCTTCACCACTTCATTGCCCTTGATTTCCTCGGTACCGACGTTGAGCAGGCCGATGCTGGGGCGGCGGCGCTCCATCGCCTCGAACAGCACCGCGCCCATGATGGCGAACTGGTGCAGGTGATGCGGCTCGCAGTCGACGTTGGCGCCGAGGTCGAGCATATAGGTCGGGCGGCCCTTGACGTTCGGCAGGATCGAGCAGATCGCCGGGCGGTCGACATCGGCCATGGTCTTGAGCACATAGCGCGAGATCGCCATCAGGGCGCCGGTATTCCCGGCGGACACACAGACGGCGGCCTTGCCCGATTTGACCTGCTCGATCGCCACGCGCATCGAGGAATCTTTTTTACGGCGCAGGGCGACTTCGACCGGATCGTCCATCGCCACCACTTCGGAGGCGTGCTGGATCGACAGGCGCGGATTATCGAGCGCGTGATGTTTTTTGAGTTCGGCGCGCAGCGTCTCTTCGAGGCCAACCAGGATCAGTTCGGCTTCGGGTTCTTGTTTGAGGAATGCGAGCGCTGCCGGAATGGTAACCGAGGGGCCGTGATCGCCGCCCATGCAGTCAATGGAGATTTTAATTGTCATTTGTCGGGATGGGCCGCGGCGTCAGGGATTGCCGGCGGCGGCCTGGCCTCGGCACGCTGCAGGGTGCACGTCCGGGTCAGCGAGATTGAAAATGACGGTGTGCAAGGGTTTGCAGCCGGTGTCACATGAAATACGAAAGAAAAAGCGGCGCCACGCACTTAACATACGTAACACCGCTTTCTCGCACAAAACAGCAAGACGTCGATTACTCGTCGTTCTTGGTCTTGAGCACTTTACGGCCACGGTAGAAACCGTTCGGGCTGATGTGGTGGCGCAGGTGGGTCTCGCCAGTGGTCGGCTCGACTGCCAGGTTTGGTGCAACCAGGAAATCGTGCGAACGGTGCATGCCGCGCTTGGACGGGGACTTCTTATTCTGCTGAACTGCCATGATGACTCCTAAACATAAGTTCTAAAATTCTAACACATTCGACTCGCAAAACCATGCGCATCGAGTATCCCAGCGGCAATCATTCAGGATGAACGACGGCCGACATGTTTAACGCTGCTGTACAACTCACTACACTGCCATACTCGATTGCTGCACGCGTTTGACACGTTCTTGCAGCACTCACGGAACCGCTGTCGGTGTGCGTGAGTGCGTAATCTTGATATGTACTTACTGCTATTTATTCTGGTTTGAGGCTCTTCAGCGCCGCGAAAGGCGATACCTTATCGGACTTCAGCGAGTCCATCAACTTGGTATCGGGGCACACCTCATGTTTCGGTGCCTGCGGCAGGGCCAGCAGGGCTTCGTCTTCCAGCAACTGGCGGATATCGGCTTCGTGGCTGCCGACGATCACGTCGATGCTTTCGTCGTCGAGGATTTCCTCGATCTCATCGGCTTCCTGGTCATCCTTGCCGAGTACCAGCATGGTAGACGAATCGATGTCATATGCAAAGGGGCCGAGGCAACGCTGGCACACCAGATTCACGGTGCCGGCAACCGACAGCGTCATCGACGGATAACCCTGCCGGGTCTGCCCACCCTGGATAGACCAGGTAATTTCGCCGGACGGGTCGGCGCAATCGGCCGCCAGCCGGGTCATTTCCGCCACCGGCGTCACACCTTCACGCAAGCCCTTACTCCGGCAAAATTCGAAGGCGTCGATGACAAAAGCGCTCATTTGGAAAAACTTCCCCGGAAAACCTGCGATAATAGCAGGCTTCTCCCCGCATAGTCAAAGACTTGCTGCATTTTTCGGACCCGATTATCGCAATGGGTGCCCGCTGTCGCGCAGCTGCATCTATTTGTTTTGCTTATGAATATTGGACAGGACGACATGATACCAAGTTCCGCCCTTCCAGGCATCATCCTGGCGTCGAGTTCCGCTTACCGGCGCGAATTATTGTCACGCCTGCACCTGCCCTTCGAGGCCATTTCCCCCGATATCGACGAAACGCCGCTCACCGGTGAAGCCCCTGAAGCCACCGCCCTGCGCCTGGCGCGCGAAAAAGCCGCTGCCATCGCACGCCTGCATCCGGGCACGCTGGTCATCGGGTCGGACCAGGTCGCCACATTGGACGGCATGCAGATCGGCAAACCCGGCGACCATGCGCACGCCCTGGCCCAGCTGCAATTGATGCGCGGCCGGCGCGTGGTGTTTCACACTGCCCTGTGCCTGCTCGACAGCCGCCTCGACCCGGACGCAGCCGGCGCCGTGCAACTGGAAAACGTGCAGACCCTGGTCAGCTTCCGCGACTTGCCGGATGCCGAGCTCGACGCCTACCTGCGCATCGAGCAACCCTACGATTGCGCCGGCAGCGCCAAGAACGAAGGCCTCGGCATCGCACTGCTGGAACGCATCGACAGCAGCGACCCCACCGCCCTCACCGGCCTGCCCCTGATCGCCCTCACCGGCATGCTGCGCCGCGCCGGTGTACGTTTCTTCGGCGTTTAACTGATTACATTATGCCCGGCACTCTTTACCTGATCCCGAACACCCTAGGCGCCACCGAAGCCGCGCCGCACGCCCTGTCCCATGTCTTGCCCGAACAAGTACAGGACATCACATCCAAACTCGATTACTTCGTGGCCGAGAACGCCAAGACGGCGCGCGCTTTTTTGAAACTAATCGCGATCGACCACCCGCTGGCGAAACCGCTGCAGGAAATCCAGATCGCCGAACTCAACGTCAACACCCCGGCCGACGCCCTCGCCGCCCTGCTGGCCCCGCTGCTGGCGGGCCGCGACGCCGGCCTGGTCTCGGAAGCCGGCGTGCCGGCGGTGGCCGACCCCGGCGCCGACCTGGTCCGCCTGGCGCACCAGCACGGCATCACGGTGCGCCCACTGGTCGGGCCGTCGTCGCTGCTGCTGTCCGTGATGGCAAGCGGCTTGAACGGCCAGAGCTTCGCCTTCAACGGCTACCTGCCAACCGACGCCGGCCAGCGCAGCAAGCGCATCCAGCAACTGGAAGCGCGTTCGCGCAGCGAGAAGCAGACGCAATTGCTGATCGAAACGCCGTATCGCAACGGCGCGATGCTGGAAGCCCTGGTGGCGAGCTGCCAGCCGGGGACCCTGATTTGCGTGGCGACGGATCTGTCGCTGCCGAGCGAATCGGTGCGAACCCTGACGGCGGCGAAGTGGAAGGGTTTATTGGCGGCCAACAAGGCGCCGGATTTTCACAAGAAACCGACGGTGTTCTTGTTTTTGGGGCAATAGAAGCATCAACACCGATGCTGGTGTGTGCTTCATGCGTTAGCTGATGATCGATCAGCTATCCAGCACACTTCAGTGCACCTCGGTACCGCTGAGCTCGCGCACCCAATCGAACGCCGCCAGCTCGATCTCGCGCAACTGCTTGGTCGTCAGCTCCAGCCGCGTCAAGGCCTGGGCCAATGCCTTGGTGCATTCGGTCTTTTCGAGTTCCTCGGCCACCACCAGCATCGCGCCATAGGCACCGGCCCGCTGCAGCAAGGCCGCACGCACCTCGTGCGACACCTCGACCCGCTCCAGGATTTCGGCCATCGGTACCGCGAACAGCGCATCCATCAAGGACATGATGCCGATCGTGAAGGCATTGTTGGCGCCTTCGACGTCGCCCGGATGCAGCGTCAGCGTCATCAGTTCGAGCAGGCGGCCGCGCGTGGTGGCCATCTGCAGCAGCGGCGAATTCAGTTCGATGTGACCGTCCGGACCGCTGTACAGCAGGATCTGCAGCCAGCGCTGCAGCTGGCTGCGGCCGAGCTTGGCCAGCGCCTCGGACACCGATTCGATATGGCCGCCGCCACGGGTGCCGGTCAGGTGGCTGTTCACCAGGCGCAGCAGGTTCAGGCTGAGCAGGGTATCGCGCTTGACCGCCGCTTCGATTGCCTCGTTGTCGGCATTCGAGGCGATCAGCTCGAGCAGGCGCAGCACGACCATCTCGGACGGTGAGATCTTTTTGCCGGACAAAATCGCCGGACGCGCAAAGTAATAGCCCTGGAAATATTCGAAGCCGAGCTCGAGGCACAGCTCGAATTCCTCGACCGTCTCGACCTTTTCCGCCAGCAGTTTTTGGTGGGGTCCGCGCAGCGAGTGCGCCAGTTCCGCCAGTTCGGCGCGGCTCACGCCCTGCAGGTCGACCTTGATCACATCGACCAATCCCATGAGCTTGCTAACCTGCTCGGAATGGCCTATAACATCGTCGAGGGCGAACTTGAAGCCGAGCTCCTTCAACTCGCGCACGCGCGCCAGCACTTGCGGCGTGGCCTGCACGGTTTCCAGGATTTCGAGAATAACCTTGTTGGGTGGTAAAAAGCGCACGAAGTCGCTCAACAACACGACTTCGTCGACATTGACAAACGCTACTTGCTCGCCCACCACCTGATGCATCCCCAGCTGCGAAGCGTGGGAAATCACGGCAGCGGTGGCGGCGGCGTAATCGGTCAGCTGCGCGTCCTCGTGCTCTGCGGCGGCGCGGAACAGCAGCTCGAACGCCACCAGCTTCTGGTCGCGCCCCAGAATGGGTTGGCGCGCCAGGAAGAATTCATCGGACGGCGCGGACGTCGCTGCCGTTGCAACCGCATGCATGCAAAACTCCTGTGAAACAATTTTCGGCGCACAAAACGCGCGCCGGGTCCGGACCGGCCGGAACACGGGACCGACTATACTACAGAGCGATGGTCTTTACATTTCGACATCGTATCAAATCGTTACGAAGACACGCCGCGTTTGTAACAGCGGCGCGTGAGTGCGCAAACGATTGATCGGCGCTGCCGCCGAGGGCCTGCCCGGGCCGTTACGGTGGGAACGGCCTGGACTGATGCGCTCAGGGACGGCCGGGGCCGTTGCGCTTGGGACCGCGCGGGGCCGACGGACGCGCGGCATCGCCACGGGCGCCGCCTTTATCCACACCGGCAGTGCGTTTGGCCGGCGCATTGGCGCGCTCGCCAGGAAGTCCTTCCGGCGCCTTGGCGGCATTGCGGCCGCCCGGCGTGCCCTGCGGCGGACGGTATTCGCCGGCGCGCGGACGGGCCCCTTCCTTGCTGGCGCCTTTGGCATCGCCCTTGGCGTCACCCTTGACGATCCGCGCGCCGGACGCGTCGACGAACGGCTGGCCCGGCAGGCGCAGGCTGCCGCCGCCGGACAGCGGGCTGGCACGGCGCGCATTGCCGACCGGCACGCGCCCACCGTTACTGGCCGACCGCCCTGCTGCGGGACCGGCGGCCGCACCGACGGCACCGACGCCGGCGCCGGTCACCTGGGTGCCGCGCTCGATGCGGAAGGTGGCGCCGCCATCCTTGCCCAGCACCTGCACCAGGTAAGGCATGGTTTCGCGCAAGGTCGGCTCCAGCGTGTAGGGCGGATTCAGGATGAACATGCCGCTGCTGTGCATGCCCATGCCGTCCGGGCCGGGCGTGGAGATGGTCAGGGTCACGTGCAGCCACTCCTTGGCCGGCAGGCGCTTCAGGCGGTCGGCAAACTGACGCGATTCCATGCGCTGCAGCACCGGATACCAGACCGCGTAGACGCCGGTCGGGAAGCGCGTCAGCGCATCTTCCAGCGCATCGCGCACGTGTTTGTAGTCCAGTTTGACTTCATAGGGCGGGTCGATCAGCACCAGCGCGCGGCGCGACGGCGGCGGCAACAGCGACTTCATGGCCTGGAAGCCGTCGGCATAGTCGATCAGCACACGGCGTCCGCGCGCGCGTTCGCCCTGCTCCGCCTTGTGCGCATCGAGCTTGCGGAAATTGTCGACCAGCAGCTTGGTATCGGCCGGGTGCAATTCGAACAGGCGCAGGCGGTCTTCCGGACGCGCCACCTGCTCGGCCACATAAGGCGAGCCCGGGTAGTAACGCAGACGGCCGCTGGGGTTCATCGCGCGCACCAGATCGACGTATTCGGCCAGTGCCTTCGGCAAATCGTCGCGTTCCCACAACTTGGCGATGCCATCCACATACTCGCTGCTCTTGAGCGCCTGCGCGCTGTCGAGCGCGTACACGCCGGCACCGGAATGGGTGTCGATATAGGTATAGGCGACGTCCTTCTGGTTCATGTATTGGTGCAACTGAACCTGGATAAAATGCTTCAGGACATCAGCATGGTTCCCCGCATGGTAGGCGTGGCGGTAGCTAAACATAGTGGAATTCCAAAAAAGTGAGGCGGCGGCGGTGACTTTCCGCGCATATTGCCCGCATTATCCACTAGTTGTGCTCCCTGCCCCAAATTGGGCATGAAAAAAGCGGCAGCGGCCATAAGCGCGCTGCCGCTTCGAATACTAATTAATCTTAAGCGACTTTTTTCTCATCGAAGAACTGTTCGTCTTCCGTGGAGCCATGCAAGGCCGTCGTCGAGCTCTGCCCCTGCTGGATCGCCTGCGTCACCGCATCGAAATAACCGGTACCGACTTCGCGCTGGTGTTTGACCGCCGTGAAACCCTGGTCGGCGGCGGCGAATTCCGCTTCCTGCATCTCGACAAAGGCCGACATGCCGCGCCGCGCATAGCCGTGCGCCAGATTGAACATACTGTAGTTCAGCGCATGGAAGCCGGCCAGCGTGATGAACTGGAATTTGTAGCCCATCGCGCCCAGCTCTTTCTGGAACTTGGCGATGGTGGCGTCGTCCAGGTTTTTCTTCCAGTTGAACGAGGGCGAGCAGTTATAGGCCAGCATCTTGCCCGGGAATTTTTCGTGGATGGCTTCGGCGAAGCGCTTGGCGAACGCCAGGTCCGGCTTGCCGGTCTCGCACCACACCAGGTCGGCATACGGCGCATAGGCCAGCCCGCGCGAGATCGCCTGGTCGACGCCCGGGCGCACGCGGTAGAAGCCCTCGACGGTGCGCTCGCCGGTGCAGAAGTCCTTGTCGTTGGCATCGACGTCCGAGGTCAGCAGGTCGGCCGCTTCGGCGTCGGTGCGGGCGATGACCAACGTCGGCGTGCCCATCACGTCGGCGGCCAGGCGCGCGGCGGTCAGCTTTTCGACGGCTTCGCGGGTCGGCACCAGCACCTTGCCGCCCATGTGGCCGCATTTCTTGACCGATGCCAGCTGGTCTTCGAAGTGGACGCCGGCGGCGCCGGCTTCGATCATCGCCTTCATCAGCTCGTAGGCATTCAATACGCCGCCGAAACCGGCTTCGGCATCGGCCACGATGGGCGCGAAGTAATCGACGTCGCCCTTGCCTTCCGACCACTGGATCTGGTCGGCGCGCTGGAAGGTGTTGTTGATGCGGCGCACCACCAGCGGCACCGAGTTGGCCGGGTACAGCGACTGGTCCGGATACATTTCGCCGGCCACATTGGCATCGCCCGCCACCTGCCAGCCGGACAGGTAGATTGCTTTCAAGCCGGCCTTGACCTGCTGCATGGCCTGGTTGCCGGTGAGCGCGCCCAGCGCATTCACGTAGTCTTCGGTATTGACCAGGTCCCACAGCTTCTCGGCCCCGCGGCGCGCCAGCGTGTGCTCGATCTGCAGCGAGCCGCGCAGGCGCACCACGTCCTCGGCCGTGTAATTGCGGACCACGCCTTGCCAGCGCGGGTTGCTGTCCCAGTCCTGTTGCAGAGCGGCGATTTGCTGTTCACGAGTTGCCATGGTGTTCTCCTGATTTAAATTAAGAAAAAAAAAGCTGGGTTGGAAGGAAGCGCTGTTGGATCAATGATAGGCCGGCTCACGGCGCACACACCGGTCTTATATAAGACACAGGAGCATATTTAATTCATTAAAATTCAATGGCTTACAGCTCACATTCCATGATGCGAAAACAAGTTTCTTAAAATGGGAATGGAAGGGTTAGCGTTGGCAAACGCCGTTTCATGTTGGCGAAGCGTTTTTCATAATGTGGTAGATGCACCCTGAGGGGCTATCAGGATGATGGTGCAAATCACAGTCGGCCCTATTGATGCTTTCCGTTAATAATTTCAGAAAGCATCAAGCCGCCCAAAAACAACACCCCCGCCGGCATAAGCAGACGGGGGTGTCGATTTAAAGTGAAAGACGCTTAGTTCGTTGCAGCCAGGCCGAACGAAGCCCGGTATTCATTCGCCGCGTCTTCACGCGTATTGATCTCGACCAGTACACCGCCGGGAATCTCGCAAAAGAAGCGCGAACCCCGCGCCGGCTTGATCAGCCCGGTGGTCATGCGCACGCCGGCGTCGGTGAACTCCTGGAACAGCCGGGCGACGTCCTGCACGGTCGGCAGTTCGAACCCGATGTGGAAATTCTCCGGCCAGTCGACGCGGCGGCCGGCGGCATCTTCGATCACGATGTCGAAATCGTGCCGTTTGACGACGCTGCTGGTGCCCATGGGTGATACGGTGCAGCCGAGATGGCGCTCGAAAAACGCCGTGGTGGCGTTGACGTCGAGGGAAGGAAAACTGATGTGATTGAAACGCATCGTGTGGTTTGCGGAAGGCATTTACTGGACTCCAAGTAGATTGGAACCATGCCACACGAGGTCAGCGCCTTTACGCACGCTCACGCCCGAACGCGCTCACCTGTGATGAGCATGGTTCATAGGGCGTTGGTTGACGTAAACGCTTACGGCTATTGTTGAACAGCAAAGTGATGGCGCCTGCAATGCAAGTGCCGTAAAAAAGCCCTGCCCGGTTGAACCCGGCAGGGCTTTTCTTACCTGCGCAACATACGCAACATGCGTGAGTCTTACTTGGCCAGCTCGACCGTCGGTTCCTCGCCAAAGGTCAATTGCCCGTTACGCGCGTCGATACGGATCGTATCCTTCGGCCCGAAGCGCCCGGACAGGATCGCTTTCGACAGCGGATTCTCGATCTGCTGCTGGATCGCCCGCTTGAGCGGACGCGCCCCATACACCGGATCGAAACCGGCCTCGGCGATGAGTTGCAGGGCCGCCTCGCTGAGGTCCAGCGCCATCTCCATCTTCGCCAGACGCCCTTCCAGACCATGCAGCTGGATGCGGGCAATGGCGCCGATGTTCTTCTCGTCGAGTGCGTGGAAGACCACGATTTCGTCGATCCGGTTGATGAATTCCGGACGGAAGTGCCCACGCACCTCGGCCATCACCGCCAGTTTCACCACGGCCGGATCCGAGTTTTCCATCGCCTGGATCTTGCCCGAGCCCAGGTTCGAGGTCATCACGATCACCGTGTTCTTGAAGTCCACGGTGCGGCCCTGTCCATCGGTCATGCGGCCATCGTCGAGCGCTTGCAGCAGGACGTTGAACACGTCCGGATGTGCCTTCTCGATCTCGTCCAGCAGGATCACGCTGTAGGGCTTGCGGCGCACGGCTTCGGTCAGGTAACCGCCTTCTTCGTAGCCGACGTAACCCGGCGGCGCACCGATCAGGCGCGCCACCGAATGCTTCTCCATGAACTCGCTCATGTCGATGCGGATCAGGGACTCTTCGGTATCGAACAGGAAGTTCGCCAGTGCCTTGCACAGCTCGGTCTTGCCGACACCGGTCGGGCCCAGGAACATGAAGGAGCCGTACGGACGGTTCGGGTCGGCCAGGCCGGCACGCGAACGGCGGATCGCATCCGACACCGCCTCGATCGCCTCGTCCTGTCCCACCACGCGCTCGTGCAATTTCTCTTCGATATGCAGCAGCTTGTCGCGCTCGCCCTGCATCATGCGCGCCACCGGAATCCCGGTCGCGCGCGACACCACTTCGGCGATCTCTTCGGCGCCGACCTGGGTGCGCAGCAGGCGCGGCTTGCTGGTGTCGCCATCCGCCTGCTCCCCAGCTTCCTCGGCGTCCTTCAGCTGCTTTTCCAGTTCCGGCAAACGGCCATACTGCAGCTCGGACACCTTCTGCCAGTTGCTCTGGCGCTTAGCTTCGTCCATCTGCAGGCGCAGGCGCTCGATCTCTTCCTTGATGTGGGTGGTGCCCTGCACCGCTGCCTTTTCGGCCTTCAGGATCTCTTCGAAATCGTTGTATTCGCGCTCCAGGCGCGCGATTTCCTCGTTGATCAAGTCGAGACGGCGCTGCGAGGCTTCGTCGGTTTCCTTCTTGACGGCTTCACGTTCGATTTTGAGCTGGATCAGGCGACGGTCGAGCTTATCCATCACTTCCGGCTTGGAATCGATTTCGATCTTGATCTTGGAGGCGGCCTCGTCGATCAGGTCGATCGCCTTGTCCGGCAGGAAGCGGTCGGTGATGTAACGATGCGACAACTCCGCCGCGGCGATGATGGCCGGGTCGGTGATTTCCACCTTGTGATGCAGCTCGTATTTTTCCTGCAAGCCACGCAGGATGGCGATGGTTGCCTCCACGCTCGGCTCGTCGACCAGGATCTTCTGGAAGCGGCGCTCGAGCGCAGCGTCTTTCTCGACGTACTTGCGGTATTCGTCGAGCGTGGTCGCGCCGACGCAATGCAGCTCGCCGCGCGCCAGCGCCGGTTTCAGCATGTTGCCGGCGTCCATCGCGCCTTCGGCCTTGCCGGCCCCGACCATGGTATGGATCTCGTCGATGAAGACGATAGTCTGGCCTTCGTCCTGCGCCAGTTCCTTCAGCACCGATTTCAAACGTTCCTCGAACTCGCCGCGGAACTTGGCGCCGGCCAGCAACGCCGCCATGTCGAGCGACAGCACGCGCTTGCCCTTGAGCGAATCCGGTACCTCGCCGTTGACGATGCGCTGGGCCAGGCCTTCGACGATGGCGGTTTTACCCACGCCGGGTTCGCCGATCAGCACCGGATTGTTCTTGGTACGGCGCTGCAGCACCTGGATCGCGCGGCGAATTTCGTCGTCGCGGCCGATCACCGGGTCCAGCTTGCCCATGCGGGCGCGCTCGGTCAGGTCGAGCGTGTATTTTTTCAGTGCCTCGCGGTTGCCTTCGGCTTCCTGCGAATTCACGGATTCGCCGCCGCGCACAGCCTGGATCGCCGATTCCAGCGATTTTTTCGTCAAGCCGTGCTCGCGCGCCAGGCGGCCGGCGTCGGACTTGTCGTCGACGAGGGCCAGCAGGATCATCTCGCTCGACAGGAACTGGTCGCCGCGGCGCTGCGATTCGCGGTCGGCCAGGTTCAGCAGGCCGACCAGGTCGCGTCCCACCTGGACGTCGCCACCGGTGCCCGACACTTTCGGCAGGCGTTCGATCGCATTGCGCAAGCCGTTGGCCAGGCCACCGACGTTGACGCCGGCACGCTGCAGCAGCGAGCGCGGACCGCCATCGTCCTGGTTCAATAAGGCGCTCAGCAGGTGCGCCGGTTCGATGTACTGGTTGTCGTTGCCGACCGCCATGCTCTGGGCATCCGCCAGTGCTTCCTGGAGCTTGGTCGTCAATTTGTCTTGCCGCATATTGTTTGCCCCTAGTAATTAGTTAGTTTTCAGGATGGAACTAAATTAGGGGCCGAGGCACTGCTTTTCAAGATGTGCAATGGCCTTCCTCCCTTAAAGTTGGCTTAGTCGCCTGACTGACAGTCCGTAGTTTGTTGCGATACAATACTTTCAATGGAGATGGCATTCCTCCGGTGATCGTTCACGAACCGCCCCCACGGCTGATGATGCCTGCACAGATTTCCAGTCATGGGGAAGGTGCAGGCGCACGTCGTCCAGCCTACCGCATGTCCAGGGAACAACCCACTTACAGGACATGCATGAAATTTACTATTCAAGATTCCGGGCCCTGGACCCTGCTGCGCTACCTTGCCAAGTGGCTGCCATTGGCCATGCTGGTCGGCCTGTTGGCCGGGTCCAGCTCGGCCCTGCTGCTGGTTGCACTCGACTGGGCCAACGCGACGCGCAGCGCGCATCCATGGCTGGTCTGGCTGCTGCCGCTGGGCGGCTTCGTCTCCGGCTGGCTCTACCTGCGTTTCGGACGCGCCATCGAAACCGGCAACAACATGCTGATCGACGAAGTCCACGACCCTAAAAAAGTCGTGCCGCTGCGCATGGCGCCGATGATCCTCGGTGGCACCGTGGTGGCGCACCTGTTCGGCGCCTCGGTCGGCCGCGAAGGCACGGCGGTGCAGATGGCCGGCGCCCTGATCGACCAGCTGACCCATGTCTTCCGGCTGCCGCAGGAAGACCGGCGCACGCTGCTGGTGGCCGGCATCAGCGCCGGCTTCGGCTCGGTGTTCGGCACGCCGCTGGCGGGCGCCCTCTTCGGCCTCGAGGTGCTCGCCATCGGCCGCATGCACACAAGCGCCCTGTTCGCCTGCCTGGCGGCGGCCATCGTCGGCGACCGCGTCTGCCTGCTGTGGGGCGCGCACCATACTCACTATATATTAGGTGCCGTGCCGGCGCCGGCGCTGTGGACGCTGGTCGCGGTCTGCCTGGCCGGTATCGTCTTCGGCCTGGTGGCCAGGCTGTTCGCGGCTGCTACCCACGCACTGGGCGGCTGGATGCGGCGCCAGCTCGCGTATGCGCCGCTGCGTCCGCTGCTGGGCGGCATCGCGATCGCGCTGGTGGCGACCGCCTTGCCGGTGGACCGCTTCCTGGGCCTGGGCATCCCGAGCATCCAGGCCGCCTTCCTGCAGCCCACGCCGCCCTGGGACTGGGCCGCCAAGCTGGCGCTGACCGTGGGTTCGCTGGGCAGCGGTTTCAAAGGCGGCGAAGTGACGCCGCTGTTCTACATCGGCGCCACCCTCGGCAATGCGCTGGCGCCGCTGCTGCAGCTGCCGGTCGGGCTGCTGGCAGGCCTTGGCTTCGTCGCCGTGTTCGCCGGCGCCGCCAACACGCCGCTGGCGTCGACGCTGATGGCGATCGAGTTGTTCGGCGGCGACATCGGCGTGTATGCGGCGGTCGCCTGCGTGCTCAGCTACCTGTGTTCCGGCCACAGCGGCATCTACCGCTCGCAGCGCATCGGACGCGGCAAATTCCTGCATGGCCGGCCGGCGCCGGCGCACCTGCGCCTGGGCGAGCTGGACGCCTGGCGCCGCCAGCGCGGTGACGGGAACAGCGGCGACACGGAGCGCGGCTGAGCCCGGAACACTGTGCTGCCGCGCTACCCCAGCTGTTCATAAACTGAACAACACCCGCCAGGCATGGTGTTCAGTTTCCGCACCTTTTCCTGAACACCGGAATGCGCTCCCCCGTGACCTATCCGTTTTCCATGCTCGGCACGCTTATTGCGCTCGTTGGATGCATCGGCCCGCTGTGCCGATGCCAAACCACCATAACGAGGAGATAGCGATGAAGAAAGTGCTTCTGCTGAGCTTGCTTGCCGCTGCCGTCAACCAATCCGCCTGGGCAGTCGACATCAAGGCCGGCGACTGGACGGTCAACGTCGGCGGCAACGTCAACGCCTATTACACGGTGGTGCGCTGCAAGGGCGACTTCGACGGCGGCCTGGCGCTGGCCGGCCGCACCATCGGCTGCGGCGGCGAGGACCGCCGCACCACGGTCGGCAACGGCCTGCTGCCGAGCGGCCTGGTCACGACCGCCAGCACCAGCCAGGGCGGCTACGACGTCAAGGCCCAGATCGGCATCATGGTGGCCGCCGCCACCGACAGCGCCATTACCCAGAACAGCACGGTCGACGTGCGCCAGGCCTTCTTCAGCTTCGGCAACGCCGATATCGGCACGGTCAAGCTCGGGCGCGACTACGGCATCTTCGGCGACAACATCATCCTCGCCGACATGACCCTGCTCGGCACCGGCGCCCCCTCCCAGGCGACCCAGCGCGGCCGCGTCGCCCTCGGCCACATCGGCGCCGGTTATGCCTACGCCGGCCAGTACGGCCAGGTGGTCTACACCACGCCGAAGGTGCTGCCCTACGGCTTGGTGCTCGACTTCGGCCTGATGAGCCCGGTAGACGACACGCCGATCGTCGTGCCCTCTCGCTACACCGCCAAGTCGACCCCGCAGATCCAGGCCCAGCTCAGCGGCACCTACGGCACGCTGCGCGGCTGGCTGGGCGTCAAGACCCAGCACTTCGAAGCCGTCGGCCCCGGCACCGGCAACCTGCGCATGAACGCCGTCGAACTCGGGGCCCAGCTCGACTACGGCCCCGCCAACTTCCTGGCCAATGTCCAGCACGGCAAAGGCCTGGGCATCCTGTCGGACGCCGACCAGGGCAACGTCAAGACCACCCACTGGCTGCTGCAGGCGACGTATAAAACCGACGACAAGCTGAAACTCGGCATCAACTACGGCCAAAGCAGGAACAAGGACGACGGTGTCGGCACCGGCGGGCTGAAGTCGAACGCCAACGTGACGCTCGGCGCCTACTATGCGCTGAACACGGCGATCACGCTGGTGGGCGAACTGGGGCGCACGCGCTCGAAGGGGTTTTCCGGGGCGTCCAGTCACATGAACGGGATTTCGGCGGGCGGCATCATCCAGTTCTGAGGAGCCAGCCATGCGCAGGTGCCCGCGGGCTGCTGTACACTCGCGGGTTCCCACATCACTCCCGAGTCGACATGAAAAGCAGTTCCAGCGGCGGCCTCGTCTATTCCACCGAAAGCGGACGCATGTGTCCCGACTGCCGCCAGCCGCTGACCGGCTGCACGTGCAGGACGGCCGCCAAATCCGCGCTCAAAGGCGATGGCGTGGTGCGCGTATCGCGCCAGACCAAGGGCCGCGGCGGCAAGTGCGTGACCATCGTCAAAGGACTGGCGCTCGAGCCCGATGCGCTGGCTGTGCTGGGCAAGCAATTGCGCACGGCCTGCGGGTCGGGCGGCACCGTCAAGGATGGGGTGATCGAAATCCAGGGCGACCATTGCGAGCTGGTGCTGGCGGCCCTGAAGAAACACGGCCATGATGCGAAGCGCGCCGGCGGCTGACTGCCGGGTGCGGCGCGCCGCATCAGACGCCGTCAGCCGGCGCTGCGCATGGACGCATCGGCATGCGCATCGATGGCCGCAATGTCGCGCACATTCTTTTGCACGGCGATGATGGCAAACAGGGTCAGCACGAAGGACATCGCAAAGAAGCCTTTTTCGCTCAGCGCCAGCGTGGCATTCGTCAGGCCGACGCCCAGCAATATCACGGCGGCACCCAGCGCCACCCAGCACGAGCCCAGGTACATGCCGGTCACCGCCAGGCCCTCGGCACGATCGCGCAGTGTCTTTTGCAGCGAGACTGCGGCGAAACTGCCCAGCAGCAAAATCGTGAAGTAATAGCCTTTTTCGTTGAGCTGCATCTGCGCGTTCCACAGCCCGACCAGGTAGGCGATCATACCGACGATCAGGGCGACCCAGGACGCGCCGACGAAGGCGCCGCTAGGACGTGCAGGCATCGTTTGATTCATTCTTGCTCTCCAGTTAAAAAGATGGGCATACCGAAAGGGCTGATATTGTCACATTGCAATATCAGCCCTTTGGTGTCAAGCAAGATCGTGGATTATTGCATAGCTCAGCGTGCCCACTTGGCCTTGGCTGTATCGTCGCTGCTACGCGCATCGACCCAGCGCGCCCCGTTCGGGGTCTGCTCTTTCTTCCAGAACGGCGCGTCGGTTTTCAGGTAATCCATGATGAACTCGCAGGCGGCAAAGGCTTCGCCGCGGTGGGCGGCGCTTGCCGCCACCAGCACGATCTGCTCTTGCGGCTTCATCGGGCCGATACGGTGCACCACCAGCGCGCCGTACAGCGGCCAGCGCGCGCGCGCCTGCTCGACGATGTCTTCCAGCGAGCGCTCGGTCATGCCGGGATAGTGTTCGAGCTCGAGCTCGGCGACCTGGTCGCCATCATTCATGTCGCGCACCGTACCGACGAAGCTGACCACCGCGCCGATGCGCGGATCGCCGGCGCGCAGGCGCGCGACTTCGGCGCCGAGGTCGAAGTCCTCGGACTGTACTCTTACCTCAGTTACCACACCCTTCATTTGCCGTCCTTCGCCAACCGCAGCGACAACTGCTCGATGCGCGATGCGGTGCGGGCATCGAGCAGGGCCGGCAGCGCCAGCAAGGCGCGCAGCTGGAGCGCCGCGCTGTTGCCACCACCGGTGCCGGCGCCGTTCTTCTGCCCCGACTTGAGCGAGGACTGCAGCACCTCGACCTGCAGTTTCAGGCGCTCGCGCGCGAATTCCGGGCCGCTGTCGATGCCGGCGCCGATTTCCATGCGCAGCAGGTCATGCAGCAGGATGTCGCGGTTGCGTTCCAGTACCTTGGCGTAGGCGGCACGGTCGCCGCCCAGTGCCTGCAGGGCGGCATCGAAGCGGCCGCGCAGCGTGCGTTCCAGCTCGGCATCCAGGGCCGGCAAGGCGCTCCAGCGCGCTTCCCAGTCGGCCGCATCGCCCTGCCCTGAGCCGTCCACCGCCACGGCCAGCCCCGCCTCGAGTTCCTGCACCAGGCGCAGCTTGTCGCGCAGCTGGTTGGCCTGGGCCACGCCGGCGGCGCGGCGCACGCCCTCGACATGCTGCTGCACCAGCGCCACCGCGGCGTGGTAGCGCTTTTCGATGCGTGCTTCGTGGGCGCGCGGCACCGGGCCGATCGCCTGCCATTCGGCCTGCGCCTCGCGCAGCAGCTTGCCCATGGTCGTCGGCGTCGCTTCCGGCGCAGCCGCTTCCAGGCGCGCGCTGATGGCTTCCTTGGCGGCTTCGTGGGCGCGGCGCTCGATGTCGGCCTCGTGCATGCTGTCCTTGCGGCGCTGGAACACCTCGTCGCAGACCGCGCGGAAGCGCTGCCACAGCGCCTGCTCGCTCTTGCGTTCGAGCGGCAGCGCGCGGGCGTGTTCCTGCCAGCGCTGCTGCAGGGCGCGCATGGTGTCGATCGCGTGGCGGTCGTGCGGGTCGATGGCGGCGGCTTCCTCGATGATCGCTTCGCGCTCGGCCATCTCGCCCTTGCGCTGCTCTTCGAGCGGGGCCTGCATCACGTTCAAGGCGTCGGTGAATTGGGCATCGAGACGTTTCTTTTCCTTGCGGTCGATCGCACCCAGGTGGCTCCAGCCGAGGCGCAGGCGCTGCACGGTGCCGGCCACGTGTTTCCAGTCGGCTTCGCCGGACTGCAGGCGCGCGATTTCGGCACGCGCTTCCTCGACCAGCTTTTCGGCGCGCGCGGCGTTGGCGTGGCGCTCGTCGGCCAGCTGGCGGAAGTGGGCCGCGGCCGGCGCGTAGGCGGCGCTGCAGGCGGCGTCGAAGCGTTCCCACAGGCTTTTGGGGGCGGCGCCGGACAGGCTGTCGAGGGCTTTCCAGCGCTCGCGCATGCTGCCGACCTTCTTGGCCAGCTCGCTCATCGCCAGGTTCTGGGTCGCCAGGGTTTCCACGTTCTTGATGAGTTCTTCGCGCGACACATTGCCGCCCCAGCGTGCCCAGTCGGACAGGCGCTTGAGTTCGGCGCGCACGTGGGCCAGCCGGTCGGATTGCGCCGGCGTCAGGCGCATGCCTTTTTCGCGCGCTTCCTTCAGGGTCTTGTCGAGTTCGGCCGCAGTGCCGAGCGAACCTTGCTGGAGGGCGGCTTCCATCGCATCCATGGCGTCCAGGAAATGCTGATCGGCGCCCTTCTGTTTGCGGCTGTCCTTACGGGCGTCATGCTGCGCGTCGTTCTGCGCCTCGTTCTGGGCGTCGTTCTGTGCTGCAGCCGGCACCCTGGCATCCTGCGCCGGCCGGGACTCCCTCGGCTTGCGCGGCTCGGGTTGCGGCAGGCTGGTCAACAAGGCGTCGAAGCGGCGCTGCAACTCGCCGCCGGCTTCGCCCTGGGGCAAGGCGGGCAAGGCTTTCCATTCCTTGCGCAGGGCGTCGGCATTCAGCTCGGCCACCGGTTTGCCTTGCTGCAGTTCGAGGAAAGCGCTGCGTGCCGCCAGCGCGCTCTGGCCGGCTTCGATCGCATGCAGGCTGGCCTGCAGTTTCTGATGCTCGACGCCGAATTCGGCGCCCAGGCCGCGCGGCAGCGAGGTGTGTTCGGGTGCCTGCAGGGCGGCGGCCTGTTCCTGGGCCAGCACCTCCAGGCGCGCGGCCAGGTCGGCCGCCGGCAGGCTGCCGGATGCGACCGCGGACGACAGCTGGCGCAGCGCGGCCAGGCGGTCGATCATGGCGCGCTGGAGTTGCACCTGGGATTCCAGGCGCTGGCCGAGGGCGGCGCGTACGCGCTGGAAATCGGCCTGCAGTTCGGGCGCGGCGATGACCGCCCATTTGCGGTCGAGATCGGCAACGTGGTTGGGCGTCAGCAAGGCATCGTTCAGCAGCGACTGGGCGTGCTCGAGCGCGGCCTGGGCACGGCGGTGCTCGGCTTCATGGTGACGGTGGGCATCCAGGCGCGACTGCATCAGCTTGGCGACGCGGCGGTCGGTGTTGCGCATCGCCGTATGCACGCGCTCGAGGGCGGCCGGGCTGTGGACGAACTCGGCGGCGGTGAGCCGCAGTTCGGAGAATTCGCATTGCAGGATGAATTCCACCGCGGCGGCCTCGTCGCCCTGCACCTGGCTGAGCTTCCCGGCCTGCAGCGCACGCGCAGCGGTGGCGTTGGCAGAAGAAGCGGAAGCGGAGGCAGCACCCGACGGCGCCGCCGGCCCGGACGCGGATGGCTGTGGCCCCTGTCCGGCCGGCTTGTCGCCGGACTTGTTGTCACCCGGCCGCTTGAATAGGAACTCGAACATGATGAAATCGCACTTCCAAAATCGCCATCATAGCAAGAAACCTGATGGCTTCGCGCCACTCGGCTGGCGTGTGCGAACAACACGTCCGACGGCGTGTCAGTGAACAACAGACAAAGGTGTGCCGTGGCGCCCCTGTCCATGCGTGTCGTGGCCGAAGATGCCCTGCGCGCCCGCCTCGATCCGGCGCCCGTCCGCGCTATTCCGTCCACCCGGACCGTCGCGCCGCTCGCGCGCATAGGCGTCGTGGGCCAGCATCTGGTTGGCGATGGCGAACCAGGCGCCGTCGCCGACCACGCTGCGCGCCAGCGGAAACAATTCGTGCTCTTCGCGTTCGAGGCGGTGGCGCAGGGCCGCCACGCAGCGCTCGATGGCATCGCAGAAACGTTCGCGCAGCACCGGACGGTCGGGCTGGGCGACGCAGGCTTCGGCCACGTAGATCGCTTCGGCGGCATTGCGGCTGAGCTGGTCGAGCTCGTGCAGCAGGCCATCGGCGACGGCGGTATGGCGGCGCAGCGCCGGCACCAGGAATTTGTCCAGCTTGCGCCAGTGGCAGCTGTCGTAGATCTGGCGCAGGCTCGCGCACAGCTGGGCGGCGCGCCCCAGCGCCAGGGTGGTGGTATCGCCCGGCAACGCATGCAAATCCTCGACCAGCGATTGCAAGGCACCGCGCACCTTGGTCTGTTCGACCGACAAGGTAACGAGGGTGTAAGTCGACGTCAGCATTCTGTCTCCGCTCAGTCGTCTCGCCAAATGCAGCGCCGCCGCACGGGGGGCCGGCACGGGGAGCTGAATGGGAAGCATTGATAGTGGGCCAGGCCGGACTTTGTCGTTAATTTCTTGTCATCGGCCTGAAGAAGTACCAAGTTTAGAGATGGCAGCCGGGTTGGCGTTTGATCTAGATCAAACCCGAGACCCTGACCCAGCCGCACGTCAGCGTCGTGTCAGCGTCGTGTCAGCGTCGTGTCAGGCAGCTGCCGACGCCGTCTGCAGTGTGCCCTGCGCAGCCAGGGCAGCACGCAGCAATAGTGTAAAAGCGACAGGTTCGGCTTGTGTGAGTACCACTTGCGCACAGGCATGCCAGCGCGCGCAACGCCCGACCGCCGCCGCGATATCCTCCGCCAATCGCGCGCTGAGGCGCACGCCAGGTTCCAGCACGAGTGACTTCAGTTCGAACACGCCGGCCTTGCGGTGCGCCTTGGCATCGACGCGGCCGACCAGCGCGCCGCGGCGCAGGATCGGCAGCGTGAAGTAACCGTAGCGGCGCCGCGCTGCCGGCGTATAGCATTCCAGGCGGTAATCGAAGCCGAACAGTTCAAGCGCGCGCTTGCGATCCCAGACGATCGGGTCGAAGGGCGACAGCAGGCTGGTCGTGGTCGGCGTCAGCGCCCCGGCCGCTGCCTGGGCCAGCAGCGCCGCATGGTCCGGATGCACATACACCGGCTCGCGCCAGTTTTCCACCTTTGCGCGCAGCAATAAGCCGGCCTCGTGCAGCGCCTGCACATCGACGTGCGGCGGCTTGGTGCGGTGGTAATCCGCGATCCAGCCGGCTTTCGCCAGGCCGAGCGCCTTGATCGCACGCAAGGCAAACTGGCGCCGGGTTTCCATCATCGACGGCATCCGGCTGTCGTCCCAGTCCGGCAGCACGCGCTCGGCCAGGTCGTAGATGCGATGGAAGTGTTGACGCCGCGCGATCATCAGCACGCCGGCCGTGAACAATACTTCGAGCGAACGTTTTTCCGGCTTCCAGGCCCACCAGCCGCCGGCCTGGCCGTCGCTTTTACTTGCATCAACTTCGAAGTCAGCCGAGCGCATCGGACCGTGCGTGCGAATATGGTCCAGCACCCGCTCGACCACGTCCGGATGCTCGCGCAGGAAACCGGCCGCGTACTTCCAGCCGAGCGATCCGGGGTCGATCATGCGGTGACGGTACAGGCCGTAATCCTCGATCGGAATGAAACAGGCTTCGTGTGCCCAGTATTCGAAGAGTTTCCCTTCCGCCAGCAGGGCGTCGAGCCAGCACGGATCGTAATCGCCGAGCCGGCTCCACAGCACCAGGTAAGGGCTGCGCGCGACCACGCTGATGGTGTCGATCTGCAACACACCCATGCGCCGGATCGCGGCCAGCACGTCGTCCTTCGTGGCGCGGGTGCGGCGCGGCTGCAACCGGGGTTGCAACATCCCTTGCGCAGCGAGGTGCAGGGCGCGCGCGGCGCCGATCGTCAGGACGGTGTCGGTCATGAATCGATGAGAATGGGCAGAAGGTGATGCACGATTGTAATGGCCATTCTGACACTGTCGCAGATTTGCCGGCCAACTTTTTACCGCCGCTGGAAGTCCGCGCCGGCTTTGCGCTATAGTGGGCGGCTCATCCACGCTCAAGACCATTCCGTCCTACCCATGCGGCTGCTGCACACCTCCGACTGGCACCTCGGCCAGACCCTGCACAACTTCGACCGGACCTGGGAGCACGGGCGCTTCCTCGACTGGCTGCTCGATACCCTGGTGCATGAAGAGATCGACGCGCTCCTGATCGCGGGCGACATCTTCGACAACGCCAACCCGTCGGCGGCCTCGCAGCGCCAGCTGTATCACTTCCTGCAGCAGGCGCGCGCGCGTTGTCCGCGGCTCGACATCGTCGTCATCGCCGGCAACCACGATTCGCCGGGCCGACTGGAAGCGCCGGCGCCGCTGCTGGGGGCGCACGGCACGCGCGTGGTCGGCCACATGGCGCGCAACGCCGACGGCGAGATCGACCTCGAACGCCTGCTGGTGCCGCTGACCGGCAGTGACGGCGAAGTGCAAGCCTGGTGCGTGGCGATCCCCTTCCTGCGTCCGGGCGACGTGCCGCGCATCGCCGCGCGGGAGGGCGAGGCGCCCGATCCGTACGCCGCCTACCTGCAGGGCATCGCCCTGCTCTATCAACAAGCCTACGCGCTGGCCGAGTCGCGCCGCACGCCCGGCCAGGCGATCCTGGCGATGGGCCACTGCCACATGGTCGGCGGCGACTCCTCGCCGGATTCCGAGCGCCGCATCGTGATCGGCGGCACCGAGGCGCTGCCGGCCTCGATGTTCGATGCCGGCCTGGCCTACGCCGCGCTG
>Ga0265797_10003509_pt1 | contig 24945 bp, 29 predicted proteins | sample P2T30metagenome_FD_192433 | JGI IMG/M metagenome (GOLD analysis project Ga0265797, IMG submission 192433) | Plant litter microbial communities from East Loma Ridge, Irvine, California - P2 T30 | ecosystem: Environmental > Terrestrial > Plant litter > Unclassified | place: USA: California... | reverse complement strand
ATCCTCATAGCCGTCCACCTTCATAAGACGTAGTGTGTCGAGCGAGATACACTCAAATTCGTCGTACCGCGAAACACGTTTATTGATGCCAGCGTCCATAAGAGCTTGAAGCGCACCAGAGAGTCGAAGCTGTCCGTAGGGCGAATATTTTTCGAGTGTCAAGTTGAGCTCTCGGTCGGCACCACGGGTGAGAACCTCCTTGAGAGACTCAAGCGCATTTGCGCAGTAACGAGGATCCAACTCGTCGTAATCCAAACATGTTGCGAAAATTCCCAGATTCGACGGCAACAACTCGGTCAAGTCGGTATTGTCATGTGCCAGATTTGTGAGGATGTGTAGCGCAACATCGACTGAACGAAGTTCGGAGAAGCCGCGAAGGCTGCCGAGCATTCCATACCCGGACTCTCCCGTGAAATTGGCGTAGATTTCTTGGTCAGTTACGCCGTGCAGGCATATTTCTGATAAGGAGCTCTGATGCAGTCCTAGATCGTCGCTTAGAGCACTCCATGAAAATTTAGGCTTTCCCATCGACTTGGCGTACTCATCGGAAGATCCGTGGGTATACCGGAAGGTTTTCAGCGTCTCAATGTAGCAAAGCAGCTGCGCTACCACCTCGCTATCCATGTAGCAATATTGTATGTCCAATGACTTGATGTTACTGCTTGACTTGAATATGGTCCAATCCTTGATCGGCAGTATTTGATATACGGATCCTAAGAGCAGGCAGGACAGTGCGGGAAGGCGCATGGCTGCATCTAGCTCGCTGACAGGCTGCTTGGACGACCATATATGTAGTATCCTCAAATTGGCGAATATATTGATCACTCGCCCGTGGCTCCCGCAGTGTTCGCCTCCCAACAAGTCTGACCATACATTCTCGTGACCATCTGCTTGGTCGTCGGGAACATATATTCTAAAGCCAAAGATGCAGACCTCTTGTAGATTGGTAGCCTGACGCGAAACGATAGGCCAGTATTTACCCATCATGTCGTAACCCACGAAACCGAATCGAATGTTGAAAGTCTTGACATTCTTCAACAGTTCAGAATTGCTTGCCACCACTCTCAACTTTTACGCATCGTCCGATAAAATATCCGACTAGGAAAGTGCGTCCGCAATGCGCTTGTGACGCTTGTTCGTTCGACTGAAGAGCTCGAGATGAGCTGTTGGGAGATACTCGGCGACCTGAACGATGAGCTCTTCTGGTAGTTGTCCGAGAGTGGCTTGCGGGCTTTGGGGAACAGCGTAGTCGTTGGGGTTGGCAGCAGGTACTGCTGACGTTGCACCGTGCGTGTCCATATCGACGGGCGAAGTCACCTCTGAGTGCTTCGTGGGGTCTTCTGCTGCATTTGCGTGTGGCATTTCTCGACCGTGGGCCCGGTGGTTTGTGTTACGGTGCAATGAACGAGGGAGGAGTTGAGGGTGTTGGTGTACCTAGAAGAGCAAACTTTGGTGTTTGAGAAAAGAAATGCCCCGCTAAAGCACGCGCTGTCACGTGCGCCGCTAACCAATGCCCGCGAGGTCATGGAACGAGTTGGAGACCTGCTCTTTCGCATGGCAGAAAGCGAAATCGAATATATCCAGCCAAGGCCTTGAGGGCTGCGGCCCATGTTTCCTGCAGTCGCCGTCGTCTTGGATCCGCAACGTCTTGACATTCCAAGGTTGACAGCGTTTCGCAAGACAGTCCCGAGGTCATCCATGGATGCTCTTGATGCTCCATGAAGCTGTAGTTTCGCCCTTTTCCTCAAATTCCGTGGGATGACATCGGTACGAGAAATCCAGCGTCAACAGCCGCAGATGCTGCGCAAGCCACGGGTACTTCACAAGCGGATTTAGAATTGCGCTCGCCGTATCTTTCGTGCTCGTGCTCCCCCAACTCTTCGGCAGCTTCATAGTACAGGACGGATTGCGCAATGCGCTGGTAGCGCTTGCTCGTTCGACAGAGCATACTGAGCACGTCATTATAAAAGACGTGATGGTCGACTAATGAAAGCAGTGATGTTCTGGCAATGCAAGCTCTTTTGGAAAGAAGAAGAGAATGAACGCAATATTCCATACCACCAAAGCCCGTTGGCCATTCTCGTCATAGGCTGCAACAACGGAAACTTGAGCGGTGAATCTATCCTACACGCACAATTTCCCTTCCAAAGCCGTTCCCAAACTGATGGAATGTATGGTGAGGTACTTGTTGTATTGTTGTGTGCTACGGTACAGAGTAGGAGCATATGGAGGTGGAAAACAGGCTAGACAGCCAAGTACATGCTCACATGAGCAGGAACCTCAGGGCTGTCGAACACAAACGATTATCGGTAGCTGGACACAGCAGCTGTCGATCTCCACAAAAGAAAAGGCAATACGAAGCCTCTCCATGGGGCGGCGGAAACGGCATTGCTACAATGTCAGTACTCACCAATCACACCGCTTGTGAACCACTAACTGAGCAGGCAGGCTTGCACGTCGTTGTGAGACCCCACGGGATGAGCGGCCTCGGCGAGGGAAAAAGCAACAAAGTACTGGAAGGCTCGAGCACGGCTTCCAAACGTTCCGATTGGTTTTGTAAAAGCCCATGCGAGATCCAGATATCGTGGCTGACGTTCGGTGGGCTGTAAGGCGCCAGTCGACTGACTTCACAACATCTCTCGGAGTAGCGGTGTGTCCTCATGTGCCCGAAGTAGGGATGTGTAATGACCTTCACCGGTCACTTATCGTGCATAAGGGCAACACCCGGTTCATACATATGCCGAATCTGGAGGAGGCTCTGCGAACAATATTAGGACCAATCATTTCACGGTAACCTCGCCCGCGCCAATCAAATCTGAGTACCCCAGGTTGATGTTCTCAGAACATTGAAATGGTGGATGTGCGATGCACAACTTCTATCTTTAGGACTGTGTTGAGGACGTGCAATTGTGACTAGTCTAAATTACAGTAGATGTCCGCACTTTTAAGAAGTTTGCGACGCGTAACAGTCCCTAGTGGAAGAGACAAAAAAGGCAGAAATGGAACACGGCAATCGTAGAAGCTTGCAGCATATTTGCTTTTCTCGAATAAGTGCGACAGATACCGCCGGTCGACCTAAATCTTGATGTCGGAGTAAGACTCTGAGGTCCTTCAAAAACGCCAACGAAAATATGCAAAAGTGCTCAACGCCTGAAAATGCCGGAGAGACGCGCGAAAACAGTCGTTAAAATAAGCCACCTCACAAAGAGTTTTCGGTCTCAACGAGTTCGCTGAAAGCGTCGCGCCACTTGCGAGTATCCTCTTTCGATGGTCTGGGTAGAGGCTTACGAGCATACCCTCCGTATCCGAAGTGTGACATGAGCCCTGCCTTGGTACCAATAATACCGCCTTGAATGGCTGCCCAGTCGCCACGAGCCACGACTGCTTGTAGTTTGCGAGCTTCCGCTAATTTGCCCGCCTCGAAAAGCTCGACGAGTTTGACACAACACTTTGGTGCAATGTTGGCCATGCCGCCGATGATGCCGGATCCGCCTCCAACGAGTGTTTGGAGAGTGAAGTCAACAGAGCCACCCATGCACATGAAACCAGATCCGGGATCCGACACAGTGGCAGCTCGAGTGGCAGCTGCGATCCGGTTGAGTTTGCCAGTATTGCCACACGTCAGCTTGCAGCCAACGATGTTAGGATGTTGAGCCAGTTCGATGATAGTGTCGGAGTTGAGGTCCAGACCAGAAACGGCACCGGGATAATTGTAGATGAGGATTGGAATTGGCGAAGCTGATGCTACATCCAGGAAAAACTCCTTGACCGTTTCCTTGGAAAAGAGGCCTTGGTAGTAACCGGGTGGCAACACCAGAGCATAGTCTCCGCCAGCGGAGGCTGCTTCTTCACACAACTCGATGCTCTCACGTGTCGATTGGGCTCCGCATCCGACGATCACTGGCATGTACCCAAAGCCGGCATCGTCCAAAGCTTTCCTCGTCGTGTTGGTGATAAGGTTACGTTCCCTGTGGGACAAGTGAACAGCCTCGCCATTGGAGCCTTGCGTGGTAATGCCAGCAACACCAGCCTTGGCCAGACGAACAGCGTGGTTGGCAATGGTGTTCACGTCGACATTGTCGGTCATTGGGTCGAAGAAGGCCACAGTTGGAACGTAGATGCCAGGTACCAGGGAGCGGCGAATGCCTGCATCGCCAGATTCGATGGAGCTGGTCTCAAAGTCGTTGTAGTTGTTCATTGTGTAGATTGATTGAACTGCTTGATGGAAACCAGAGCCTTGTGTGAAGCTACTTGCTGGGGAGGGTGCGTCGTGGTGAGGTGACATGATTTTTATATCTGGAGACGCGGTCGAATATACTTTTATACTAACGAAGACTTGCAGACGCGGAGACTTTTGACAAAGAGTACAGCGAGACGCCAAACGACGAACGGAACGAATACGTCAATAGTGGAGATTATGTTTGGTCAACAACCGAGGCGTGTACTGGTACTTAAATAATTGAACGCCGGAAAAGCTGCCACGGTCGACGACAGTGTGGGGGTCCAGCTGACGGTATCTTCGTCAGAGTGTACTAGGCTCACGGGCAAAGCAAGGTGCGCGCAAATGCATCCATGAAGGATTGGCAGGCATCTTCGTGACGACGAAAGGGGCGGTGACTCCCGGCTACGAAGAGGCGTACCATTGTGCGCAGCCGATGCCAGGCACAGCTGCTCGCTTTTGATGCAGCCAATAAACGAGGTGTGCGTGCTGTTGAAGCGGCGATTGCTTTTTCGCTCACGTTGCAGCAAGCTGACCGGGGTGGAGCATCGGATCTTGGCCGGAGGTGAACAGCAAGGGGCCCACGCCTTGTGACGATCGTTGGAAGCGCGGGCCAAAAGCTGATAGGACGACTATCGCCGCACCTGGAACCATGCGAAAGGTTGGCGGGCTCCTCAAGGCGTTAATGGTACCGTTCGTGGCTTTTTAGTGTGGGGGAGGGTCGGTGGGGGGGTTGACGGGGCCAGCGTGCGCCTCTTCGCATCATCTGATTTCCTCGTTGACCCCGGCTTTCGTGTCGCTCATCGTGGTCCCAGTCGGTGCTGCCGTTGAGCTCGGCGACCACTCAGGAGGTGCAGTGGAGGAATGCAAAGGGTAATAGAAATAAGAGATTTCAGCGGTAATGCAAGACGTGGCAGACGTTGAAGCCCGAGTGCTGCTGAGCTGATTGTCACAAGACCATGCAGCATCAGCGTTATTACTCTGTACAGCCACCTACATTCCGCGACTGTAAGCCCGACCTCCAATCCCTAGAGTGCCTCATCATTACACAATGAATCAAAGATGACGACGCCAGTCGCTTGTGGTGTTTCTACCCCCACGTGCTAGTACACTTGGTGGCGCTGTTCAGTCAATGCTCAATTCTAGTATCGAGGGTCCTCCAACATCACCTCCTGGGCTGCTGTGTACGCACGACAAAAGGTGTCTACTTCTTTAGCTCATGCTAGCGTTGCTTTGATGGCATGCGTAACGCAATGCACGACCACCACGAAACCACTGAAGCACCGGAGCCCAACGCCATGTACTACGGTCACGAGCATCTGCAGCTGCAGGGTGATGTGCCGGAACTCTCGGCACTTGCAAACTGAGGTTCCAGAGAATTGGAGTTTGTTTGTTTTTTCTTACTTACCAGAAGTCAGGATCAGACGAGGAGAGAAAAATCCTTGATCACCTCGCCCACGGTACCTGACTCTCGGTGGATCATGGCTCACGACCCCCACGCTGAATGGGTGGCAAATTTTGAGCTCTTCTCGTTTAGACAAAGAAATGCCGATCAGGTTTGGCATCTGTTCACGCTAGATGTTCGAGGCCGCCCAGCATGAAGACGTCTATGTCTATAGAGCAATAGGGGGGATGCCGGGCGAATTATTTAATAGCTAGGTATTCGCCTAATAGGGAGATTATCGCTAGTAGGCTTAAATAGCGTATAAGATAGTGCAGCGTTAATTATAAGGACACCTAATTTTTAGAGAGCTTACTACGCTAGAAAAATTGGGTATATATAATAGAACCTCTATAGAGCTCTACGTTTATAGAAATAACTAAATTCCTATAGTTAGGTCTGCGTAGCTACGCTATAGATTATAGAACATTAGCTATATTTCCTACTAGGTCTTAGGTAATTAGGGCGTTAGAGGACTCTATAAAGTAACGTATAACTAATTATAGAATAAAAAGCTAAGGTATTACTAAGGGCTAGATATATGAATACCTAGACGCAAACATATCGTACTTAGGTGTACTTTTACACCTAACGTACCTCACGGGTGGGCTGGCCATACGGGTGGGTTGGCCACCTCAAAAACACACTAAAAAGCTAAGTTTTTATCTTAACAACGCCTTGATAGAATTCTCTATGATTTTTACTATAGACCTGCATCTATATAATCTTTAATTTCCTAGAACTGCTAAGCTTTGGCTTATGTAATTAACAAGTTATAAAGTAAAACCTTAATTACAGGGATTATTTTGCCCACTTTTCTGTATCTTAAAGCCTAGATTAGATAGAGCTTAGCAGTCTTAAGCTCCAATAGCTTATAACTTATATATAGAAATAATATGCTAAATTTTTAGAAGATTCTATTAAGCAGATCTAGAGTTAACTATTAGGCTCTAGATTATTGATTTTCTGGTAGGGCACGGACTGGCCAGCCTACCCGTGTGGCCAGCCCACCCGTGGGGTACGTTAAGTTAATTTATTTTACTAACTTAAGTAATTAAGTAGTAAGTTGTTTAACATTGTAAGGGTGTAGCCAACTATCCTAAGTATCGCGTTAATTATTCTGCTAATCGCTTGTTAAAATCTGCAAATACCCTTGTTATACCTAATTTCTAAATAACTCACACGGCATCCCCCCCAATGAACGGCCACTCGTGGATTACTTGGACCCATCAGACGAGGGTAGAAAACTTTGCATCTGCGAGTACGACGCTACTTCCAGACTCGCATAGCCATGGTACAGACGGACATAAGTCGCGCGTGTTTATACCACATTGATCACGCCGTTGTTAGCCTCCGTGAATGCACACAGCCTCGCACGAAGCGAAAGCCGAACCTGGAGCGAACGTGCATGCCAACACGCGCTATTACCCCACAAATTGGCGATCCTAGAAGAGCGATTTCCCCGCTTTCTTACCACGTTGGATCACAGACTGCATCCCTCAATCTGCCGCTACCTCTGACTTGCATGACGCCCAGTTCTGGTCGCGATCGTCTTACCGTCCGTGGTGTCTATTTTCATGCATTGAGGCCTTGACCATGTACGCAATCTCAATATCCGCCACTGGACGATACCCAAAGCCACGGGAAGACTCAGACCCTTGCATGGAGCTTGGATACAGTTGAAGAGTGATCAAAGGCAGTACGAGTCCTATCTTTAGGTACCTCATGTGACGATTGCTTGGGCAATGTCTCTTCGTACCTTCGAATGCACACAAGGGTCAGCGCTGGACCGAATCGAACCGAGGGTGTTCCCGCTTCAAGATGTATGGCCTGCCACCTGCAGTTCCACAGTTCTTGCAGCGTTTTGCATGTAAGTAGTCAATGATTCCCTGTATCGCTGTGGATCCTACAGTTATTGCCCGCGGGATGAATCGTGTCAGACATGAATGGGGCTATCAAACACAGTCATCGACGGGAATATTCCGGAGACTATGGACGGATGAGACAGAAGAGTTTTCACCGTTCACGGCAGTGCATGTTCACCACTGAGCCAGACCTCGCTGGTCTTTGCACCGATGCTGTACGACCCAGGTTGCGACCATATGACTAGGTCACTTAATGGTCACTTTCGTCCACGATCAGAAAGCCCGTTATTATCGTACGACCCAAATAGATGTCAGTCAGCCAGAACTTTGGTTCGAATGCACGAAATTGCTGAGCCAAACTGCTACACATCGATCTGGGGCGCAACGTCCGAGATCCGCGTGGCTGAGAACAAGTTGGACCGTTCGCCCGTTGACAATCTTCGCTAATCGACCTTACCACCACAAATCAAACTGTTGGAATTTCAGACGGCAAACATCAACACGAGCATCAATGTCGTTATGATGTTATCGTGGGGTCAGAATCCGACACTTGTGGTCCAGACGCGCGCGACCCCTCAACTTGAGTCGTATCGCAAAACTCTTTACCGGCTACACCAGTATGCAATTGCCGACTGAACTCTTTTGAAGAGCCTCAACCGATCTAGCCGGGATGATCGCGTGGGATGCTTTTGTCTGGTCGCACGCATGCCTTCCCGAAAAAGCGAGCAACGTGGGATGCCAAGTGACTGCTGAAAAATCCGACTCCACTCCATGTTCTCTCTCCTTCCAACTCAACAATTTACCGTCTCAACAATCGTCGACGACCAATTGCTTCAACACTCGATCGCAATCGCTCCAACGGTTGTGTCAACATCCCACGCTTGACGAACGGTACAGTTCCACGAATTGGAAGAAAGGCCGGAGAGGAGTTTCAGACGTACCGGTACCTTCTTCAAGATGTCAGGAGGCAACGCATCTCATTAATCTCACCAAGTTCGGAGTAAATACCCGCAGCTGATACTCTTAGGTGTCGGCTCCTGGGTTAGGGCGGACCATCATAACCAGTGCGACACGTCGTTCAGAGAGGCCTTTTCTGAAATCTGTAATTATGAGAGTGCGTGGCGAATAATTCTCAATCCTTGGCCACGGCATCACGGTTCTGCTATATCATGATGACTTGCAATTGGCAGAGCTTTGATGTTTTTGTCCCATGATGCCACGACATGAAGTGAATGATATCGTCATACCGGTATCTGCTACTCGGAAGGAGCTGCATACGCTTGAAGCCACCAATCTCCTGTGTATGAATGAAACCTGAAGACCGGTGCTCGACCATTTCAAGCTGGAGGGAATGTTGGAGTGCGAGCGGCATGACACTCCACAATCGCAAGAATCGTATTGAAAGGACTTTATGTCATTTCTGGTCATACGGAGGTCAATCATTTGTTGTTCAAATATGTCTTCCGAATAACAGCAGGTATGAACATAGTTTTGGGCAGCTTTCGACGCGTGTATAACTCATCAAATGATGCATGTGACACCGCAACCGATTCGCCAAGTTGCGTACTATTACAGAAGGCATATTCTCGAAACCTCTAATCGTTTTCAGTGCAACAAAAGGTTTCCTCACCTTCTCAAGAAGTACTATCTCTGTTCGAGCAGAGCTTATTCTGGTGTCAACATCGATACTGGTCAAGATCAGATAATCAATGTCCCCTCAGTGCAACACTCAACACTTTCCATCGCAGTTCCTAGGTAGAACATGTCATTGCTTCCACAATTTACTTTTACAATTTTACAACGCACGAAATCTACCGAATACGTCGCATTGCTCCCTTCCGCTTGTGGCTTTCAATCCGCGTCTGAGAACTTACCCCGCAGTAACCTCGTATAGCTTGATCTCAGCACTGAGGGATTTTGGGTCAGACTCAGACGGAGTCGCGTTTATGCCCGTCAGCGAGTACTCGCTTCGCCCTACACGCACAGCGTGGATGTCGTGCAGATAAGTACAGTAGCCTGCGACGCCATGGCTGAGATCTTCCACCAATGAGCTAGCTTCGGTATGGCTTCCGACACTTTGCCGCTAACTTTCAACTGACCAACGACCCATTTCTCTTTACAAACCGTGGGGTCACACTACCAATATCGCGTTCCTCCACGCCGCCACATTCCCATCCTGATGTCTAAAATTTTTGTACCTGACGGCAAGCAAGGCGCTCAGGCAGAAACTCTATTGAAGGCCTAGTTCTGGATCGTCGCGGACGAGGGCGCGATCTGCGCGAGATTGATGTTCTCCGGGTTGTCGTTTGGTCATGGATGTGTGCAGTGTCGGCATGCGACACAACACCAGTTCGCGGGCAGTGGGCAGTGATGAACCCGTGGCGCTAACGTCTGCAGTTCCATGCACGGCTTGCTCTTGCTTTGCCATGTTAAGGAAACAAAATTGTGCGACTTCGCTTTCCAGTGAGCGAGCACCTACACTTCAGTCTTGGGTGTAGGTTCAGATGCGTTGACGTGCTTCGAAATGCGCTCGCTTTCGATGCAAACGTCGTTCTTTGACGATGTCGGTAGAATGCGCACAGAAAAACAGTCCGGGATGGGAAGTCACAACACGGGAGCTTTCGGCAGCAGACATGCGAACTACGCCGAACATCACACATCCGTGCCAGAACTTACAAGATTACAGGTACCATCCTCACCTGTCCACGCATCTGATGCAAGCTGAAAAAGCAACGAGACTTGAAGCTGTCCCTGGACTCGGGTGCGGCTGTGGCTTGCGCCAATTACCTGCACGGATGCCTCGCGAGGAAGTCGGGAAAACATTTCTTTTGAATCCAGCAGGATTGCAGGACCTATTCAAGCTACATCTTTCGCATTGGCAGGGACATTTGTGTAAAATGTCGGTGTGTATGATCTACTCCGTAAGTCGATCAATCTCACTCTTCTGGGGCGAAAGCAGTGCTCTACATGTATCACATCTGGTCGGTCTATCTGCATCGCAACGGCATGTTCCCTTATCGACGAAATCAGCAATATGTTTCGCATGCGTGGGTTGCACTGATATCGTGCCGTAAGGTATTACAACGATAGCGAATTACAGTTAGTCAATTGGTTGTTGAGAACCCCAATAATCCGACAGTATGCAAATGGCGGCGCGAAGCGGGGAGGGAACGAGAAACGCCTCGAAATATCGCCTCTCCTCGTCAATCATAGCCTGAGATGAACGCAATTCGAAACCCGACCGCACCAGGTGCCGCAAGAATTCGTGATTGATGAGACCTGCAAATTCCACCAACAAAGAGCAAAGTCTGTAACCTGAACTAGTAGCCTGTCTATCTTCAGTAGTAGGTGAGTAGAGTAAGGAAGTTATACATCACATACTAAGGATGGGCAGGCTCTACTTTCAACGTACTATTAGTGTTTGGTAGAGCTTCGTTAAGGTAATCGATCATGAATTCTTGCGGCACCTAGTGACCATCTCTCGTCAATTATAATATACGCTGCCAAGTAATCCCAAATCAAGACTCCATCTCATACCCAATTGTGAGGAAGGAAATCGTCAACACATCGATCACTACAACTCTTCCTCTGAGTTGTCAGTTGCGAAGTGAGGCGTCTGATCGCGATACTGAGATGGCAAAGGCGAACGCTTCCTCGGGGTGGCATTGGGAGATGGAGTTCCAATTGCAGAGTCAGTGCGGCGATTTAACGGTCGAGTGGACCCGCGCCTTGACGCCGGTGGTGTGATGGTGAGGCCGCCTAGATTGGATGCTAAGTCGGTCGCAATGCCATCCCCAAACGATGGGGCATCCCATCGAGAGTGACGAACTGCTCGTTTTGGTGTGATAGGCCTCCTCGCGCTGACGTTCCGTTGGCTAGGTTGTGCGGTCTTTTTCGTGCGAGTTGTTGGCATCCTAGCTAGGGGATGTTCAGCAAACAGGCAAGTGAAACGTTGCGCGATAGCTTACCCATATGCTCGCGAAGTATCATTTTTCCGGTGCAGAGCACTTCCAGCTTGTGTTGGAGGTTACAGCGCTCGTTACGCACCTCCTCACACTCCGCAGCAATGTCTTGCAGTTGCTCGTCGTCCATGTTTGCGGTTAAGGTGGGCGAGAACATGCTTGTGAGGTCTTTGATTAAGCAATTCTCGACAGCTAGTACAGCTATGTTGTTGATGAAAACTGTGATGGCACTCTGCTTATTGTTAGTACCTGTGCTTAAACTTCAAGGTAATTTCAGCACAGCACTGACCTTGTAGTATGTTTGCATCAGGTCTAAAATCTCTGAGTTGGTGAAGTCGTCAAGCGACTCAGTGAGGAGACGCTGAGCCGGGGTGACGGAGACCCTCGGTTTAGAATTCGGCGATGATGAGAGATGGTACATCCTGCTGTTGGCGTTTTGATCTGCTTTGGCCATAGACCTCGCGCTTCTTATGTTTTCCAGATCTCGAAGGAAGTTTGGGTCGTAGGTAATCGGATCCTGCTTGGTGTAAGGAACCAAAAGTTCCTCCAACTTGGCCTCGACTTTCTGCCACCGACTGTCCAGATCCGGCTGGATCAAATTCAGCATTAGTAGATTGTATGTCCGAGAATCGACCAGGTTTCCAACGATGGTCTCTGCATAATTCCTTACCGCCAGGAAGATCTGCTCGAGATGATGCTTTGCCAGGTCGTGCCAATGTTTGGACTGCTCCCGAAACACCTCCGTTATCACCCAAGGGTTGACTAAAGTGGGCAATCCCGAGGGTCGGCTCCGCTGAACGTACTCGCCAATGTGCTGCTCCAAAAACTCTGCGCGACTAATTCGAACTGGATCATCCACCAAATTTCGGTACTGCCCAGAAAAAGGGTTAGATGGTCCTTTACATGCTGCAACATCTTCCTCATGTGGTGTCTGGGTAGGGATATCCCAGGTGTGGCCTCTCTGATACTGCAAGAGTTGGACGTACGAAGTTAGCATTTGTCTCATTTGTACTTCGCACATCTAGTACTTACCATCGTGTGGGCGAAGGCCAAGTTCAAGTTTTGTATTGCAGTACGCAAACGGGCCGATGTATCCTCCTCGATGTACTGAAGCGCAAAGAATGGGTCCTGGTAGATACCTCGCAGCGCATCATGGGTAAGCACCTGGAACTTCTCGGCATGTCCTGTGAGATAGGCGCGCTGCTCCTTGCTTGTGTCTCGGGCACGTCCTAACGCCTTGAGGCTGGATTCAGTGGCTGAAATAGCGCCTTGAACCGCGGTCACAATGGACGGCAGCTCCAGGCCAATGTGCTCCAGCAGCACGTGGGAAAGTTTAGCTCGCAACGAAGCGATGCCGACATCACTACGCGGCAGTGTTGCCCAAATGCCAGCGTCGAAGAAGCGTCGCTCCGTCTCATCTCGCTCATTGTCGGAATCGTCTTTCGTCGAATACCCCCTGTTTCTGACTGCGGACCAGCCATATTTGAGACGAAATTCTTCGTTTCTTGCCAGCCTCATCAGCTTCTTCTCTTTGTTGCTTCCTCGGTCGATCTGATCTGGCTTCGTAATAATGCCAAGTGTTCGTAGGCCGTTGGGATCGTACTGCCTTAGATATGTGAACACTTGCTGGTTTTCGGGGTCATTTCCAGCCTGTACAACGGCTAGGATGATGGACTTCTCGTTCTGCATATAGCCGGTCACAAGCTCCACAACCTTTCCTGCTCCACTGCCACCGTCCAATTGCTGTGCGAACATTCCGGGCAGATCAACAATCGTCAATGACGGCACGTCGGGGCCAGAGTACTTGACCCGCAGGATGTCGTCGTAGAAGTCGTTGAGCTTCGCTGGATCTTCACATGCCATCAATCGTTTCGCCTCGTTATGGACTGCCAAAAACGTGAAGCCTTCCCGCGAGGAGAAGAGGCGCTTGAACTTTTCGAGCTTGTGACACTCTGCCTGCGATCGTGCACTTCCAGGCGTAATGGTGCATGTAATTTGCACGTCTGGCTGTCGGCGAAGAACAACTTCCGTGGCGAAGGTGGTGCACAAATCTAGTGGAACGCGAATCCCGATGTTAGTAGGTATTGTGCCTCAAGATTGTTGGTGAGGTACTTGCTATCATCAGTAGGGAAGCGTAGTCGCGTGAGTCCCTCCAGCAACGAGCTCTTGCCAGAAGATTGGTCGCCACATACAATCAATTGAGGAAGATTGATCCCATGATGGCTCAGACCCTTGTTGCGAAGCTCATCAATCTTGTCCAGCAAGAGCACCTGTTCTGCGGTTTGGAGCTGATCTAGCGTATCTACTTCAGCGATTTGTTCCTTCGCCACAGTGGGGCTTCGAGACGGAGCCTCGAAGAAGATGGGGGTCGTAGGAGACTGCATTTTGGCGATGAATACGATTCCGTTGGTGTTATCAGAAACTGATGATGTAGATGTGGATGTAGATGTAGATTTAACTGCTTTGGTAGGAGAACGAGATCTTGGATCAGCATTCATACTTATATTGGCTTGTTACCGCCGTTACATTTTTTCTCTCGCAGCTACCAGCGGCAGACGAGACACATCGTGTCTGATCCTCTGGATGGTCATGGCCTTCAATCCACGGCTCTAGAACTATCGGCGCGAAGTTTGAGGTCCAAACAGACTCAAGATAACCCGGGAGCTTGTTACCAGACCCTGGACAACTAAGGAGTCGATTCAGAGCAGCTCGTTTGTGCAGTCTAACAAAAGAGTCAACCATAAAGCCCTCTGACAGCTCGCCTAGGGAAAGCAATCATGCGTTGGAGCGACAGAAACGCCTCTACGCGCAGTGCCATCTCGCCAACTTCTGAATGGTCAGTCAGAACCCTGTCTCTGTAAGATAGCTTTCTGGGTTTCCACAAAAGTCAATGAACGCGATAATCGATTGCGGATGAAACAGCAATGCAAGCGAGTTGGAATATAAGGTACCGTTCCGCATGTCTCCAGTATACTCGTGGTCAATAAGCTGCAGCCCGTCCCACGGCGCCTAAACGATTCAAGAACACCATGCAGAGATCGGTCACATCCCATGTTTCGAACGACGGATTCATACCTTGAACATAGAAGATGCGCGCGGCCTGAGTTCTGGTCGCAAGCGCTCTGCTGATAAGGCCGAAACGTGTGGCGCAAACATGAGTGCGGCGCAGTATCTTGATACTTCATCGCGACAGTCAAATGCCTCAAGAGTTTGGGCGATAGCTCCAAGCATGTGATGAGAGGGCCGCATCGCTTGCGAGCCGTCATGTGCAGTCCGCAATCCCTACATCCTAGAGCCAGGGAACTTCTTATCCCTGCTTCTCATCTTGTAGTTCGTTCACCCGGAAACCTAGATGGAGCAGATATCGTGTATCGACGTCGAATAAATAATGGAGCCCGTTGTAACCAGTTCCGGCTTAGCCTCGAGTCATTTGGCCGCTGGTCTGAGGTATAGTAGCCGTAGCTTGATGCGGAGAGAAGAGGGGGAGGCAAGCAGCGACTTTGCCAACGGCTATTCACGTGGTCTGCACGATGATGGGGAATTGAGGTTGCTGGACGTAAAGAGCCTCGGCCCAAGACGGGTCGCCACGAGATGTTCAAATTGGAGTTTGATGAGGGTTGGCGAGGAAAGGAGGAACAGGTCGTGGTGACGAGTTGGTTGCGCGCTAGACCCCAGCTTTTTTCGCTAAGAACGTCTCGTTACCTGCCTCTCCTGCAACACTCTTCATCAACGTCCATCAATGGCATCGATATCAATCAAGGTCTTGCTCGCCTCCGAGTATTAGGCACCTTCTAGATGATTAGCCACTGTGCCTACCTCAACGCGCGTTAATTGGTGGAGATCACCAGCGATCCCCGGATTCTTAACCGTTCAATTTAGCCTTCAATATACAGCAAGCGCTAGGTATCCTGGACTGCAGGACTGTCGCTCAGCATCGTCAGTGTATAATCAGTATAAAGGCAGGATGCTCGATTTCGGTGAGTAGACAGTAGGCACCCCAAATCGCAATGTTGTCAACCATACTTTATGCGCTCGTAGCTGTGGCTGCAGCAGCCCCGTCAAGTCTCTATCCTCATTCCCGCAGGACACCTACACTGCCTAGCAACTTTACATGGACTTCGACCGACATTCTAGTGGCGCCAAAGAACGACAGCCGCAATGTCCAGGGTATCAAGGATCCGTCAATCATCTTCTACAACGATCATTACCATGTATTCGCCAGCACAGCCAAGACCGAAGGATACAACCTCGTCTACTTTAACTTCACCTGTTTTGATCAAGCAAACAACGCCGAGTTTTACTACCTAGACCAATCTGCGATTGGCACCGGCTATCGAGCGGCCCCAGAGGTCTTCTACTTCGCCCCACAGAAGCTGTGGTATCTGATCTACCAGGACGGCAACGCTGCATACAGCACCAACGAGGACATCAGTAACCCGGCCGGATGGACCGCACCTAAGACATTCTACGCCGACACGCCAGCTTTGATCGCGGAGGGACTGCTGAATCCTCAGCAGGGCTACTGGGTGGACATGTGGGTCATCTGCGACGACGACAATTGCCATCTTTTCTCTCATGATGACAACGGCCGTATATACCGAAGTCAAACAACATTGGCAGAATTCCCAGAAGGCATGAGCGAGCCTGTCATTGCGCTCTCCGAGCCTCGCAAGGAAGATCTCTTCGAGGCGGCTAACGTCTACACCATCGGCAAGAGCACCTATCTCCTCCTCGTCGAGTGCATTGGTGCAGGCGAGTCTGGTGGTGGTGTACGGTACTTCAAGTCTTGGACTTCTACTGATCTGGCCGGCTCTTGGACACCGCAACATGTTAGCCAAGAGGACCCCTTCATGGGTGCGGCGAATGTGGTTTTCCCCGGCGGTGCTTGGTCCACCAGCATCAGTCACGGAGAAATGATCCGCTCCGAAGTCGACCAGTCGCTCAGCCTGAAACCTTGTGGCCTGATGTTCTTGTACCAGGGCATTGATCCGACAGCGCAGGCGGATTACAACAGTCTGCCATGGAAGCTGGCCTTATTGACGCAAAACGGGTCATCGTGCAAATAGATCTTTGTATACTACCGGGACGTGTAGCAAGAGCGCATAAAGTCAACAATGATATACAAGTACAGCATCGATATGGGTAGCCCTGTAATGCGATTGTATGACGTGATGAAGCTCTTCCCTACAGTAACACAACACGCCTGATATTCACCAGTGAGACCGATTCATTGATGAGCACAGTTTGACGGTCCTCCTCTCTCGCGGCGTGGATCTCGTGCTAAATCCGGCTAGCTGCATTCTACCCCACTAGCGCAGGCACAAAACCTTGAACTCGTGGAACTCCCCCATACCTCATCTCCTCCGCCATCTTCGAAGATTCTCACCACAAAGCCCTACCAACAAATTTCGCGCCAAAACATACGATCACATCACACCGATCCAGTACGACAACAAAATCAACGAGCAGCACAGCAGCAATTCTTTTATTCGGCAGAACAGTGCGAAACGAGATGGCCGACGGCGCTGATATACACTGCAGGTGAAGTATTTGCGTACAAAGGAGATGTTTAAGCGCACGCGGGTTCAACCGTGCTTCTCAAGCTTGCAAAACCACATCCACATCATGGTGACGTCGTGGGCACTAGCATTGCTACGCACTGAGCTCGATGGCATGCGTCACGTCCAGCGTAGCATGCAGTACCCAGAAGTAGCAAGGCGGCCAACCTCTACCGCAGATGTACATTGGATGAGCAGCCTAAGCAGTCTTGATCCTAGAAGGCTGAAGCTGGTGACGAATGTGCTCATTGCCATTTCGTCAGTGAGAGGCTGGGTATCCTTCCGCGACTGCCCCTCGGCCGCTGAGCAAGCTGGACTTGCTTATGTGGTTACCCTGTAGCGTTGCTGTGCCGGCATGGCGGCGCTACTAGCGCACTGTAGGAGCGGGAACAAGGCAAGCTTCGCTTGCACCTGCGGGTGATACTCTGCGGATGATGAATGTTTGTCCAGGGTCACTACCCAACTTATCTCTCACTTATTGTGACATTACAAGTTGAATCATTTTTCATTGAGTGCCCAGCAGCTGCTGATGGGTCTTGAGGAAGAATTGGCTATTTCAGAATCCAGTGAAAAGTATGTTTTGTCGTGAGTACGTGGATATCAGCAGCAAATGCGAATGTGGATCTACCACCGTCCATAGTTCATCAGGCCTCCATCTCAACCACAAGTCCTTCCTTCACACCTCCACTCCGCGACTGCGTATTTCTCAACCTACATTCATGGCTGGACCACCCGGAGGGAACCGTGAAGACACCTACATCCACTTGGATGCATTCCATTGGCGTCACAAGCGTGCCGTTCCACCGCAGCAAATCATCCCTGCACCAGAATTGGAACATGTTGATCTTGTACGGTTGAGCGGCTGCTTCGTGGTATATCTGGCGACATACACGCAGGAGACGTAGATCCGGAGCGTTTTGAGCCTGCTTGTGGAAGTGGCTGATCAGAGTCTGGTGGCCGCTGAAGAGGAAGCCGTAGATGAGGTTACGAACTTCACCGGGAAGTTTGAGGAATGTGCATGTTGTTGAGTTTTTGACTGAGCTGCGACGTTGTTAGGAGCTGAGACTTGTATAGACGGAGCGAGGAGTACATGATAAACGCTTCCAGGGAGCAATTCTGCAGAGACGTGAAGCCTGTTTCTGGGTCGATGGGTACGCACGGGGGCGCCATGGTTGAGTGGGAAGATGTTGTGTGGACGATCGTTGGGGCTTGTGTGACGTTGACGTGGGTTGAGGAAAAGGTTGATTGAGCGGGCCCGGGCGAAAGATTTGGTATGGAAGCGTGGAGAGGAACCATATATCGTCAGAATGGAATTTCACTCGAGTCCTTGATTCAAACGGCCTTACACTGGCGCGGGTCGCAGCATAGGCATCAGCTGCCCTCGAGATTCCTTGGCAACAACAGAAGTTCATGGTTAGTCTTCCCAGTAGATTCGGGGTTGGATTGCGAAACATGAAGCGCCGCCTTCCTCTTGATCGAGGGACCGCCTTCGAGCTTAACTGTCATGGCACTGTCGAGGCTCCCGAGGATCCTGCGGACATGGCAATATAGCAAAGAGTTTACTTTCGAACAATTGCATCCTCCGCGCCCGCCCATGTTCAAGCTTTGAGAGATGACGAAAAGGTGTAGAACCTGCATGCTGTAGTCTGTAATACGATGTGCCTCGAATTTGTGATATTGTGTCGAACTTTGATGCTGACGCAGTTGTTAGTCGATCATACCTTGCCTGAACTGGATCCGCTCCTGCCCAGGTGCTGTTGGACATAGGAAACAACACCATTGCGACAGCATCATGAAGCAGGCGCACCACAGCGCTGTGAGCTCGAGCCTTGGACCCTCGGTATGTACAGAGAGCTGTCTCCCCTTTCTTTCCTCTTCCTTTTTTTCTCTCTTCAAAACTAACCATTCGGATCGTGGTTTGCAGGTCGAGAGTAGCCTTCGGGCAGCTCCATGACGCTGTGGCTCTCAGCTGACCCCAGATCAAACATCATAGCCGGTGGTTCGAGCAGCATGCTCCTCTTTATGAGCATGACTGTGGACCACGCGGGGCTTACCCTGTGTAAAGCTGATTTTTCTTTTGAGATTCACTTGTGATGTTTGCTCGTGATGTCTCTTAGCTTCCTCTTTCGTAATGCGTGATGCCTCTCTCGTGTGATGTGTGATGCTTTTCTTTTGTGATGGGTAATGCAATTTTTTATGATGCGTAACGGTTGTATTCGAAGTGCCAATCTGCCCCTTCTCCCTTCTCCTCCCGATAAAGCTGTTCTAGGCTCAGTTCTTGCTTGCGCAATTCATCACTGCCCACACCTCTTCGGCAATGTGCCAATGTCTCCCTTCAAAACTAACTATCACGAGGAGTCAAGGTCTGCAGGTCAAGGAACCTCAGACTAGTAGCCCGAAAGTTCCTGAACAGCATCATCCCATCTCCCGTATCGTTGCGTAAAAAGCTGCCATCTTTCCGGAGAAAGACGCATAGCTGTAGCTGGTGGAACGCAGGACTTACCCTGAAGGATTTTGATTTACTCGCGGGCGGGAATGGGTTCTTAAATAGCAGGACGCGGGCTAACTATGCATTGCAGTACCATGGCTGAGTTGAGGCCAGGCTGCAATGAGATAAGGTAAGCTTGGTGCACTAGGAATAGGTTACGGGCTAGCACTACCGGTACCACGAAGTTCCGGAGCGATCAATAACACATGTACCTTCACCATCAAGTACTATTTCGTTATCCACCACGCTTTGCGCTCAAGCATATATCAATATCTCCATCCTCGCACAACAATGCTAGACCAACAGCGAATCAGCATTCCCATGAATCCACGCCATCTGCGCCTCGCGATAATCATCCACAATAACCCCCGGCCCCTCATTAACAAAGTGGTACATTTCCTTCCCTCCAGGACTCCACTCTGGCCATTCCTGAATTCCAGTGCCATGATTATTCGGATCAAGCGTCGCCACAAAAGAAATGACCGTGTCCATAATGTTCTTCGAGTTCGGCACAGGCAGGGTACCGAAATCATAGAGCGCTGCGTCGCTGACATGGAACGAGCCTAGGACTGGGATATTGAGCATGCTGTCAAGTGCGCTTCCCAAGCCCGTTGCGCCGTTCTCGGTCAGATACGTCCACTTCTTTCCTGGGGCGCGCTGCAAGAGTTGGCGCCGTTGTGATTCGAATGCGAAGTCGCCGATCAGGTATGAGAGGCGCTTATACTGCGGTGTGATGGCGTTGAGCAGGCCAGTATCGTATCGCGATCCAACTGCAGGGTCCTGCGGGTACAGCTGCGCGAGCTGATCGAGCTGATCACTGCTCGCTTTCGGCCAAAAGACCTTGCTATAGTAATCCTTAAACTCAGCGGTCGTCGTTGTGTTGAGGCTGCTGATCAGAGTGAACAGTGTTCCTTCATCACGCATGTCGCCAATCATGATAGGGACGTCAGCAATCTTCCCCTGATCAACCAGAGTGTGCGGGCTAGCGGCCATGAAGTCACCATCAGGCCGGATCTGCCATGGGGTCGACGCGCTGGTATATCCTAAGAAAACAGCTGCGCGGAGTGAGCAGACGTTGCTTGTCGAGGCGGAAAGCACACTAACGCTCGTTCTGAACTGAGGCGTATATCGCCGAGTACGGGGCAGTTCGCAGGCAAGACACCTTGTCTGCAGCGCCGCTGCAATTCGCCGCTGCGACCATGCGATTGAAAAGAGGCTGCTGGCGCGAGGGGCCGTCGACTTTGACTGGACCTCCTGACTGGCCAATGATGGCGCGAAACAAGCCTTCATTGTTCCCTCCATTATCTACGAGATGTGCGCTGAGAGAGTAAGATCCAGCGGATTCACCCCAAAGCGTCACCTTGGTTGGGTCTCCTCCAAACTTTGTAAGACAATCGAGTTAGTCTGAAGACTACAAATGAACGGCAACCTCAAAACGTACCTTTGCGATATTCTTTTGCACCCACCGCATAGCCGTCCTCTGATCTCTAATACCAATGTTCAGCAAGCCAGCTTTGGCGAACTCATCCGAAGCACTGAATCCAAAAGAATTGAGTCGGTAATTCGCAGACACGTAGATGACCGGCTGGTTGATCGCAACGCTCTCCTTTACAACATTAGCTCCCTGGTACAATGCGCCTGGGACGACTTGTACTGGAGACAAGAGCGCGGCATTAGAGCCCAGTTCGAAACCACCGCCATGACTTGTATGCGTCAGCGCTCGCAAAAACTGAACAAGCAACAATGCTGGTATCTCTCGTGGCGGTACTCACATCCAGAGCACGACGGGAAGTTTCTTCCCCTCGTATCCTCTTGGTACCTGGACGTTGATGTTGAGGCAGTCTTCTGACTCCTTGAGGACCGGCTGAAGAAACAATGCTTCCAGTTTCCCGGCAAGAGCGCCTAGACCCGCGCTGTTGAGCGGTCCTTCCGCGAGGACGGAGGTAATCTCGTGCTGAGGGCAGGCAGGTCCGTAGTTTGAAGCGTCTTGGACATCTCAGGATAATGGCTGGGTGATGAGGGTGGAGTGCTCAAAGCGAGGCACGTTGGCAAAGGGCATACTTGTGGACGTTAGCAAATGCGTACGAGCATATTCAAGCATATGTTTTACCCAGGTAGTTGTGTGTATCCGTCACATTGTCGTCCTTTCCTTGGAAATTGCCGTAGCCCAAGTCGACGATAGGAGATGCTGGGCCAGTGAACAGTGTAGCCGCACTAACGACTTGAGGACCTGCTGCTGTTACAATTCCAGTGCGCAATGCGAGAAGCAGCACGTTGCTGAGAAGGTTCGGCGTGCGATTGGCCATATTGCGATGCTCCCAGGCTGCTGTTGATGCGCCCAGGCCGTTCTGTTGGGCGCGGCAGCGATATGTACCATTATCCCGCTCACTTCGCGTGTTTGTTCCCTTCATACAGCGGCTGTAGACTGCCGTTCTCGCCTTCCGAGTCTTACTCCCGAGGTGGCTAGTTAGTTAGAGCTGTCAAAGGGTAAGGTACCTATAGTACCTAGGTAGCCGTCGGATCTTGTACCGGTAGCCTACGGTGCCGATCCCAGATCTTCATATTTTACGTCAGATCCAACTGCAACTACCGTTATTATGCTGCTGATTCACTCTGCCCACCTCTCGGGGTACCTTTCTCCTTCCCAGTGCGCAATACTACAGTCCCAGGCTATCGAGCAGCGCCAGCATGACTTACCATATTACCAGAACAAGCCATCAATCATTTCGATGATACAAAGCATCGAGGAAATTGCGCCGAAACGTGGCGACGCTATCTGGTTGCAACGCATTCTTTTTCCTAATGATATAAATTTTCATAACGAGCAGTTCTTTCACATACGACCATAGGATCTTGAAAATAGAGTTACCTGGTTGATGCGCCGTTTGTCGTTGCGCTGTATTCGGTACATTTGGTTGACTCGTTTTCTGCATCCGTTTGGTGTTCACGTTTCAAGACTCAGCCCCCACCACCCATTAACGGTCATTGCAAGACACGAACTGGATTCAGGATTCGGCCTAGTAAGGAAAGTGCACGGTACGGTGCGGCGTCCTCCATCGAATACAAAATGCTGCGTGCACCTTCGCTGCGACGCTCGTCGCACCACAACGCTCGTTTCGTGACTCCAGACTCCGTCGTCAATAGGCACTATTCCACACACATCTTGCAGCCATGCCACCATCTCGAGAAAAGAAGTCGATGTCAAAGGCAGAGCGTCAGGCTCGTGCCAACGCAGTCTATGAGGAGTTCCAGGTGCTGGCCGAGCATGAAGAAGCACCCGCGCCACTTACCGCTCTCCAGATCAAAGACCTTTTGAACCCAGGAAGTTACAATCAGTACATGTATAGCATACGATTATGGGAAGGGTACGTGAAGCAGCCTTTCTTGTACCTGTAGACACTCTAATGGTCTTCCTACATAGATTCAGACAGAGACAGCTGAACCTATCTCCTGGCGAACGACCATTCCAAGAAGGCCCGCCAAGCGCCTTTATCATCAAGTTGCACCTTAAGTGGCTAGCGATGTCCAGAACTGGTGTCCTCGAGGACAACATTACGGACGTGACCATCGGCAACCGCCTTAACTGTCTCAAACGCGCGGTTAGGCTTCACACCAACTACATATACAGCAAGGCGGAGAACGAACAATTCAGCTCATACATCCGCCTAGATCTCGCAAAAGCTGGTCTAATATCCACCGCTGCTAGATCTAAGCCAGTCGCTTCGCTACCGGTCGCAGAGGATCTTATACTCTTTCTCTGGGCATGTGACGAGTATCAAGAGCTGCATCCGCGAGCAAGACTTCAGTTGCCATTTGCCATTTTACTCATGTGCTCGCTGGGTACCCGCCCCGGTGAGTTCATCGAGTCTGACGCCTGGAGGAACACCAACGAAGGGCTTCTTTACAAGGATGTCGAGCTAGAATACCAAGAGGATGATGACTATCGTGGCTTTCTGATCAAGGTGAGGCTGCGGAATCGAAAAGGGCATCGCGAGTACAAGAAACACGCGTAAGTACGAATCCGCACCCGGCGCACCATCAGCGACGTGCAACTGAACTGCAATTTCAGCCCTGTAAATATCCTACCCGAGGAACCAACATTACGTTCTGCATGCCCGGTTACATACTTCATCGCGATGGCTCTTGCAGATGATGTTCTCGTTGACGGCAACACGTTCAGCGATCTAGCTTCGCGAAAAGTGCCACCTGGTGCACTCACGTATCGCTTCAAGTACAAACCAGAGGCATTAGAGAGACCTATCATGCGATCTACTGATCCGAATGGGTCTCTATCAGAGTCTCGAGTACTGACGTACGACACGTTCAATTGCGCACTGAAAGGACTTGGCCAAAGAGCTGGCTACGAAGAAAATCTTAGTGCTTACTGCTTTCGACGTGCCTTCGCAAGAAGCATATTCAGTAAGGGCATATGCTGTACTCATGACCGCCGACTAACAGTGTACAGATACGGCCACTGCTCAACAACAGCGGTTGCTCATGAACCACACAGGAGACAAAACCATAGGGTTCTACACGTCGGGCATTGTTGGTGTAGACACGCAGTCAATGATACGCGGGAAGCCACAGCGCATACAGTTCATGGAAAAGCACATATCTATGTTAGGCAATCGGCGGCTAAATGCGCCCCAGCCTCCGGGCGCCCAACTTACTGAGACGACTGTTGTAGCCGCTCCTGCAGACGAAAAGGTTTTCGACGTCATCACGTCAAGTGGACGATACGCTATAAAGAAGCAAGCGCGACACAAAGCGTACCGGAAAAAGCGCGAAGAATTTTTCGAGGACAGGTGCAAAGATGCGATACAATCTTCGGTGGTGCCGCATCGCTCACCCTCCCGGTATCTTTGATCGGTCTGGAAGTTTGATCCCGACCGAGAACACGTCGTTGATTCAATACTCCACAATGGTCAGGTCGATCACGAAGTTGAGATCCCTCTTGAGAGTTTAATTGGCTCCATGGTCCGGGTGGCCAATCCACAGAGGCAGCGGTACCATTATCGATCAGCCGCACCACTGCCTGACGGCCGTTGTGCTGTTTGCAACAAGCAGCTTGAAATGTAAGTACTTCACACTTCTGCTTGGTCTTGCTAATAGACATAGGAAACGACCTGCGCGACTGAACGCCCATTTGCTCCAATGTGCCCGGCAACGGTTAATCACTGAAGAACGAGCCCATATGACCCGACAATTCCACGAAGCCGTAAAGACATGTCAATGGCTTGACTGCGGCTTTCGCTTCCATAGGGGGACATGCGGATCATACTCGAATCATGTTACAGAACATCTCATACGCATGAAAGCACACCAGTGCCTATGGAGCAGCTGTTACTATCAGGCAAAGGGCTTTCAAGACCTGGCATACCATCTCTCTCATGCGCATCGTGTACCCAACGA
>Ga0265797_10003506_pt1 | contig 24958 bp, 22 predicted proteins | sample P2T30metagenome_FD_192433 | JGI IMG/M metagenome (GOLD analysis project Ga0265797, IMG submission 192433) | Plant litter microbial communities from East Loma Ridge, Irvine, California - P2 T30 | ecosystem: Environmental > Terrestrial > Plant litter > Unclassified | place: USA: California... | reverse complement strand
GAAGACAGTACGGAACCGGGCTTCACTGCGTGCGAGCACTTCCCCCGACCGCTCTGCATCCTCGCGCGCTAATGTCAACGTCTCGCGGTATTGAATTTCTTTCGTGATAATGTCCGCAAGGTCACTCAAACTCTCCAGTTGATCATCCGAAAGTTGGTGGGGCTTCGAGTCGATAGCGCACAGCGTTCCAAGCGCTAGACCACCCGTAGTGCGAATTGGCACCCCTGCGTAGAACCTGATGTTCGGGTCACCAGTGACCAAAGGGTTGTCCGAGAACCGAGAGTCAGCGGTTGCGTCAGGAACGACCAGAGGCACCGTCTGCAGGATCGCGTGGGCACAGAATGCATGCTCTCGCGGCGTTTCCTGAACGTCGATGCCAACTCGTGACTTGAACCATTGACGATCGACATCGACTAGTGAGAACAGAGCGATGGGAACACCCAGCAGGCGGCTCGTCAAGCGTGTCACCTGATCAAAGATCGGTTCAGGGGCTGTGTCCAGAATTTTGAGTGACGCTAAGAGGTCGCTGCGTTCTGACTCATCGGGTGGAAGAAGTGCTGCGGGCATGCGGCTCACTTTGTGCTGGTACATCATGGCAAGAAGTCTCCTTGCCACTCTACCAGACGACATGCACCGGGGGGCAGCCAAACCACTTTTGAAATGGCCTGACGTAATATGCATCGCGACTTATTTTCCGTTCTTTGCAGACTGCCACCATCGCGGCTTGCAGCCAGCAGCCAAGCCGACATTGATTGCACCGGGTCTTCGAACTGACGGTTAAATGAAACTGCTGCGTCGGGAGAAGGATCACGGAAGACATGACTAAGTCGTGCTAGTCACATGGTTTTAAATGTGAGCAATATCACCATGTTAAAAATATGACACGCTGTTGAGCTTGGATAAACGAAGAGCGTCGAATCAATAAGCTTGCTGATGTCCGTCAAATTTGTTGCAATGCAGCAACCGAAATCTAGGTTTTGAGAAACTTTCCCTCATTAGTTGCAAACGCGATATCGACTGTAAAATTCATTCAGTGTTACATTTACAGTATGTAGGAGGGTTCCTACATACTGTAAATGTGATACTGCCGACAAGGTGTAGTTGCAAATGATTAAGAATCTCAAGAATATGCGCATCGGCACTCGCCTTTCGATGGCGTTCGCCTTAGTTTTAGCTTTAGTGATCGTGTTGACTGTAGTTGGGGTGGCGCGCCTGCAGGGCATCAGCCAGACGACAATAGAGATGGATGCCGCAATGCGCAAGATGCGACTTAGCGAGCAGTGGAAAGGAGTAATTGCTGCTAATAACTCTTTGACCGAAGCAAGGCTCCGAACTACCGATGTCAACGACGATGCAATGCTTGCTGCAAGGATGAAGGACAGAAGCGCTGAAGTCACCAAAATTCAGGACGAACTAGGACCCTTGCTTAAAACGGAACATGGGAAACATTTGTTCGGTATGACGGGACTAAAGCGTAGAGAATATACCGACATACGTAATCAGGTGTTTGCTTTTAAAGAAAATCCAGCTAAGGACCAAGCGGCATTCAATGCACTTGTTAAAGACAAGCTGTTGCCAGCGATAGCCGCCTACGAGCGGTCGGTCGAGGATGTAATAAAGTGGCAAGAAAAGATGCTGGCCGACGCAAAAGACCAGGTCGAGACCGCGGTGATATCCGGAAAGCTGGTTTTGATCGTATGCGGTAGCGTAGCTCTCGCTCTCGGTGTGATTCTAAGTTGGCTGCTCACTCGTAGTATCACCATCCCGTTACATAAAGCTGTTGCTGTTGCGCGCAAAGTCGCCGACGGCGACTTGACTGTGGCTGCCGAGGCTACCTCAGGCGATGAGACTGGGCAGCTCATAGCTGCTCTGCAGGACATGACCGAAAACCTGAACCGAATCGTCGGGAGCGTCCGGGCCAGCAGCGATACGATTGCGTCTGCAGCCACCCAGGTCGCAAGCGGGAACCTCGATCTGTCTGCGCGCACCGAACAGCAGGCCAGCTCAATCGAGGAAACCGCCGCTTCAATCGAAGAACTGTCGACCACGGTCCAAAATAATGCAGCGAACGCTCGTCAGGGCAACCAAGTTGCCACTTCCGCATCCGACATCGCGACAAAGGGAGGCGTTGTCGTCGCACAAGTAGTTCAGACAATGGCTGAGATCAACGAGTCCTCCAAAAAGATCGTTGACATCATTAGCGTCATTGACGGCATTGCCTTCCAGACCAACATCCTTGCGCTGAACGCTGCTGTGGAAGCTGCACGCGCTGGCGAACAGGGACGGGGCTTTGCCGTCGTTGCTGGCGAGGTTAGGACGCTGGCACAGCGCTCCGCCGCAGCTGCCAAGGAAATCAAGGGACTTATCGACAATTCCGTCGATAAGGTCGCCGCTGGCAGGATGCTGGTAAATGAAGCCGGCAGGACTATCGGTGACGTCGTCGAAAGTGTAAAGCGGGTGACAGGCATCATGTCGGAAATCGCGACCGCATCCCAAGAGCAAAGCGAAGGCATCCAGCAGGTCAACGCGGCAATTCGGCAAATGGACCAGGTGACGCAGCAAAATGCTGCGCTGGTCGAGGAAGCTGCAGCGGCAACAGAATCGATGCGGACCCAGGCACATCAGCTAACGGAGGCCGTCGGTGTGTTCAAGCTTTATCGCGAGGTAGTGCAATACTCAACCGCGGTGCCTTTGGGGCCAGTTAAGGTAAGCCCCTCGAAACCTGTCAAGCGTGCCATGGCGACTGCTCGGCCGGCAAAGTCCGCACATCGTAGCTCCCTTTCGAAAGCCGAGGCAAGTGTCCAGTAGGAATGGTTTTGAAGGTGCCACGACGGTTAAGACTATGCCCTTGCCAAAGCTCGGTGAAACGGGACATCGATGCTCAACGCATATCTGCTCTTCTGTCTCGGTGCCATACGCTACGGCAGACCTGTCATTTCCGCTCTAACCAGCCCTTACTCCTCGGCGCTTTCGTCCGGCAGGACGTTGCAAATAACCTCTTCGGCGCAAAGACGTTCGCTGGGTGAAGCGCGGGTCCGCGACGCGCGCAGGCGTTGGTATGCCGAGAGGATATCATGGGCTCGCACGCAGGGGGCTGAGCCAATCAGTTACACGGAAAATTAAGCAGGAGCTGACAAATGGATCTTGGTGACATAGGGAATGATGGCGGACGATTTCTCCGTGCCATGCTTCAACTCAGTAATTCCGCGATCTTGGTCACGGATGCAAAAGCGCCAGACAATCCGATCATTCTCGTGAACCCGGCCTTCGAACGCGCGACCGGGTATTGCGCTGATGAAGTCATCGGCCGCAACTGCCGACTTCTTCAAAATGACGACCGCCAGCAGCCTGGACGTGCGGTCCTTGCAAATGCAATACGCACCGGCACACCATGTGAAGCAGTCCTTCGCAATTACCGGAAGGACGGCCTATTATTCTGGACCCGTCTCTACATGTTTCCGATTACCGACGATGGGCGAGAAATTACCCATTTCGTGGGTATTCAGCATGATGTTACTGCCGAGATCGGGCTTGTCCATTCGCTCAAGGAAAAGCAGGCCTTCATTGACACCTCTCCTGATGTCTATCTCAAGGTTGCGGCAGACCTGACAATCGTCCAGGTCAGCGGAGCCTGCGACGACATATCGGGATGGTCGGCTGCTGACCTCGTTGGGAGAAACGCTGCCATGTTCATCCCACCCGAGCGCCTTGCCGAGGCGAAGGCGAAGGTCCAGGGGCTACTATCGGAAGACAAAGCCAGCAGGTTTTACGGTGAGTACTCAAACAAGGCCGGCGGCAGGATCACGGTAGAGTGGAGCGCTACCCAAACTGAAGCAAAGGACTATGTTCTGATGGTGGGGCGCGATGTCACCGCCAAGCGGGCAGCGCAGCGTGAGGCAGCTCGAGCTAATGCTCAGGTAGCTTCTATCCTTAGCAGTATTACCGAAGGCTGCTTTTCGCTCGACCGGGAGTGGAATTGCACTTACATGAACAACAAAGCCGGCCAGTGGCTCAACAGATGCCCAGAGGATCTCATAGGGAAGAACATATGGGCAGAGTTTCCAGAAGCGGTCAGGGCCCCGTACTATGAAACATACCATCACGCATTGCGCACGCAACAGTTCGGCCAATGTGAAGCCTTCTTCGCCCCTGTCGGGAGATGGCTCGAAGCGAGGGCGTATCCTTCCAAGGAGGGGTTGACGATATTCTTACTCGACATCTCCGAGCGCAAAAACTATGAAATGGCACTCGTCCATGCCGCAATCCATGACCCGCTCACGAGCCTGCCAAACCGCAAAGCATGCCTTGAAACGCTCACTCAACGACTTAACACGAGCGGCGCTGCTAGCGAGGAAGTAGCAGCCATCTTCATTGACCTGGACCACTTCAAGGAAATTAACGATGCGTTCGGCCACGCCGCAGGAGACGAAGTTCTCAAGCAAATCGGGTGTAGGCTACTTTGTTTTTCCAGTGAGACATGCTACCCGGCCAGGATCAGTGGAGACGAATTCGTCATAATTGTGTCCGGAGGTGGCGCGATGCATGTCAAGAACCTCGCCTTGCAGATACTGGACAGTATCGCGGTGCCCATTACAGTCAAAGGACGCGAACTCACGATGGGCGCGAGCATCGGCATTGCAATCGCACGTGGAAGCACCGTAACGGCAGACGACCTGATTAACCAGGCCGATACCGCTATGTATGAATCGAAATCCAATGGTCGGCACTCACTCACAGTCTTTAATGCGGACGTAAACAACTGGAACCTGAGGCGGCATCGCTTGCGACAGGACATGCTGCACGCTCTTCATAACGGCGAGTTTCTTTTGCACTATCAGCCTCAGGTCAGTTTGCTGGAAAACCGGGTAGTCGGCGCCGAGGCGCTGATCCGGTGGCAACACCCTGAGTTCGGTTTGCTCAGCCCGGCGGCATTTCTTGAGATCGCGGAAGAATCCCCGCTGATCATTGAGATGGGCGCCTGGGTTTTCAATGAGGCCTGTCGCCAGTTGCGGCAATGGCAGGATTCCGGGTATTCACTGAAGATGTCGATCAATGTGTCAGCGCGTCAGCTTGCAAATCGCGACATGCCGGAGATGATGGCGCAAACCATCCAGCGCCACGGCGTTAGCGCGCATTGCGTCAAGCTTGAAGTAACAGAAAGCATGCTTGCGCAGGACTTCGACGCGATGTCGCAGGTTTTGGCAGGCCTCAAGCAGAAGGGCTTCCGTATCGCGCTCGACGATTTCGGTACCGGATACTCAAACCTGTCCTATATCAGCCGACTTCCCGTCACTGCTATTAAGGTTGATCGGTCATTCTTGACTGGGCTTACAGCAGACAAGGCGGCGCTGCCGCTAATCAAGGGCATTGTGGCACTTGCCAAGTCTCTCGATCTGACTGTGATCTGCGAGGGTGTAGAGACTGCTGAACAGCGCACCCTGCTGCAAAGTACGCAGTGCGACAGCATTCAGGGCTACCTCATAAGCAGGCCGTTGCCGGCAGAGGCTTTTTACGCTGGCTTTCTAGAGAATCGATCTGTCTGAGGATACTGCCACCTGTTGAATTGCCGAGGGTAGCATAGGGACTTTGTTGAGCAAATCGAACGGAGACCGAGGTGACGCTATTTGTGGTTTATTTTATAACACTGGAACCGTAACCGGCCTGCGCAGCCGAGTAAAGCGGTTCAGCACAGCAGCTCGTACCTGTAGCTCGGTAACCTGACGGTCGAAGTCGCGTACCATGACACGTTCGCCCAGCAGCTTGAAGCAACGCATATTGGTTTCGACAAGACTGCGCCGGTGGTAACCGCTCCATTTCTTCCAGATCGCCCGGCCCAGCCTGCCCGTCATGTGCACGATTTCGTTGCGGGCATCCGCACCGCAGCGGTTTGTTTACCACGGCTTAGCGTTCCTCCGGGTCGGGATGATGGCATGTGCGGCGCGCAAAGCAATGGCCTCGTGGCAGGCTTAGTGTCGTAAGCGCCATCACCACTGACGCTGGCAATGTGCTCGTCGGCAGGAATCTGATCGAGTGGTTCTGTCGCGTTGACTGAGCAGTTGCGCGGTTGGGGTAGACTGTAGCGCCCGAACACGTGACGATACGACATGCTGAGCTTCAAAGGAATGCGCTTCCCGATCGACGTCATCATGGTCTGCATGCGTTGGTACGTGGCTTACCCGCTGAGCTACCGGCATATCGAGGAAATTATGGAAGAGCGCGGCGTGTCGGTCGACCATTCGACGATCAACCGCTGGGCGATCCGCTTCCTGCCGTTGATCGAAAAGCTGTCACGAACGTACAAGAGCAAGGTCGGCGTAAGCTGGCGAATGGACGAGACGTACATCAAGATCAAGGGCGTCTGGAAGTATCTTTACCGTGCTGTCGACAAGGAAGGCAGAACCGTCGATTTCCTTCTGACGACAAACCGTGACATGGCGGCCGCCAAGTGTTTCTTTGAGAAAGCCATGCGTGAGAACGGCGCTCCAGACAAGGTCGCGATGGACAAGAGTGGCGCCAACAAGGCAGCCATCGACGAGATCAACGCCCACAGAACCGTCCCGATCATCGTACGCCAGGTTAAATATCTAAACAACATAGTCGAACAGGACCATCGTGCGATCAAGCGCGTGACCAGGCCGATGCTGGGCTTCAAGTCATTTCGTGCCGCCGCCAATGTGCTCGCTGGCGTTGAGCTCATGCACATGATTCGCAAGGGCCAGTTCGTGATCGATGGCACTGCCCCCATGTCGTTTGCCGACCAATTTTATGCGCTGGCAGGACTGGACCGTCCAGTCTGAGGGAAGTCGCTCCTCACCAGGACGATCCAGCCCTCAGATTGCTAACGCGACAAAACCCCGGCGTGGCCACGCAAGCGGCGAGCAACGTCGCGGTTACGGCCCAGGCGGCATCTTCAGCCGAGGCATGCAGTAAGCCCGGCAGATGGGGGATTAGGGGAACAACGAGCGTCTGCATCATCGAGACAACGATGCCGGCGAAGGCCAGCGTCGCGACGAGGGCATCTGGTCTGTGCGAGGAAATGCTTGTTCGGGACGTGGCGGCATCCTTCATGATGGTGTTTCCCAACCAAGTCCCAGAGCCTTGTGCAGCGCGATGAAATCGGATGTCAATGCGGCTTGTGCCTGTGCGAGATTGCGTTCGGCCGAGAACTGCTGCCGCTCGGTGTCGAGCAGGTCGATCAGGCTGGCGGTGCCGAGGCGCTGGCGGGCCGCCATCAGTTGCGCAGCGCGGTCGGCGCTAGCCCTGACGCGAGCGACCGTCGCCACCGACGTGCGCCGCTGGCGGAAGCGCGACAGTGCGTCCTCGGCATCGCGTAGGGCAGCAAGCACTGTCGACCTGTACTGGGCCTCGGCTTCGTCGCGCACGCCCTCGGCCTGCTCGACGCTGGCCGCCGTGCGTCCGAAGTCGAGCACGTTCCAGCTCAGCTGGGGTGCGGCGATCGCCGAAAAGTCGTCCAGGTGGGTCAAGTCGCGCAAATGGGTACCGCCGATCCCGATCAAGCCCATCAGGGTCAGACGCGGGAAGCGCGCAGCCTGGGCTTGGCCTACTTGCGCGGTACGCGCGGCGAAAGTGCGTTCAGCCGCACGAATGTCGGGACGGTGCCGCAGCATCGCTGTGGGGTCGCCGACCGGTACCGCGGCCGGTGGTAAAGGAATGGTGGCAATGGCGTCGTTGCTGGCGCCGAACTGCTCATCCATCGCGCCGGGGGTTGCACCGGTCAGCATAGCCAGTTCGTCGCGGTAGGCGTCGAACTGCGCACCGAGCGGCTCGGCTTCGGCCCGGGTCGATTCGAGCTGGCCTTCGAGCCGTACAAGGTCGAGTTGCGATGCGGTTCCGGCCTGGACGCGGCGCGCCGTCAGGTCGAGCATGCGCTGCTGGCGCGCGATCGCAGCCTCGCTCAAGCGGATCTGCACCTGCGTGGCGCGCAGGTTGACGTAGGCTTGGGCAACTTCAGCGCTTAGGCTCAAGCGGACGTCGGCGAGATTCGCTTGCGCCGCCTCGGCTGTGGCGCTGGCGGCTTCGGTGGCGCGACGCTGTCCGCCGAACAGGTCGATCTCCCAGGTCGCATCGAAGCCGCCGCTGAACAGGTTGAGCGAGGACGGCAGCGCCAGGCGGTCGTCCGCACCCTGGTCATTCCCTTCGGTAGAGGGGAGACGCGCATGCGCCGCCAGCAGCGTCGCGCTACCAGATGGCAAGCGCTTTGCACGCTCGCCACTCAGCGCGGCGCGGGCCTGGCGCAGTCGTGCGCGCGCCACCGCCAGGTTTGGGTTGGCTTGCAGGGCGCGATCGACAAGCGCATTCAGAGCAGGATCGCCGAGCGCGGTCCACCACTGGGCCAGTGCCGGTTGCGTTGATCCAGCCAGGTCGCCCGCGCGCGCAAACGCCGGCGTCGCGGGCATTGCCGGTGGTCCTGCGTAGTCCGTGCCGACGGTCGTGCACCCTGCCAGCAGGGAAACTACGCCGAGATGGCATAACAGAGCGGAAGGCGTAAGGCGTAGCGTCATGCTTGTATTCCTCAATGCGACGAAACGGGGGCGTTCTTGTTCAGCGGGCGCAGGAACAGGACCAGCGGGATCACGCATCCGATGGCGACGGCCAAGATCCAGAACAGGTCGATATATGTCATCGTCAAGGCCTGGACCTGTATCGTGTTACCGAGGCCGCGGAGCGCCTGCGGCATGCCCCCAGCGCCTTGCGCCTGGGCCGCCATGTAGTCCTGGACCGCAATGCCGTTGGCATTGAGGGTCTCCTCGATGCGCCGCTCGTGCAGCCAGAGCCGCCGGTCCTGGATGACCGCAATGCCGGCCAGTGACAGCGACCCGCCAAGGTTGCGCGCAGCGTTGAACAGTCCCGATGCATCGCTGGCCTGGTCGCGACCGACTGACTGAATCGCGGCCTGGTTCAGGAACAGCATGACGAACACGGTGCCGACGCCGCGCAGCAACTGGCCCGCGATGAAGTCGCCGCCGGCGGCCTGTGAACTCAGGCCGGTCTCTATCCACGCACTGAAGGCCAGGATCGCCAGCCCGAGGCCGACTGCGATCCGGATGTCGAGATAGCGGATCGCCAGGGGGATCAGCGGCATCATCAGGAGGCTCGGTACACCGGCGAGCGCCACGATCTTGCCCGACTGGAGGGCGTTGTAATTGGAAATGGTGGCCAGGAACTGCGGGATGACATAGGAAGTGCCGTAGATCGCCATGCCGATGACGACACCCATCGCCACCACGCTGCCGAACTGCCGGTCGAGTAGCAGGCTCAACCGGATGACGGGCCGCCGCGCCGTTGCCTGCCCGATCATCAGCGAAACAAAGCCGATCACCAGCAGCACGGTCAGCCAGATGATGGTATCGGACGAGAACCATTGCTCGCGTTCGCCTTCCTCCAGCACGACTGTCAGGCCCCCAAGGAAAGCAGCGAGGCCGAAGATGCCCAACCAATCCGCCTGGGCCATCTGACCGCTCTGCGGTTTCTCATGAGGCAGGCCAACCAGCAACAGCACGATCAGTCCGACGCAGATGGGAATGTTCAGGAAAAATGCGTAGTGCCAGCTCAGGTTCTCCGTCAGCCATCCCCCGATCAGCGGGCCGATCACCGGGCCGAGGATTGCGGTGGCGCCGAACATGGCGGTCCCGATCGGCTGCTGGCTGCGTGGCAGGCGCGTGGCGATGATGGTTTGCGCAGTCGGAATCATGGCGCCACCGGTGAACCCCTGGCCGACCCGGCCGATGATCATCATCTCGAGCGAGGTCGACAGGCCGCACAGCACGGAAAAGGCTGTGAACAGCACCGCCGCAACCAGCAGAAAGGTGCGCAGTCCAAATACGCGCTCGAGCCAGCCGCACAAAGGGATGATGACGATTTCCGACACCAGGTAGCCAGTCGCGATCCAGGTGCCCTCGGTGCCGGTGGCACCGATCTCGCCCTGGATGATGGGCAGGGACGAGTTGACGATCGAGATATCCAGCGTCGCCATCAGGGCCCCCAGCGTGCCCGCGGCAACGGCCAGCCAGGCGCTTGCGTCCGCACGTTCCGGCGTTGAGCCGCTCCCGGCGGCTTTGCCCGCTGGCACGACTGCGTTACTCATCGCCCTGCCTCCTGGCGATCTTCCTCGCGCTCGCGCACGTGCTTGATCGCGTCTTTCGCATTGCGGGTGTCAACCTCCACCTTCAGGGACAAGCCCGGCACCAGCAAGCGGCGGGCGTCGGGGCCGGCGTCCAGGACAATACGGACGGGAACGCGCTGCACGATCTTCGTGAAGTTGCCGGTGGCGTTCTGCGGCGGCAGCAGCGAAAACTGGGCGCCGGTGCCCGGCGCCAAGCTGTCGATATGGCCCCTTAATGCAAGGCCGGGCAGGGCATCGACCTTGATCTCCACTGGCTGGCCGACGCGCATGCGGCCGATCTGGGTTTCCTTGAAGTTGGCGCCCACGTAAAGAGTGTCGAGAGGCACCACCGTCATCAGGCGGGTTCCCGGTTGCACGAATTGGCCGACGCGCACGGTGTTGTCGCCGACCCGGCCGCCGATGCTGGTAACGAGCGTGGTCGATTGCAGATTGACTTCGGCAGCCTTGAGCTGAGCTTGCGCAGTGCCGGCCTGTGCTTCTGCCTGGCGTACCTGCGCTTGCAGAGAGACAATGCGTTTTTCGGCATTAGTGAGGACAGCGCGCTGCACTGCTACCTGGCGCGCGCCCTGGTCGGCCTGGTTGCGCCGTGCGGCCAGTGTTTCAGCGTTCTCGGCGCCGATTTCCGCAAGCGGGGCATAGCGTCGCGCTTCGTTCGCGGCGAAGGCTGCACTGTCGTGCGCGGCGGCGAGCTGGGCGCGTGCTTGGGCGACCGTCGATTCCTGTTCTCCGATCTGGGCGCGTACGGCGTCGGCATTTGCGCGTGCAATGTCGATCTGGGCCTGGAACTGCTCAGCCTGCGCGCGGTAGTCGCGCGGATCGATCCGCACCAGTGCCTGGCCGGCCGCCACCGGCTGATTTTCCTTGACCAGCACAGCCTCGACATACCCGCCAACTTTCGGGGACACGGTGACGGCGTCGGCCTGCAGGTAAGCGTCCTCGGTCTCTTCGAAGTATTTGCCGACCAGTTGGTGGTACGCCAGCCAGCCGCCGCCACCTGCCAGCACGACTGCGCCCAGCGCTAACAGGATCAGCCGCAGCATGTGGTTCTTTTTCGTCGAGCCCTTCTGGCCGCCGGCTTTGCTGTTCTCTTTTTCGTTAGAACCTGCCGTGCCAGATGCCGATTGCGGCTGTGCTTCTACCGGGTGGGCGTTTTCCTTGTCGCTCATGGATGCTTTCTATTCGTGTATTTGGAAAAGTTTGCTCAGGCCGCGCGTTGGCGGCGTTCTGCGTCGACCATGGCGACTGCATAGGCGGTCAACCCCTTGATCCAGGCACTGATCGCCCCCGGCGCATCGAACAAGGCAGGCTCCATGTGGCGAATCTGCTCATGCCCGATATACGGATAGGTGACCAGCGAAAAGATCGAAAAGGCCAGGCGGTGGAGCCCGGCGTCCGGCTGGACCAGTCCGAGCTCACGTGCCAGTACGGTTAACAGACGCTGCTGGGACTGTTCGCGCACGCGTTCGTCGTCGAGCATGCCGGTCGGCTCCAGGATTTCGCGCAGGCGCAGGCGAACGTTGAGGAGCAGGGTTTCGCCCTGGCCCAGGGGCAGCAGGCGCGAGCGCATATACCGCAGTAAAGCCTCCTCCAGCGATATGTCGGGGGCATCGAAAGGCAGGGCGTCGTCGACGACGCTTTGCACCGGCTCGTTCAGTACTGCGCGATACAGGCCGGCCTTGTCGCCGAAGTAGTAGGCGACGGAAGCGATATTGACCCGCGCGGTTCGCACGATCTCGCGTACGGGCGTGCTGGCATAGCCCTTGTCGACGAAGAGCCGAAGTGCAGCAGCGAGGATGCGTCCACGCGCCTCGCCGGCGTCGCCAGAGTTCGGGCGCGGCGATACGTGCGTATCGCGCGGGACGCCCTGTGGTCTCTCGGCACATCCATCCGGCAGCATGTCATCTTTATTCATCAGCATTTAAACAAACGTTTGATTTATCTCGAGGGGATTCTTGGGCAGATACGATTGCGGCGCAAGAACGCACATCGTTGTACGCACGCACAGCGATGTGCGTACCGCCGTGGCTTGTTTGGAGGGGCTGGCGCGCCAGCACATTGCCTGCGAATCCGGGGGGAGCATTCGGATTACGGCACCGCGCCGTTTGGCATTGCTTGCCCAGGTCGCGGCAAGCAATGCACGGCGTTGCACGCGACGTCTGGACGTTTTGACGAGGCGTCCAATCAGGCGTATGGGGTAAAGGCTTTCTGCAACAAGACGATGTTCACCTTGTCGGAGAGCCTTCGTTCGCCATCACATCAGGACCATCGGATCATAAGGGATGGCTGGCGCGAACTCGTGCTGCCATGCCCGCTTGTGCAGCTCCCATGGGGTGCCGCCTGCTTCGCGTGCGGCGACCAGCTTGTCGGGATCGACGTCGACGCCGATGGGTCGTCTGGCAAAATCGGGCGATGTCTGCATGTGCTCGATTGACGTCCAGTTATCCCCGAAATCGCCGTAGTTGCTGATATTGAGTTCAATGCTGTTACGGTCTAAGTCTTCATAGTAAAACGCTGTCTGCGCTCCCTCGTCTCCGCAGAAGACGGGAAGGATGCCCAAGCCCTTGAGTCGTTTGTAAGTGCCCAGCAGATCGTCGAGCGTTCGGAAGGCGAAGGCTACGTGCTGCAGCCGGCGATGCTTGGCGCGTTCGGGGTCCTCCAGCAGTCCTTCGATCTCGATGATCGCGATCCGGTGATTGCTCGAATCATTGCTGAGCCAAGCGGCGCGCGGCCGCATTTTTCCCTCCAGCGCGCCGCTCGCGTTATCGGACTGTGCCACGGTTCGCATGCCCAGCACTCTGGCATACCAATCCAGTAACGCCGCCAGGTTTCCCGTTGTAAGGCCGACGTGATGCAGAGTCGGATGGATGATCGTTTCGTCGTTCAGCATGAGCAATCCCGGTTCGTTGACAAGTACAAGCAGGATCGAAGCTGCTTGTAAGGATGCCAAGCTACGCCCGGATGACGGCACGATCAAGAACGCACAGGTGTGTACGGCGCGCACAAGAATGTGCGTGCCTGCTGGGCGGAAAAGGGGCTGTGGCCGGGCAAGTCGCCGACCCGCGGCATCAGGGTTACGAGACGGGCTGGCCTGAACGAACGATCATCCCGGATCTGGGCTGGATGTCCGGCGATATCGCCGCCTGTGCTTCGGAAATAGCAGGCTGGTGGCTTTCAGCCCATGCAAGCAATGCCTTCAAGGGTTCGATCAGTGACCGTCCCATGTCGGTCAGCTCGTACTCGACCCGTGGCGGTACAGTGGGGTAGACGGTCCGTACGACAAGGCCATCGGCTTCAAGGCCACGCAGTGTCAGCGTAAGCATCCGGTGCGACACGCCCTCAACGATGCGTTGCAGTGCATTGAACCTCACCGGACCCTCAGACAGCGCGCCAACGATCATGATTGTCCATTTGTTGCCGATCCGGTCGAGTATTTGGCCAAGCATTCTGCAGCGGCCATGATTGTCGTGCTCCGGCAAACTGCCTGGCACCGTCGTGTTTTCGTTGGTCATCGTGATTCCTTAGGCGCGTACATCGATGTGCGTACTGAACAGGATTGTGCATTCTTGCAATGCGAACCAGTTCACAGCACAGTAAGGGTACGAACATTTTGTTCATACCGTTAAAAAGGATACCAGATGAAGATCGGAATTAGTGGCGCAAGCGGCAAATTGGGCAGCCAGGTGTTGGATTACCTGCTTCAGAGTACAGGCAATATTCACCAGATCGTTGGCATTTCCCGTTCGCCAGAAAATGCGCCTGGCGGTGTGGAAGGCCGCAAGGGCGACTATGATGCGCCTGCGTCGCTAGTGGACGCCTACCAGGGACTCGACAGCTTGTTGATCATTCCGAGCGCGGACTTGCGGCCTGGTGTACGAGGTACCCAACTGAAAGCAGCGATCGACGCTGCGAACAAGGCGGGTGTAAAGCATATCGTGTTGATGTCGGCCTCAGGTACCAAGCAGGCGCCAGACGCATCGGTTGGCGGCGCTTACTGGCAAGGTGAGCAGCACCTGATCCGTACTGCCGCCGCGTGGACCATCCTGCGTATGAACTATTACGCTGAATCGATGGTCGAGGAGATCCAGAATTCGGTCGGTACCGGCGTGCTGGCAGGCTTTGGTAGCGAAGGTGTCGCCTATGTGTCGCGCGCCGATGTTGCTGCTGCCGCTGCAAACATCCTGACGGGTAGTGGTCATGAAGGTGCTATCTACGCCGCCACCGGACCTGCATCCTTGTCCGGCGAGCAGCGCGCTGCGCTGGTAGCAGAAGTCACCGGCAAGCCGATTAACTTCATGGTTGTCCCGACCGAGCAGTTCCGCAAGGGTATGTCGTCAATGGGATTGCCGGACTTGGTCATCAATGCCGTCGTAGAAATCAAATCGAACTTCGTTCGTGGCGGTTTCGACATCGTAACTGGCGACATCCTGCAACTGACTGGTCGTGCGCCGCGCCCGTTCCGTGATGTCCTTGCCGAAATGATGGGGACGAATAGCCATCAATGAGACAGCGTTACGCTTATTGGGTCGCTACCTGCTTGTTGTCGCTGCTTTATCTAGGGTCGGCTACGATGTACGTCCTCAAAAGTGACTTCGCAAGGCAGAGCTTCGCCGCTCTCGGCTATCCTGGCTATCTTGTGGCCATCCTGCCAGTCGTGAAGGTGCTGGGCGTGCTTGCCGTGCTGTCGCGTCGTAGCCTGTTCCTGAGTGACCTTGCGTATGCCGGCATGCTATATCACCTGTTGCTGGCACTGTCCGCGCACCTGAACGCCCATGACGGCGGATTCGTGCCGGCAGTTGCTGGTCTGCTGCTGCTGGTGACTTCTTTCCTTACTCAAAACAGCGCGCGGGCGAAGCAGTCCCCATACGCGCCGAGCACCCCTCCCAACTGATACTGCAGGGTACTTCAGCGTGCCGGTCACAAAGCCGTGCACGCTGCTTCCCGGCGTTAGCGTAGTCCGGTAGCGTCTATTGACCCAGTTCTTTTCGGACCATCGGAAGAACGTTGGTCCCGAGCAGTTCAATGCTCGCCAGGAAGGCGCTTTGGGGCATCCCTCCAACATCCATCTGCAGGATCTGGCGCGAATGGCCGAGCAGCTCATGGAGATGAAGGATACGTTCGGCGACTTCCTCGGCGCTTCCGGCAAAAACCATCCCTCCAGCTTCGAGATCTTTCGCGCGATTGGGCGGCCCCTGCATTGGCCTGCCGATTTCAGCCGAACCCGTACGGAACATGTTCAGTTCATGACCGAGATAGAATTCCTTGGCTTGCCTATTGTCCTTACCGACGAAGCCATGTACTGCCACCGCGATGTCTGCGGTCTCGGCTGGCTGGCCAGCCCGCTTCCATGCCTCCCGGTAGGCGCGTCCGTACTGCGCCCAATGTTCCGGTGTCCCGCCAAGGATGCCGAGGAACATCGGCAGTTCCAACTCGACGGCACGCATCACGGATTCGAGACTGCCCCCGGTGCCGAGCCATGTACGTAGCGCTTGTTCAGGACGGGGAACGACGAGCGTCTGGTCGAAGGCGAGCCGGCGATGTGGCCCGCTCCAGGTGACGCGTTCATGGTCGTTTATTTCCAGGAACAGATCGAGCTTCGAACTGTACAACATGTCGTAGTGCCGTTCATCGAGGTCGAACAGCGAAAAAGTGATTGACGACGAGCCCCGTCCGGCGACCATCTCCACACGCCCTGGCGCAATGGCAGCAGCGGTAGCGAGCTGCTGAAACACGCGGACCGGATCATCGGTGGACAGTACCGATACCGCTGTCCCAAGCTTGATCGAGCGGGTCGACGCGGCAGCCGCGTTGACGAGCGCCGTCGGCGACGACATCGGCATTGACGCAGTATGGTGTTCGCCGAAGCCGAAGAAGTCGAGGCCAGCCTGTTCCGCGACCTGGACCGCTTCCAGCACATGACGTATGGCCTGGGCCGTGGGCGCGTACGCGCCGCCGTCAGTACGTGGCGTGTTGCCGAAGCTGTAGACGCCGATTTCGATTTTCTTCTTTGATTGCATGACGGTCTTTCTTGAAGTTTTAGCGTGGTAGCCCAGACTTCGACTTTGCACCTGATCATGCAAGCCGACAAGAACGTACAAAAATGTGCGTTCCCAATACGCCTCTGCAGGCAAAGGTATCGACAGTGTTCGAACCTTCGCTGTGGCCGCGTCAAGCACCCAACCGTTGACTTGGCCAAATCGCTTGGCTATCATCGGCGGCATACGGAGTGGCAGCAGCCCCCGCGTAAGCGTTAACGTCAACCAACGCACTCGTTGCAAACCTGCAAGCGCAGGGATGCACGGTGCAAAGGTTACGTCATGCATCCCCCAAAAGCCTCAAACCATGTTGTATTCCCCGATCTCCGCTTCTACTCCGGTGTCATCCTAATCGGCGCCAATTTACGCGCGCCGATTACCAGCCTAGGTCCTGTCCTCCCCGATATTGCGCTATCGCTTCATCTCAGCGGTACAGAGGCCGGTATCTTGAATGCTCTGCCTCTGCTCATCTTTGCCCTGCTGTCGCTCGTGGCACCCGCATGTGGCCGCCGTTATGGCCTCGAACGCATACTGGGATGGGCGATGTTCGCGATCCTGATTGGCACGGCTATTCGCTCACTTCCACTCACCGGTTCGATCTGGATCGGTACGCTCCTCCTGAGCGGTGGCATTGCGTTCGGCAATGTGTTGTTGCCAGGCTTGGTGAAACGGGAGTTTCCAGCCAAAGCTTCAAGGTTGATCGGCCAGTACGCCGCAGCGATGGCGGGAGCGGCCGGTCTGTCGGCTGGTCTTGCCGTACAAATTGCCCAATTGCCTGGGGCTGACTGGCGCTCGTCGATCGGCTGCTGGGCGATACTGGCTCTGGTTGCCCTGGCAGTATGGTTGCCTCAGATGCGCAAACCGACGTCCCGTCCGGCGAGCCTAGCCCCGGTGCCAAACAGCAAGGCTTCCCCTTGGCGTCATCCGATAGGCTGGCAAGTATCGCTGTTTTTTGCCCTGCATTCATTCGTGTTCTATTCCATTGTCGACTGGTATCCCACTTACGCGGCCGCGTCCGGTACCAGCGCGGCGCGTGCCGGCACCTATCTTTTGATTTACCAGCTCGTCGCGGTGGCGACTAATCTCGCCGCGGCATCCTTAATCAAACGGACCGCCGACCAGGTATTACTTGGGTTTGCGTGCGGCTTGCTACTGTTGGCGGGATGTACCGGGTTGCTTGTTGCGCCGAGCTATGCAGTCTTCTGGCTGGTCTGCGCCGGCTTAGGCGCCGGCATCGCCATGGTCGTCAGCCTTTCCTTGTTTGCGCTACGCACGCGCGATCATCACCAGGCTTCCGTCCTGTCGGGCATGGCCCAGTTCGTTGGCTATGCTGGCGCCGCCACCGGGCCATTGCTTGTAGGCGCAGTCCATCAGCTGACAAGTAGCTGGACATGGCCGTTCGGTTTGCTGGTCATGTGCAGCGGACTCGTCTCGATATTCGCTTCACTTTCAGGGCGCCGACGTTTTATTGAATGATGGTCATTGTCTTTGGGTGCGAGCCTGCTCTTCCATCATGCTGCCGTACCCGCGTCGCGTGCGCATGCAACCGTCGTAGTTACAAAGAAACGGCCATGCAGCACGAGATGAACCGTCATGTCGATCAAGCCGCCACCGGCGCGGAATCTGGTCTTCCAAGATATTGCCGGTAGAAGTCGACGAAGCCGCGCACCTTCGCCGACACTTGGTTTCCAGGAGCGTACACGGCATAGATGCCCGCGCCGGGCAATGACCAGCCCGGCAATAGGCGGACCAGCTGATTTGACCTCATCCCCTCCCGCGCATTGAATTCGTCGAGGACCGAAACGCCGGCATGCTGCTGCAGCAGCGCGCGCAGCGCTCCCAGCGAATCGGCGCGGATGCGTGGCTTGACGTGTACGGTCTTCGTTTCTCCGGACGCGCTGGAAAATTTCCATGTCGATGGCGTCGGCAACAAGGTCAGCGCGACCCAGTCCAGTTCCGTCAGCGCTTCCGGCTGATGCGGATACCCGACACGTTGCAGGTAGGTGGGCGACGCAACGACGAACTGCTCGAAGTCACGCAGCTTCGCCGCTCGCAGCGACGAATCGCGCAACCACCCCAGGCGAATAGCGACATCAATGCCTTCGTCGATGACATCGACAATGCGGTCGCTGGTGCGCAGGTCGATCGCAAGATGCGGGTGGCGCTGCGCGAATTCAGCAAGGGCAGGAGCGAGGGATAACGTGGCGTGATCGACCGTACTGCTGATGCGCAGCGTTCCCGTCAGCTCGTCCTTGCCAGACCCGGCACGCTCCAGCGCTCGCGTCAACCCATCCAGCAATGGTCGACATTCCCCGTACAAGGTTTGCCCGGCATCGGTCAACACCACCTTGCGCGTGGTACGGCTGAACAGCACGACGCCGAGTTTCGATTCGAGCCGGCCGATCTCCACGCTGACTTTCGCTGTAGCAACGCCGAGCCGCGCGGCTGCCGCGGTGAATCCGCCGCAGGTCGCTACGGCGTCGAACACCACTAGGTCGTTCAGGTCGATTCTGCCGGGAAGTCCCATCGTCGTCACATTATTAAGAAACTTATAAAAGTAAATTATAGATTGATGGCTATTTCCATTCAATCGCTCATGTAATGATGGGTTCATCGGCAGGCGGGCGCGCCGTTACCCACTAACCTGAAGGAGAACACATGAACATCGTCATCATCGGCGCTACTGGCTACGTCGGTTCTGCATTGCTGAAGGAAGCCGTCGCGCGCGGCCATGCTGTAAGCGCCGTCGTGTCGAACACGGACAAGGTGCCGCACGCCGCCAAGGTCGCCGCCGTGCAGGCCGACGTGCTCGATCAGGAGCGCCTCGCCAACAAGCTGAAGGGCCATGATGCCGTCCTCAGCGCTTTCAGCGGTCACGCGCAAGAGGACGTGCTCGGCTATTACCTGCACGGTTTCAAGTCCATCGTCGCCTCAACAAAGCAGGCTGGTGTGCCGCGTCTGCTCCTCGTCGGCGGCGCCGGCAGCCTGGAAGTCGCCCCGGGTGTGCAGTTGATCGACACGCCACAATTCCCGGCCCAATGGAAAGGCACCGCGGAAGGCGCCCGTCAGGCGCTTGCCCTGCTGCGCAACGAATCCGAGCTGGACTGGACGGTATTGGCCCCGTCCGCGCACCTGGACCCAGGCCAGCGCACCGGCAAGTTCCGGCTCGGCACCGACCAGCTACTGATCGACGAGAGCGGTGGCAGCCATATTTCCCTGAAAGACTATGCGGTCGCGATGATTGACGAACTCGAGCGGCCGGCGCATGGACGCAGCCGCTTCACGGTCGGCTATTGAAACGCGGACGACCCTGATGAAAACAGTGATCCACTACATTCATGATCCGCTGTGCGGATGGTGCTATGGCGCTCACGCACTTGTCGACGCGCTCTACAACCGTGTGCCCGGCAAGTACGACATCGTGCTGCATGGGGGCGGACTGTTCCCTAAGGCGCCGCTGTCGGCTACCCAGCGCGGCTTTATCCGCAGTGCCGACGCCCGCATCGGCAAATTGACCGGCCAGACGTTTGGCGCGGCGTATCTGGATGGACTGCTGAACGATGCCGACACGGTCTACGACTCGGCCATGCCGATTCGCGCCATACTGGCGGCGGACCTGGTCGAGGCGGGCAGCGGCCTGCCGATGCTCAAGGCGCTCCAGCGGGCTCACTATCGTAGCGGCCTTTCGATTGCGCAGAAGGCGACGATTGACGCAGTGGCTAATGGTGTTGGCTTGGATGCGACCCGATTCGACATAGCGTTCAACCAGATCGGCGAGAGCGAACTGGCGCAGCACCTGGGACAGACGCAAAAACTGATGCGCACCGTCGACGCACAAGGTTTTCCGACGTTCGTCATACAGGCGGGAGAGCGTTTCGAGCGCGTGCCGCATGATCGTTTCTATGGCGACCCGGCGAAATTCGCCGATATGATCTTCGAACGATCGTTCTGCTGACATCATTAAAGCAGAAACTGTATCGCTCTTCGTTAGGAACGTAAAAGTGCTTTCCGGTCTTTGATAATCGTCCGTTGACGTCTACTTGTTCGTTTCATCCTCCAATTGAAAACGGAGTGTGTATAGATGATAACTCGTCTAGTCTAAGCCAGTGCCGTGCGTGGCTGTCACGGCAGACAATGAACACGGGGAGACCGCAGCGTCAAGGCGGCGCCCGGCCAAGCAATCCTGCGTCTGCGATCGTCAGGGTTGTGTCGCATTAAAAATCCGAGGTCGCGATTTTCCTGGCGGGGCCGTTTCCCTTAGCCTGGGCGGTCCAGTCCAGCCAGTGCATAGAATTGGTCGGCAACCGACCTGGTCGCTACACCATCGATTGCGAACTGACCTTTGCGGATCATGTGAATGAGCTCAACACCTGCGAGCACATTGCTGGCTGCGCGAAACGACTTGAAGCCAAGCATCGGTCTGGTCACGCGTTTGATCGCGCGATGATCTTGTTCGACGATGTTGTTGAGGTATTTGACCTGACGAACCACAATCGGGACCGCTGTGCTGCTGTTGATTGCGTCAATGGCACCCTTGTTGGCGCCGCTTTTATCCATCGCGATCTTTTCTGGAGCGCCGTTCTCACGCATGGCTTTGTCGAAGAACCGCCGGGCGGCCGCGATGTCACGATGTGCCGTCAGCAGGAAATCTACGGTCTTTCCTTCCTTGTCGACAGCACGGTACAGATATTTCCAGACACCCTTGACCTTGATGTACGTCTCGTCCATTCGCCAGCTGGAGCCGACCTTGCGCTTGTGCTCTCGTGACAGCTTTTCGATGAGTGGTAGGAAGCGGATGGCCCAGCGGTTGATCGTCGAATGGTTGACCGACACGCCTCGCTCTTCCATCATCTCTTCGATGTGCCGGTAGCTCAGCGGGTAGGCCGCGTACCAACGGATGCAGACCAGGATAACGTCGATCGGAAAGCGCATTCCTTTAAAGGTGAGCATGTCGGGACGTCGAGTGTGCGGGTGCCGCAGTCTACCCGATCACGGCAGCTGCTCAGCCAACGCGACAGAACCGAGTCGCGTCGGGAGAGAAAGAAAGTGGAGATGCTGTTTGCCCACCTCAAACGCATTCTCAAATTCAGGCAGTTGCGCTTGCGCGGGCCCAGCGGTGCCCATGATGAGTTTCTGCTGGCGGCAACGGTGCAAAATCTCCGTCGAATGGCTAAAAAGTTGCTGCCGACACCTCAAAAAGGGAATCTAGTGATGAGTTAGCAAACCAAGGATGGGCCAGGTCGCCCATCTTTTTGTACAGTTACCTCATCAGGACGGCTTTTTCCCAGAAGTTTTTCAACACAATAGGCCAAGAGCGGACGAAGACGATGACGTAATGCGACGATCGATAGCAGACGCCCAGGTAGCCCGGCCGTGGTAACTGGCTATATGCTGCGACACAATACCAAACTGGCAACTTTGCGTATAAGCTACGAAAATGGTAAGTTAGGGAAGAGAGTTCAGAGTTTGAGCTGATCGGCTAATTTGTAGCCACTGCGATTGTTAGTCTTCGACTTCAAGCAGCTTGTTTTTGGCGCCGTTCACGTCCAACTGCGGCCGGCGTCCGGTTGCCAAGTGCAGAGTGCGGACGTTCATTGTTATAGAAGTGCCGCCATTTCTTAATGATCAGCTTGGCCTCCTGCCGGCTGACAAACCATTCTCGGTTCAAGCATTCATCACGTAGTTTGCCGTTGAAGCTCTCGACGAAACCGTTCTGCCAGGGACTACCCGGCTTGATGTAGGCCGGGCCGATGTTCTGGTCGCGCAGCCATTTCCTGACTGCCGTGGCGGTGAATTCGGCGCCATTGTCCGAGCGGATGAAGGCCGGCTTGCCATAGATACGCATCAGTCTGGACAGCGTCAGGATGACGTCCTGGCTGCGCAGCGATTTGCCGACCTCGATAGCCAGGCATTCGCGTGTATTCTCGTCCAAGACGCACAGCATCTTGAGCGGCCCGCCGTTGGCCAACTGGTCGTGCACGAAGTCATATGTCCAGACACCGTTGGGCGCAGTAGAACCGGGAATGCGAATGTCGCTGCCGCAGCGGCGTTTCCTGGGCCGGCGCTTGGGTAGATTCAATCCCAGCTTGCTCCACAGCCGCCAGACACGGCTTACCTTCGTGTCGGTCATCACCGCGATACGCCGATAGCCAAACCGCGGATAGAGGCTCGACGCTTCGATCAACTGGGCTCCCAGTGCCTGATCCTTTGTCGGCTGCTTGAACTCATAACTGGCTACGCGTCGACTTACCCCGGCAAATCGGCAGGCTGCGCGCTCGGATAAACCTTTACTTTTCAGGGTCTCGAGCGCTCGTGCCTGGCTGCCGGGGTTACCATTTTTTTCCGGCGATCTCCTTCAGTCCCTCGATCGCCAGCAATTGCTCGGCCAGCAGTTTCTTCAGCTTGGCGTTTTCTGCCTCCAGGTCTTTCAGCCGACGCGCTTCTGGCACCGTCATCCCGTTGTACTTGTTCCGCCACCGGAAAAAGGTCTGCTCGGTGATGTTGTGCTTCCTGCAGAGATCTCGGATGACCACGCCATCGACCTCGGTCTGGCGCAGGATTCCAATGATCTGTTTTTCGGGGCTTTGTTGAGCAAATCAAGCGGAGGCCGAGCTGACGCTGTCTGTGATCGGTTTTATAACACTGGAACCGTAATCGGGGTGCCCAGTCGAGTAAAGCGGTTCAACACGGCAGCTCGCACTTGCAGTTCGGCGACCTGACGGTCAAAGTCACGTGCCATGACGCGTTCCCCCAGCAGCTTGAAGCAGCGCATTTTGGTTTCGACAAGACTGCGGCGATGGTAGCCGCTCCATTTTTTCCAGATCGCCCGGCCCAGCCTGCGTGTCGTGTGCAGAATGTCGTTGTGGGCGTCAGCGCCGCGGCGATTGGTCTTCCAGGGTTTGGCGTTCTTGCGGGTCGGGATGATGGCATGCGTTTCGCGCAAGGCAATGGCCTCATGGCACTCCTTTGTGTCGTACGCGCCGTCGCCGCTGACGCTGGCAATGCGCTCATCGGCAGCAATCTGGTCGAGCAATCCCGGCAGGACAGGTGCATCGCCGATGCTGTTATCGGTCACCTCCATGGCACGGATTTCGAGCGTGGACGCGTCAATTCCGAGGTGCACCTTGCGCCATTGGCGCCGGTAATCCGCTCCATGCTTTTTCGTCTTCCATTCGCCTTCGCCCAGCATCTTGACGCCTGTGCTGTCCACCAGCAGATGCAAGCCCGTCGTGGTCGGTACTGCCCCGATCGCCACTTGCAGCGTTTTCTGCCGCCGGCTGATCGTACTGAAGTCCGGTGCCGGCCAGTCCAGTCCGGCCAAGTGCAGCAAGCTTTGCGTCATACCCATGGCCTGGCGCAGCGGCAAATTGAACAGGCACTTTATGCTCAGGCAGAACTGGATCCTCGTCGCTGAACGTCTGGCTTCGCCCGCGCTTGCCGCTCGGCTGACCATGCCAGTTCATCGTCGGATCAAGCCAGATGAGCAGCGAGCCGCGTGCCTTGAGCGCTTCGTTGTACGTCTTCCAGTTGGTCGTGCGGTACTTCTGTGGAGCTGGTTTCATCTGTTCAGGCTACAAGACCTCACGGCGCTACGCTGGTCGGCCCTGATTTGCGCAACAAAGCCTGGTCCGATCAACAACGCGTTCCGGTGTCAGCGCAACCGCCTGTCGGCGCGGCAGTACCGGCACATCCGTACTCAAGCATTTTCACTATGGAATGAGGTTGCCAATGTAGGCAAGAACGCGTAATCCGTCACATTTCGTCCCCAGAGCCGAGGCAATCTTGTCCAAGCTTTGGCAACTCGTTTTTTCTTGATCCGGCAAGTTGACAGTGCCATGCAGCATTATATGTACATACGTAGGAAAAATACTACAAAACTTCAAGGGGTCGAACTATGTTGCGATGCAACATAACGGCGTATATTAATTGTACTAACTTGATTCGGGGAAGCTAAATGTTTGAGCACCTATATAAAGCTGAAAAGCTCTCAGAAAACTCTATACTTGTTGCTCAGCCGAAGGGAACCGACGACGAGCTGAGTCTAAATGAGATGTTGCCATTCCTTCGGGCGTACATAGAAGTCTTGCCAGCCGGACTTATAAACGACGAAATTTAGTGAGTATGGATCTAGCTCCGGCTGAGCTTACGATTTTTGCTTCATTAGCGGCAAAGCTAAAACGGGTCGGAAGAGATCCTGCCTTCGGCGCACAAAGTCACATCAAGTGGCATCTATGCGACAAAAGCCCTAAGACGGTACGCTGCAGGGCATGCATATCCAGATGGCCCCACATCGCCAAGACACCATCATTGCTAATGATGCAATGGTATTGAATTCCGCACTTTATTTACTTTCCCGGGCTATGGATAACTGCTCGTAAGCGGATATTCGCACGGAAAGCGAGGATCAATTTGGTACTGATGAGGATGGATATGCAAAATAAAAAACAAATTTATAAGGCGCTAGTGTGGAAGCCTGGGCCGGAAGTTTCTGGAATGCAAATCACTGTCAAAGCAGAAAGCCTTGAACAGGCACGGCTGAAACTCGAAGAAAAGTACGGCCAAGGCTCAGTTTTTGACTTACATAATGAAGTTGGCGATTCGCAGTGATGCCCATTGGAGCTGATCGGCCAGCTGTTCAGTCAACGCGATAGAACGGCTCTAATGGAATGGACGCATCCTTCCTAACACGGCACTCATGTGCCAAAGTGGATGTGTAAGCGATCCACGACCAGAAAGGAGCGTCCAACATGAAGCTGAGTGCGTGCGGTATTGATCTGGCAAA
>Ga0265797_10003505_pt1 | contig 24959 bp, 22 predicted proteins | sample P2T30metagenome_FD_192433 | JGI IMG/M metagenome (GOLD analysis project Ga0265797, IMG submission 192433) | Plant litter microbial communities from East Loma Ridge, Irvine, California - P2 T30 | ecosystem: Environmental > Terrestrial > Plant litter > Unclassified | place: USA: California... | reverse complement strand
GATCAACACGCTAGTCTATCGAATTAACGAAACGCAAAGGCGTCTTTTAGTCATTGACCACAGTTTTGAAGACTTCAGCTCTCGATATCGCCTCACGTCCGATTCGAGAAGAAGATCGATCACGGGGGTGCAACCAAGTTGCGGTATGTACAAGAGCAGCAAAGCAACTTCATACTTTTTTTTTGTAGGCGACTTTGTTTAGTTTGTAGGAAAATAGCTGGTTGTCCGGTATGATATGGAGGCGTGGTCATCGCTCGATGCGTGCACAGCTCGCTTCAGCTCAGGGCCTGTGCGTATAAACATCCCGAGCATCTAGCATGCCAAGATATTTGGTGGAGGATTGGTGTGCGTCCTACGTGCATTGGTTAGAGGTCGAGGCCCCACTAAGTGGCAACGCCACGTCTGTACGCTCATATTCATGGGCTAACATGTAGAGCACACTAGATAGACTTGGCAGGCTAAGCTGTCATTTCTCCGCAACGCTACTATAGACACTATCCATAGACCAAGAACGTTACCTGCCTCACTTTTGCGTAGTGTTAATCCTGGTGATTGTGCGTATAACCACACGCAATATTACCAAGTAAACTCATAGTATTCTCCTATTATATCTAGTGTTTTCGTCTACTCTTGAATCTAGTACTTCTTTACAGTTTCATTCTTGCTTTGGACACTGAATAGAGAGTCATTATTCACACTCCATCCACCTTAGCATGTTTGAGTCACTAACAAATACATCATCACCGGCACTGAACCAGTCATGAATCATGTTTCGTCCATCCTTCATATACCACATCATACCCACACACACACACGCCGTCTCCCTCCCTCTCTCCCTCCCATTCAGCCACAATCCCCTCATCTACAACTTCAGATTCTCAATCCACTTCCTCGCCTCCTCGACACCCTCATCCACCTTGTCCGCATTCGTACCCTGGCCAATGGCAGTCGGCGCACCAGGCTTACCCCCCGCCTTACCGCCGATAATAGGCGTAACAGCAGAAGCCCACTTGGGCCCATCACCGCCAGCCTTCTTGAATGGCTGCAAGACAAACATTAGCAAACGAATCTTGATAATCATGTACTTTGATCCCAAAACTTACCTCACTAACATAGCACCCATGCACTACCTTTCCCTCCTCTGGGCTCGCCGAGAATAGGTATAGCGAGCGATCTTTAAGCGCGCTCTTGGGCCCTGAGATTGTCTTTATAGCCTCGCTAATGGCCTTGTTAACATTACTCGACCATTCGAGTTTCTTGACCATGAATTTCTTAGTGTCGTCTTCGAAGAACTTGTTCACCTCATCCATTACACGCTTATTATCTGCTTTCGCCGCAGCCTTTTGTTCGTCGAGGATGCTCTTCTGGATCTTTGCAAATTGGTCTCGGAGTTTACTCTTCGCGAGGGCGGAGATGGTCAGGTTGTTGAGATCAACACCGATTTTCTTTGCCTCGGCTTCTTTTTGGGGACCGAAAGGCATTTTGCCCATGGCTTCTACGCGTTCTTGGAACTCTGCTGCGAGGCGCTGAACAGAGTATGCTTCTTGGCCGGTTACGGCGACGATACGGCGGATACCCTTTGCGATGCCGGATTCTTCGAGAATAACGAGTTCCTTGATTTCACCAGTCTTGAGGACATGGGTACCACCACAGAACTCGATTGATAGCTTCTCCCATTTCTCGTTCTTGACGTCGGCGAGAAGCTCTTCGACTGGCACACCGACCGAGACGACGCGGACAGGGTCGGGATATGTCTCACCAAAGACGGCACGTACGCCCCGGATCTCTTTCGCAGAGGCGAGTGGCACCTCCTTTGCGTATACTTGCGAGTCCTCCTTGATGTACTTGGATGAGATGCTCTCCACCTTGTCCAGTTCCGCATCGGATAGACCAGCCTTGTGAGAGAAATCGAAGCGCAGCTTCTCTGGTGCGACGAGCGAGCCCTTCTGGTCGACCTCGTTGCCAAGGACTTCTCGAAGTGCGTAGTTGAGAACGTGTGTACCGGTATGGTTGTTGCGTATGGGATGTCTCCGGAGCTCGTCAAACTCGGCAATGACCTCGCCGCCTACGCTCAGCTCTCCGTACTTGAGGTAACCAGTGTGTAGCACGTAGCCGGCATAGACCTGGACGTTGTCGATGCTGATCTCGGCCTCACCATCTACCAGCAACCTTCCAGTGTCGTACTCTTGACCACCCTGCTCAGCATAGAAGTTTGTCCGGTCTAGTAATACACCAAACTGCTCGCCCTCTGGTACTTCTTTTGTGCTCTTCAGGAACTTCTTGTTGTGGTATATCGCCTTGATGACACTGGTGATGTTCTCGCGGCCGTATTTTGCAGAGTCGTCGGTTTTGGGGACGTCGGGCATGTTCTCGAGCGCACCTAGGTCGTGTACGTCAAACTTGACGAGTGCACCAGCGGCCTTCTTGTCGCCCTTACTCGCCTCGCGAGCCTTCTCCTGGGCCTCTTCGACCTCCTTGTCATCAATCTTCAGTCCCCGCTCTTCTGCCATGAGTTTAGTCAGATCAACAGGGAAGCCGTAGGTGTCGTATAACCGCCAGACATCGTCTCCGGGCAGAGCATCCGAGCCCTTGACCTTTGCTTTCTGCGCATACTTCTCGAAGATGACTTCACCACGGTCTAGCGACTTTGCAAAGGCCTTCTCCTCCTCGTCCAGAATCTCGATAATGTCTTGTTGCTTCTTCCTGATTTCTGGGAACATGTCGCCCATCTGCTCGACCAGTGTGGGGACGATTTTGGAGAAGAAGTCGCCAATGTCCGTCTCAAAGTATTTGCGTGCGTATCGAGCACCTCTCCGCAGGACTCGGCGTACGACATATCCGCGACCGACGTTGTTTGGTACGCCTCCATCGGCAATAGCGAAGCTCATCATGCGAACGTGGTCGGCGACGACTCGGTATGCGGTATCAATGCCGTCTGGATCTTCAGCGCCAAACTTGCCCCTGTACTCCCGTGCGCCTGTAATCTCCTGTATCTTCTTGAAGAGCGGGGTGAATACGTCGGTGTCGTAGTTTGACTTTTTGTGCTGGAGGACTGAGACCAAGCGCTCGTATCCCATACCGGTATCAATGTGTTTGTTCGGCAGCGGTCGCAGTGATCGGTCGGGCTCGCGGTTGTACTGCATGAAGACGTTGTTCCAGATCTCAATGACCTCGGGGTCGTCCATGTTGACGAGCGAAGCAGCATTTCTGTACTTGCCACCCTCTGGCTCCCTCAAGTCGTAGTGAACCTCTGAGCAAGGCCCGCATGGGCCCTGGTCACCCATCTCCCAGAAGTTGTCCTTCATGTCTCCCGGCAGGATATGGTCCTCGGGGACACCGACGCTCTTCCACAGCTCCTTTGCCTCGAGATCAGGCTCAAGGCCATCTGCGCCCTCAAAGTATGTGACATACAGCCGCTGGGGATCTATGCCGTAGACGCCCGTGAGCAGTTCCCAGGTGAAGCCTATGGCCTCCTTTTTGAAGTAGTCACCAAAACTCCAATTTCCCAACATCTCGAAGAAGGTGTGGTGGTAGCTGTCCTTGCCCACGTCGTCGAGGTCATTGTGCTTTCCGCCCGCGCGGATGCACTTTTGCGAGTTGGCGGCACGCTTGAGCTGTGCGAAGTCGGACGAGGGGTCGACGGTGCCTTGGAAGATGGCCTTGTACTGGTTCATGCCCGCATTGGTGAAGAGGAGGGTCGGGTCGGAGAGGGGCACGACGGACGACGAGGGCACTGCAATTGTCAATTGGCATGCTCAGTCGGTCTACATGGGAGCAGAGACATACCAAAGGCATGGCCGCGCTCCTTGAAGTAATCGAGAAACGTCTGGCGCACGCGAGCAGCGCTCCATTCATGCTTCTCTTCCACGAGCGACATGTTCGCGGCCTGCGCGTTGCTGTGGCGGGGTATAGAAAGAAAAGATGTGCGGGTGAAGAGTGTGGTAGCGGCAGCCGAGAAACGAGGGCGTGGAAGATGGGAGCAAGACGTTGATCTGGTCAGAGTCAATCCACCCCTAGGCCTACTACTACTGCTACTACTATGACTACAGCGGTGGTGACTCAGAGGGGCAGTCTGAGCTATGGTTCGGCGGAGCATTCACGAAACTGATTTGGGGGAGGGCATGGCCGAGCTGCAGCAGCCCTGAACGGAACTGCGGGGCTCTTGCTCGTTCGCTCCAGCAAGGTGGACAGGGCTCGGGGGACCCGGCTTGGGGCCTTGGGTGGTAGATAGCGCTACCTTCTGGAAGCTTCACGTAAGTGCGCCCAGACGGGCCAGACTGCTATAACAAACCACAATGCTGCGACACATGCACATCAGGAGACTCGCAACCAAGAAACCAATCCGCGCTTATCCACGGCTCTAAACACCGTTGCCCTACCACTTGGTCCGATACGTCTTGTGTTTTGTGTGTGTTGCCGAAGCTGCGATGGCATGGCGCAAGTCGTAGCTCACAGTAGCCACGCCAGCCCGCGATATGGCCAGCAGAGTGCGCCGCATGGCAAGAAGAGGCCTGCAGACAGCTCGCTGGAGCACGAGCAGCGGCTGAGCAAGCGATTCGACCTGCTAAACTTGGGTACGCACATCTCTCCCTCTCCCTGCGACACGCGGACTGACTCGACTGCTGCAGTAGACAACAACGGCACACGCCTCTACATACCCGTGCCAGGCTCTACAGATGCCACTCTGCCCCGACCGCCCGCGAGTCCAACCTCCGGGCCCGACCCCCTCGCCTTTGTCGCCGCACCACACCATAAGAACAAGCGCGACCGCCGACCCCGCCTGTCCCGTCCCCACGATGACGGCATGGAAGTCGAAGACACACCACACCGCGTCTACATCTCCGACCTGAGCGCCGAGCTCTCCGACATCGAGTCGGACGAGGAGAACCCCATCTTCCTCTCCGACATTGAAAAGCACCTCTCCAAGATACCCAGACACGTCCTGGTCGGCCCTGACCCAAAGCCCAACGAGAACAACCAGGTAGTGTTGTACAATGTGCCCGCCAGCTTGACCGTGCCCGAGGCCGAGGACAACGTGCGCAAGGCCATTGTGGAAGCGCGACAGCGCATTAGAGACAAGCAAGCCAACCCCAACACGGAGCCCATCAAGCTCGACTTTGGGGGAACCAGCAGCCATCCTGAACCTATGAGTGATATACCCCCCTCTCCCATGGAAGAAGACGCAGACGCCATGGACATTGATTGAACTGTAATGAGATGAGATGAAATGAAATGAAATGATTTTACCACCATATTCATATTATATCAAATTAAGATGAGCTTTTGATTCCCTTTATGCAAACAGAAATGAGCAAAAAAAATTCTTCTTCGTTCGTCTCGTTAGAATTACTATATAGTAAGCGTGTGTTTCTTTTTTTCCTGGGTGAAAACTATTGTACAAGTTATAACATAGAAAGAGCAACCACGCCTGATCCAGTCACGACGCCCATCCCTTTACACACATACACACAACCCAATTCCCTTTGATTCATATACATATATGCTCTTTCCCTCCTTCCCTCTCTTCGCAAACAAACAACAGAAAAAAAAAATGTAACCACCACCACCGTCTTACTTCCTAAACCGCTCCAACACCCCCATAATCTTCGCCTTTGCTGGTCGCGGTGGCAACTCCTGTGTAGGTACTCGGCCTTGCTCTACATCACCGCCTATAACACCGCCCTGCTGCGGGCCTGCCTGCGCGGCTCCATACTGCGGCATCTCCATGGCACCTGCTTGGTTGGGATTCGTCTTGGATGGACCGGGCGGGGCAAAGTACTGTGGCGGGGCATCGGTGTTTTGATATAGAGGCGGGGGTTCAGCCCAAGCGCCGTCGGTTCGTTGGGCATACTGTGCGTTTGGTGGTGGTGGTGCTCCAGGAGCATATGGTTGTTGTGTTTGGTAAAAAGTGAAATGGTTTTGTGGGGCGTTTGGGCCACGGCGTTGGTTGTAAGGTATCAAGAACTACAAGGAGGCTTGTTAGCAAGATGTAGAATCAATGCTATATGTACGGATGACCATGGGGGTGGTGGTGGACATACGCGGTGGTAGGCCAGCAGTGGGAGGCCCTTTCTCAATCGTCGCTTTGCGTGCATGTGGCCGATGACGAACCATCCGAAGAAGATGAAGAAGAAGGAGGCGAGAATGATCCATTTGATTATGATGCCCGTCTGTGCATCTTGTGTTAGTCTCGTTCTCTCCTAACATTGTTGTGCTAGTCGGGGGATATACGTACGTCTGAGTACCAGAAGCTGTCATCGTTGAAGCACTCCCTCTCGCCGTTATCGTAGGTGATGCAGTAGTATCGCTTCGATAGAACCATGATTGCGAATGTGTATATAAAAGTATGTGTGTGTGTGAAAGTGTTGTTTCCAAACCAAAAACAATCACTGTGCAAACCAAACCGACGAATGCAAAGAAAGAACGAAAGAAAGTATTACAATCTTAACAGTGATGGAGGAAAAAAAAATACTATCGATCGATTGAGTCGTGTGAGAGCGACAGGGAGAAGAAAAATTCCGGGTGCCGAACTTCACGTATAGAGATGATATGTATGTTGCCTGCTGCTGGTCTTCGCTTGGTGGGTTGAGGGGGAGAAACGGAGGCAGCAACACAACTCGCTGCGCCACTTGCTACGTATCGCCGCTGACTATTCGGTCGATTGAAATGCCGGATGCAAGGGGTGTCGCGTGTGGGCGAGGGTCCTGAAAGTTGGCAACGGCCTCTGTTTCAGGCGTGTAGGGTGCCCGCGCAATGTAGGTTTCAAGTTTGCGGCAAAAGGGGGCGCGCAAACGTCCTGAGGTACCTGGTCGAATCTTCAATTGCGACAAAATCTGCACAGGTTACAGCTACAACAGTGGAGTTTCGATGCAGGTGCGGATGCGGATGCAGATGATGGTGATGATGATGATGATGATGATGATGGTAGTGGTGGTGGTGGTGGTGATGATGATGCGAAGGGGATTGGAGGTACAGTATGTAGAACAGAGAAGAAGAAAAGAAAAACTCTCGCAAAGAAAGGAGCGACTTTGACTCGAAAGGGAATAAATGGAACCAAAAGGAGAGAAATGACGATAGCTTCCGTGGCTGGTACCGAACTTGAGGTTGGGGAGGTCGGGATGGAGCATGCAAGAGGGGACGCAGACGCGTGGATAGGAGTGGAGCGCGCGATCCGTGCGAGTCCTGCAAGGCTGCGTGTGGGCCAGGCCCGGGAAGCTTGATCGCCTTGCCCAGGTGCCCGGATGTGGCGGATGTCTGTTCGCGACGCTTCCATGGTTCCATTAGCAGCCACCTGACGTGCCTACAGTTGTGGCTGTGGCGGTATTTGATTGGAATTTACACATGTGCTCAACGATGCAACAGTAAACCATTTTGAATCATCTACATTGAAACTCGGCTTTCCTTCTGTACACGTCTCGACCATGGTCGGCCATGCACGCTATCCCTGCCATCTAACTACATATCACATAAGCGCTATATCCACTAATACGGCGCTTCCTGGAGAACTGCAAAAGAAACACAAAGCGAGAAACACACAGTAAACGTTGTGGTATAATGCCACCAAACGCCTGATTCCCTCCCCCTCCCCCCATCATGACTAGGCAAGCGGCTGTCTAAGCTTCCGCCATGTCCTCGTCAGATGCAAAGTATTGTTTCGCAATACTGCGTCACCGTCCAGCATTGACATGCTGAGAATGCCCACAGGCACCGACTCCGTCCCATGCTCATAGTAATGTGTGAAACGAATGTTAACGGATAGAGAAGCGATAAGCAAGGAAAGTCTAATGCAACAAATTGCGAAGTGATGGACTGGCACTTGCCCCCGTGTTGGCGCGCTCAGTCGGCGCCGAAGTCATCGCGACGGGAGCGTCCCGCATCAACGCGTCCATTGGAGTCCCCGGCCGGCCTGGTGCAGGACTGCCATGATGTAGCGCCGCGTACTGTGGCACTGCTTGTGGAGGTGCCGAAAATGGGCTTTCGCGCGAGACAGGGTGGGCGTGAGGATGGGTGGGCGAATAAGGCATTGTCCGCGGCGACTGAATAGCACCGTTGACTAGCATTGCACCGTTGTTGTGGTGCAACTGTGGAGGTCCACTGATAGGCGGCCCAGAGTATGGCGGGCGAAGGCCTGCCGCTAGAATTGCAGAATGCATCGGTGGCCCAGAGAATGCTGGGTAGCCATTTGTCTGCGGCGGATATGGGGCATGGAATGGAGGAACATGGCCAACTGGCGGGCCCGGAAGTGGTGGTGCGTACCCATTACCGTTGGGCAGATGATGCGGGTGGCCAGGGCCAGGAGGAACACTACTATGCCAGGTTGGCAATGGAGGAGGGTGACTCATTGGCGGAGCGCCCGGTAGTGCCCAGCCTCCGGCCATCGCAGGCGGAGGAGGTGGTGCATATGGCGGCATCTGAGTTGCAGGTAGAGGATAAAGCTGTGGTGGTTCCTTGAAGATGGATACCGACCTCGTTCGTTCCTCCTCTTCTTCATCCGTGCCATTCTGCTTCTTCCAGTGACATTTCTGACACAGGTACGAAGCGGAGCGAGCGGCCCCAACTTCTGTATCTAGTCGCAAACCATTACGCCTAGGCGAACCCACAGGCGGCGCGTCTGACATTGATTGATCCTCGCTGCCATTGCTTTTGACAACCTGGCCATCTTCTAGGCCGTGCTTCTTATCAGCATGCCCGTTCAATTCAGTCGCGCCGTCCAGTGGTCCGTCTACAACTCGAGACGCGTGCGGTACTGTTGGTGCTTCGTCAATCTTCCACCACCGTGGACTTGCTTCAATCTTGCAGCGCGAGCACTTGTGCTCGGCCTTGGGCGCTGTTGGCTCTGCCGATTCTTCCTTGACTACTATGCCGGCATTGGACTGCCGTCCTCGTGCCGATGTAGGCGTGGAGGCTGTGACTGCGGATGCCCTACGGTTGACCTGTGTCGACACCATTTGTGGTACGACGCGCGTTGTTTGGTCGACTAAGTTGGCCTTGCGCGCGGTGCCTGTCAAAGTTAAATCGGCTTGTTTGAACTCGCGGGCGAAAAGTTGGAGGGCAATCAGTTCAGTCCCCTCCACTCCCTCGTTCATGGGGTGAACGACAGTTTTAGGAGCGTGTTCCTTGCACCAAATTGCCGCGATCAACGTCCCTGTTTCTCCATTCAGAGTTACTGTGGGTACTGCATCCCGGCGCGAGACCTTGACTGGCGTCATGTCGAATCCGAATGTGTAGCCACTGTTGTGGGCGCAGCCGACATGGAAAGTTGCGTGGCACTGCAGACACGACGCACATGCGCCTTCGGTTGTCTTGCACAGCTTACAGACCGCATCGTATCGAAGTGTCGGCGCTCCTATGCCCTCCACCATGTCCAAACGAGCTGCGCTGCTGAACTTGATCTCAGGATGCCAAAGTGCACAGTACACATGCACCCAGTTGTTGTCAGCAGTACGCTTGAGCGGCTCGCGAGGAACAAGTGGCCGGCCTTTCTCCTGTTGTCGGATGCGATATTCTTCCTTGGCCTTATCAACAAGCTCTTTCTCCAAGCGCTCCTTCTCTCGGTCACGGTCTGTTTTCTTCTTGTGTGTGACTTTGGGCTGTTCATAGAATTCCTGTTCAGTCTCCTTGTGCGGACAGAGAACACATTCGTAGGTCTGGTAATCGTCAGTAGTAGGTCAGCAATGATAGCAATCCAACTCACATATGACACGCTCTCTTTCTTGTCGTTTTTGCACGTGTCGCAGTACCATTTGTTGGCCTGTCGTGTCTCCTCAACACCATAACAAGGCTTGTGAACAGTCAACCGACAAGCTGCACATTCGAGGCGTAAACCTTCTGCTGATCGGCATACAGCACAGGGCAGAGCCCTGAGCTTTGGGGGAGCAGGAACTGGCGGAGGCGTAGGAGCCTTGGGGACCGGAACTGGCTTTTCCTTTTCCTTCTTCTTGGTAGTGGGCTCGTTGACAGGCGTTGGGGTTCCGCTGTCTCCATTTGCGATGGCCATTGCAGTTTTCTGCTTCTTCTTGGGGGGCTCTACAGTCGGCTGAGCGGTGGTATTCGGAAGTTCGACGTATTCAGGGGTACCATTCTTGGAGCTGGGGTCTGATTGTGCAGCATAGACTTCGCGGAGAAGCTCCTCGTCTATCCGTCTCTTCCAGGCCTTTCCTCCACCCTGGGCAACCTTCTTCGCAATTTCGTCGACGTTCTCCCAAGTCACTGCGTATTTGCGCCACAAGTTTGCACAACGCAAGCAGAGCGCGATGAGAAATCCCGTCTTGTCCTTGGAACGGCCGTCAGGGGGTATCATCTGACCGGGTGTCACACCAGGAGCACGCCTCCATTGTCGAGAGTGTCGGACGGTGCAGAACTTGCACTGGAAGAGGCGCTTGCGCTGAACAGCCTTTGCGCTGTCGAATGCCGAGTCGTCCTGGTTGTCCGCCACGTCGTCTACCAGTCGAGCCTGTGCATCGGGCTCCACTTTCTTCGTCCGCCCCTTCCGACTGCTGTAAGAGCCCCAGATCTCCCTGCCTTTGATTGTCTTCTTCCACATGTAATAGTAACGCACAGCATCTCCATAAAACATTGTTTTACTTGTATGAAGGCGGACAAGCCTAATCTCCGAACCATACTTTGCGACACCTTCGTTCCACTTCTTTTCTTCTTCTTTGGTCAACTCCGGCTCTTTGAGATCTTTCCGCTTGTCGATCTTCTTGACATGCTTCAAAGCTGCATCGGCGTCGTACTGGTGTTTGGTGAAGAGACCCAGGCACTTGTCCAGAAAGTTTGTGTTCCAAGGATCCACTCCGACGTGTGATCTGGCCAGGGCCTTTGCTCGATCCATGTAAGCCTTCACCTGATCTTCCGTAACCGTCGGGGCATTGTCGTCTCCTCGTGTAGAGTGCACGCCCAAGGGAGGCATCTTGAACAAGAGTTCGGCGGTACATTTGGAATCCTTGTTTGGTAGATCTTCGCCGCGACGAACATAGCCAGGCGGCTCGTCCATGACCCACTTTGGGCGCTTAGCTTTCTCTGCTTTGTCGGCCTCAATGGCGGCAACAGTCTCCTTTGACAACTTGCCCTCCTTCTTGTTGCCCGCTGCCTTGACATAGCGTTTCTTAATCTCAGCCGGTTTGACAAACTCGACGGGATGTCCGTGCCACACATTGACATTTGCTTGGTGTCGTGGGCCTAGTCGGGAACTTGCACGCGGGTAGATGGCTCGATCATCGTACTGCAGCGCGTCCTCTACCCTACAGTGGATACCAAGGTATCGCATGGGCCACATCTTGGCCAAGGCTATTTCGGCCTGTGTTGCAGGATGCGTGTCCATGTGTGTTTCGGGGTCGGGAGTGGTCGAATTCGTCTCGCCATTTGCTTCCTCCTCTTCCTCATCTACAACCTCCTCCTCTTCTGCATCCTCATTGGTGGCGCCTAAGCGAGCCTCCAGCCTCTTCTCCTGGGCTCGGCTACATGGACCGCAAGCCCAAGCGAAACCGCGAGATGGTTTCTTCAAGAGTGGTGGACGCACACAATTCATGTGATATGTATTGTGACAGACGGCACACTCGACAGAGTCATTCCTATTCGGGTTAGTGTCGTCACGTGGGTGGCTCAATGCGAACTTACGCTGCGCAATATCCAACACAACGTTTGCAGCTCTTGACAGCGCTGGTTAGCTCCTTGACGCGGCTGGTCTCAAGACATATGTACTTCCATCGCTCGTCCAATGCTTTCTTGACTCGGTCGGGTACGTTGATGACTGACGAGACGGGGATGACGTCGTACCATCGGTGAATGAAGCGATCAAAGACCTGGTTGAACCAGAAACTGTCCTTGGTCTTGCGGTACTCATCCAGGTCGCCGATTTCGCTTCGATGCAAAATCTGGCACTTCCCCCGCAGGGAGGCAATAGGGCAGAGATCGGAATGCATCGTCGCATACACCAGACGGGTGTCATTGTTGTAGCGCTGGACATCTCGCGGGCGATAAAACCAGTTCACGCGCATAGACTCTATTTTCTTCTTGGGGTCGTTGTCGACGTGGATGAATTCCATGACCCTGCAGAGGTAGTAGGGCTCGCCGGGCGGCTCGCACACAAGGTACACTTGATCTGTACACCCAATTAGAAGTCGCTCCTCAAGCCGCAAGACGTGGCTGGCGTAACGGAGCGGGTGTCAGGTGCGCGCGAAGCAGATTGAAGACTTACCATTGACGGAGATGATCTGGCCATCGTCTGCCTCGAGGTGGCCGTTTCTGAGAAAGGCACCACTGTTCTCGAAAGTCATCATGTTGGTCTCTCGCGCGCTGTTGGCGGCCACCACGGCGCTGGCCTGACTTGCGCGCTTCGGCGCTGGCTGGCTTGGCGCAGCCGTACTCGCGTGACTACCATTTGCGGCAGTGGCAGCAGCATTCTTGCGCCGTTTGGTCGTGGGCTGCGGCTGTGGTGTGCTGCTGGCCTGTGTTGACGCTGCGGTGGCTGATGGACCGGGAACATTGGCATTCGCCGCGTTATCTTTGGTGTTGGTCCCGGAATTACCCCACGACGCATTGCCTTGCGCAGAGCCCGAACCTTTCTTTCCACTCACACTGGATGAAAGGCCGCTGTCGGGAGCCAGGGAATTACGCGACGGCGGATCAGACACGTTACCGTTGGTGGGCGCAGCTCCCACTTCAAAGTCCATTTCAGTGTCCTCGGCATAATTGGGACGCGACCTGCCAGGACGGCCGCGCGAGCGCGTGCCATATGATGATGGCGCCTCGCCATTCAGTTCGGGCTCTTTGGACGAGGATTTGGCCTTGGATGATGGCAAACTGGCCGTTTCCGATGTGTTTTGCACGCCGTCCATGGCAGAAGACGCGTCGTTTGAGTCTGGTGCAGGCTGCGGTGCCTCGAAAGAAGCAGCCGGTGTTGAATTTCTGGTTGAAGAAGCCTTGCTAGTGGACCCCGAAGGCGCTACTTCCGATGCAGCGCCGGGTTGATGCTGTTGATTGGTTTGCGCGTCATCTTGGTTGCGCGGTGATGGGGCATTGGACTGGTCCCCAGCCGTCGAGGACGGAGCCTCGCCTCCGCCGTTCTTCGTGTCCGCCATGATCAAGTCTGTAAGGGAAAACAGAGTCGAAACCAAGGTCGGACCAAAGGACAGCGAAGAGGGCTTTCAGGGCAGGCGCGGGCAGTCGCCAGGGTGGTTGGTGGAGAGAAAGCCCGTCAGAGGCGGATATCAACGCAGCATGGGATTGCCTATGGGCGCATTCACGCGGACTTTGTGCGGCGAGGGTCAGATGTAGTTAATTCGGGGGTATCCTGACCGTTGGCTCAATGGAGCCGATGGCGAAAACGGTAATTGTTTCGCGATTAGACGAGAGACAGGGTGGTGTGTGGGTGGGGGGGCTCAAGTGAAGAAGGGAGCAGTGGTTGAAGGAATTCAGAGATGGCGAGGGCGGGATAGACTCGCTGTAGTATATGGGTCTAACGGTGCCAAGCTAGGCCCAGGGCTACGTCCGTGGGACCTAGTTCTTTCTTACGCATATCTCATCTTTCTCATCGGTGCTGCCAACAGCAGCACACTCGCGGCCGCACCCGCGCCTTCCCACGCCGCAGCTTGTGCCCGGCCCCGGTAGCCGACGGGGGGCGTTGAAATGCATCTCTTGTTCCCCAGCCTGGCCTTTGATGGTTTTTTTTTGCATGTCCATGATGTTCACACGCTCCGTCCACCAACGATCTCCACTACCCCTGTCCAGCATACAGCAGTAACGCACTCGTCATGCGGCGACTATCTCTATTCTTTGCACCTTCTCCGCCCGTCTCAGTCATGCAGCCGGTAGTGAGGCAGCTGGCAGGCAAGAATGGTCCGGGTGCACTACTCGGCGGCATCAATTCCAGGCAGCACAGCCGGAGCAGGCCGTCTCCAGCGCGCGCGCGCTCCACCATGTCATCCTGGGCAGGATATGGCAGCCAGTGCTGCCTTCATGGCGTGGGCAGGCCGACGAAGGTTGAAGGAGGCCATGTATGGTGGTCTAACGACATACTAATCCGCTTTAGCGCCGAACAAGGGTCTAACGACACCTCGCAGCTCGTTTTGACCAAGACCCGTGGATGGATGCCGCATCGGTCCACCGCACACATTGCGTCACACTGTTCTCGCTGCCAGCATGTTTGCAGAGGCCTTCCTGCCCAGGCGGAGCGGCGACTGGAACATGTATAGCGCCGCAGTGCTGCATTTTTGTTCCTTCCGCGGCATGCCCTGCTAGGCTTGTTCGCGTCTGACTCTCTTACACATCCACCTGTTCCGGCCACATCAGCCCAGTCTCAGACGGCCCGATCATGTCCGTCGTTGACGCGCACCCGGTGGTGGCTACTCAACCGCGCTCATGGTTGTGTGTATATATGTGTGTGTGTGTATGTGTGCAAGTGTCGCACGTCTTGCTGCGAAGCGGTGATGCAGCCGTTCGGTTCGCGGGATTACCCAGCGGCATTACTAGGGAGACAGGGCACATCTGCACACGCTAGCAGATCGATTCAGTCATGTCGTTTTCCGCTGCTTTGTCGCCCCTCGAAATCAACAACCAACCTGCAGGCCAGCCAATCCTCACCAGCGCCACATTGGCCGTCTCTCATTCGTTGCCTCAGTCAACCAAAAAAAATTATAATAATAACCACGTCTACAGTATTGCCGATTTGCGCTTCTTCATCGCTGGCGCACATGAGCTCGCAACACCAGCTGCAGCAACTGTAAGGTGCCTGCCAAGAGCTACACTTGCTTTTGACCTTGCATGTGCCGGCAAGCAAGCCGCAATGCCATCGACACATGGTGGCATGGCCACTAGATGGTGTCCGGTACGCTCTATCCGCTCCCGAAGCACTTCCCGACCGTCACTGTCATCCCACAGCAACATCGCCCATGGGAATGCTCGGTCCTGCGCGGAAAGCGATAGATCTGCCTCTGCAAGGGTCATCCCATCACTGTGCGCGCATCCGACTGCTGGCAGCCTGCCCATCGCGCTGGTGACTAAGAAGCCAGCATGGGGAAACGATGAGCAGAGGCCTCTAGGCACTGGCTTGTTGAAGATGCTGTACTTGGACAGTCGTGAACCGTGTGCAGGCAGCCAGCGTCACTATTATTGGTTTTCGCAATGAAGCCCACAAATGGGGAGGCATGGCCGACTTTGAGTCGTTGTATCCAGGGCGCGCACGTCTGAGCTAACGTTGATTTGCTGGTGTGTACTGGTACGTCTCCACGGCCAACTCATTAGTACCATGGCCTATATAGCAGACGAATTCCTCCCAATCAAACAGAAAGCGTGCCGACGGGTTTCCAGATGATCAGAAAGCAGCCAGTCCTACCAACGGAGAATGCGGCGGGCGGCTGCCATGACGCGAACCCAGTCTTCCAGAACACTCTGATGGTGCGGAGTAGAACAAATAGCACCAAGCAATTACCAACAAAGCACTTTCCGGCTGTGTCGCAATCGTCAGGCGTCAATAAACCAAAGGGTTGGCGCCCTCCTATCTGCCTCGGGCCACCACTTTCCGCCCATCAAAGGCGCATCGCATTCCCCCTTTCCATCAACTACCCAGTCTCACATTTTCTCGGACCGAAGTCAAAAATCTTGTCATTTCCCCAGATATGTTCCTTCAAACATTGCAGGTGCTGTCGCTTTGTTAGTCGGTTAAAGGTTGCCGTTAGAGCACAATGAGGTCTGCTGACAAGTTCCCGCTCGCCCAGATGGGACTAGACGGCCGAAACACGGCAAAGTTCAGACTTCCACGCCCGTCCACCCTGGCAATTTTGTTTTCGGCGAAAGCGCAACAGGGCCTCTTTTTATTTTTATTTTTTAATTTTCTGCCCAATACCGTTTCCAAGACCTTCTCAACCCATTTCTCTGAGAAGGTGGGCGGGCGCTTGTCACTGTCTCTGCGCTGTGGGGCCTCGATGACATGTGCGTACCGAGATGATGCCGTTCTAGGATTCGCTGACCTGCATTGGAGCACGCGCCTGCGCTAACAGCCCTAGTGCTGATCCCCCTCCACGCGACAACCTCATTTCATTCACACGGCTCTAGGGCAATTTGCGCAAGCTCAATAACAAATATTCAATTCACCAACTATCGACTCCAGTGAAACAAGGCTTCAAACAGGCCAACCCCTTACGGCAAGCGCACCCATGCCGACATGATGTGAGGTGGCACCACAAATCACAACGGCTCGGGTGCCTTGCATCCCCCCACTAACGTTTCTTTCCAACCCATCGGAATATCGACACATGTGTATCATGTCCAAATCAGATGGCAACGTGTGTCTGGCTACATTTACAAGGCGAAGATAGCCAACAGACCGGCAAAACCGGCACCAGCGAAGCCGACAGAAGCCTTACCGGCAGCCCCAGTTGCCGTGGGCGAAGCGGCAGAACCCGAACCAGACACGGTGGAGGAGCCAGTGGGGCGGACAGAGGTTCCTAGTTCACGGTCAGTAAAGATTCCAAAGTTGTGCTTGTCATGTAATCAGGGCGTTGGGTTGAGAGGTAATGGAAAACGTACCAGCAGCGGTACCAGTCGGGTTGGAGGAGCCGGTGGCTACGGCAGCAGAGTTGGCAGCGCTGGAAGCAGGCGAGGCACCGGCGCCGGCCGGGGCGTCGACAAAGGCCGTCTGGGTGCTGGGGAAGAGGCTGTTGATGCAGCTGTCGACGCACAGCGAGTACTTCTGGGTAGCAGCGGCAGAGCCATCACCTTGGTCGCATTTGGCGGCGCACTCGTTGGTCGCGATGGCCTGGGAGGCGTTGGGGCGCGCATTACCCAGGCATGCGGCTTGGCAGTCGACATCGCCAGCGTTGCAGGCGAGGGCGCAGCTCACGGCAGGAGTGAGGCCAGTGGCAACTGGGGCGGCCGAGGTGGGAGCGCTGGTGGTAGCAGCATCCTGGGGCATGGCAACGGCGCCAATGGCGAAGAGGAGGATGGTGGAGAACTTCATGGTGGCGGTGGCGGTGGTACGGTAACGGCGTGCAACGTGTATTAATATGATTATCGAACGGTGATTAGAGAGCGTAGAGGAATTCAGCCAAAAAAGAAAACGAGTGTGTAGACGTGGGCGTGTGCAGAGAGAATCCGGGGCAGCCACCTAGCTTTTATTGCACCGACCACGTTGAGCTAAACCGTTGCATAGGGGTAAGGCGAGTCGCTCTGCTTATATTGGCTTTTTGCTATGCCGAGCCTGGTAACGCTTGCCGGGCCGCCGGCGTCATCTAAAATGCGCGTCGGCTGAACCTTACATGTGGAAGGCACGCTTTGCAGGGTCCTCCTTCCCAGTGCGGACCAACCCACTCTCGATAAACGCGCTAGAAAACGACGCGTTGTGCCCTTCACCTGACTAACGTCGCCTCCCCCCCCCACCCTCTCGAGCATTGGTGACGCTCGCCATCCAGGCCATGGATGACAGCGACGAGTACGGCGACGAGTTTGATGACACGGAGTTCTTGGACGCCGCGACCCAGGCTGAGAAGGAAAACACGCCTGCATTCCAGCCCTCACCGAGGCCGGCCAAGCGGCGGAGGATCAGCACCACAAATGAGCGGACAGCGTCCATTCCGCGCAACGCCCAGCATGGCCGTCGGCGAGGGCCCTTCGTATCGTCTGATGAGGATGAGGATGAGGCTTATAAGTCTGATCGTACATTGTCCGATATAGGCAGGGAGAGTCGGTCATCTCGTGACTCGACCGGACCTGCAAGTCGAAAGAAGGAAGCGCAATCAAATCAACACGAGAACACCGCCTTTCGAGAAAACGATGCATCCCCTGTACAAGAGACGCGCGCGACCAAGCGCCAAGAGCGCATTCATGTTCCTACTATGGATATGGACATGACAGATGTGTTCTACACGCAGCCACCGCAAGTGCATTCGCCGCCTTGGAAACCGAGAGGAGCAATATGGGCGAAACCAACAACCATGATTGGCGTACACAAGCCGTCTGAGTCGTCTGAGCCTGCCAAACGGACCGGGTTGGACGCAACCAAGACAATGTCATTGCCGGGTAGGCAGTCGATATCGTCCCGACCGACACCACAAGCACCATCGTCGCCAGACCTTGTGAGCTCGCCTATCGAGCTTGAGGAGACACCAAGACTAGGTACTGCCGCAGAAAAGACTAGCACCACGGCTGAGTATGATTTCACCACAGAGCTGGCAGATTTGCCATCTGATGCTTTCTCTTCCTTGTCTTCGTCGCCACATAGGCAGAGCGAGGTGGAAGTGATCAGTGCCCCCAAACGATTCACGGCACCTCAGACAGGCCTCCGCCAAACCACACTGTTTGGGCGCGCTGGGATTGATGGTCAGATCCCGCCCTCACAGGGGAACAAGCGCTACAACTTCGTCGTCGATCAGAAAGCAGAGCCGCCGACGCACCACAAGCTCAACCCGGAAGCAATCAAGACGTGGGTGTACCCGATAAACCTTGGCACCATTCGAGACTACCAATTCAACATCGTCCAGCGAGGTCTTTTCCATAACCTGCTGGTCGCCCTCCCAACTGGTCTGGGGAAGACGTTCATTGCAGCGACCATCATTTTGAATTGGTTTCGGTGGACGCTCGATGCGCAAATAGTCTTTGTCGCCCCGACGAAACCGCTAGTAGCCCAACAGGTCGAGGCTTGTTTCAAAATCGCGGGCATACCACGCTCGTATACCACAATGCTTACCGGAGGAGTTCAGACTGGCCTGAGAGCAGAGGAGTGGAAGGAAAAGCGAGTGTTCTTCATGACGCCACAAACACTTCTTAACGATCTCAAGTCCGGCTATGCGGACCCGAAGAGGATTGTGTTGCTCATTGTCGACGAAGCACATCGGGCAACTGGTGCATATGCATATGTCGAGGTTGTGAGCTTTCTCCGACGCTTCAATTCAAGCTTCCGGGTAGTGGCTCTCACAGCAACGCCCGGCGCTGATGTGGAGTCGGTTCAGAAGGTTATCGATGGTCTTGACATTTCTAGAGTAGAGATCAGGACCGAGAATTCTATGGACATTTGCAGCTACGTGCACCAGCGGAAGATTGACAAGCAAGTTTTCCAGAACACGGATGAGATGGAGATGTGCATGGATTTATATAGCCAGGCCTTGCAACCGCTGGTAAACACCATCGCCGGTCTGAACGCCTATTGGAGCAAGAATCCCCGCGATCTAACACCTTTTGGCTGTCAGCAAGCCAAGAAGAAGTGGTTTCAGGAACTTGGACGTAACGCAAACCGGGGCCTCCAGAGCACAGTGCACACCATTTTTGCCATTCTTGCATCCATCTCGCATGGCATGGACCTGTTGAAGTATCACGGCATGGGCCCTTTTTACATCAAGATGAAAGAGTTTCAAGATGAGGCTGCCAGGACAAAATCCAAGTACAAGAAGCAGATCCTCGATAGCGACGCCTGGAAGAAGCTCATGATGCGTCTCCAGGGGTGGATCAGCGATGACAACTTTGTCGGTCACCCCAAATTGGAATATCTCCAGCAAGTCATCCTGGACCACTTTGTGAACGCAGGTGACGGACGGAACGTGGACGGTGCGCCACCCTCACAGACGAGGATCATGGTATTCGCCCACTTTCGAGACAGCGCTGAAGAAATTGGGCGCATTTTGAAAAGACATCAGCCAATGATTCGCCCGCGTATTTTCGTTGGACAAGCACACGGCAAGAACTCTGAGGGCATGACCCAGAAGGACCAACTCGAGGCCGTCGAGAAGTTCAAGAATGGTGAATTCAACACACTCATTGCTACTTCGATTGGTGAAGAGGGTCTGGACATTGGTGAAGTCGACCTTATCATCTGCTACGACTCAAAAGCGTCGCCTATTCGTATGTTGCAGCGGATGGGCCGTACCGGGCGAAAACGCGAGGGCAGGATTGTCATGCTCCAGATGCAGGGTAAGGAGGAGAACGATGCCAATAAAGCTAATGATAGTTACCTCAAGATGCAGGAGCTTATTGCAAGTGGCACACATTTCAACTTCCACGAAGATGTGTCTCGAAGAATCCTACCGTCGGATGTAAAACCCGTCGTTGATCGGCGAGTTGTAGACATACCAGTCGAAAATTCACAGCATGACTGGCTTCCGGAGCCGAAGAAGGGGCGGCGAACCAAGAAACCTCCCAAGAAATTCCATATGCCCGATGACGTCATCACTGGTTTTGTCACTGCAGGCAGGATGGGTGAGGAGATTGTACCAAAGGGTCGTGGGAAGAAAGTAGTTGTCCCCGTCTATCCTAGCGAGGAGCCCTTTGCAATACCGTTACTAGACTCTGTCTTGTTGGATGATGCAGCTACTCGGGATCTAGAGAATCGATATCAGACTGTCTTCGATGACGAGGAGGCTCCCACGGTCGACATGCTTGACCTGGGGAAGTATCCCGAGCGACAGCGGATTTTGCCCTACACGAATCATCGAATCGGGCCGGGTCGTGTCACGCGGGCTTTTGCTGGTACGATGCAGCGTATGCACGACATGGACAATGACCGCCTCGATGTTTTCAAGCGTGACTTGCACTACTCCGATTGCGAATCAGATGTAGACAACGGCTTCATCGTCTCGAATGCGGAAGTAGCCCCGGTGATCCAGGAGGACCCATGGGAGGACGATCATCCCGCCTCACAGAGCCTTCCAATAGGCAGAACAAAGCCTGTACCCAAGGTTAAAGCAAAGGCGCCAGCTAAACCCAAGGAGAAAGCAGTACCAAAGGCCAAACAAAAGCCAGGCCCAAAGCCTAAAGAGGACATCAGTCCTACGTCTCCGAAGACCCCAGCGCCTCGTGGTCGGTCGCGGAAGGAAGAGGCCGCTGTAGAGACGCCTGTGAATCAGGATAAAGCTACTAGTGAGACTCCGAGAACGAAGACGCCGAACTGGCGTGTATCCGGTCATGCTCAGGAGGGCGATGAATCCTCTCCGCCACCAACAGATCCCCGATTCCGCCTTGCATCCCAAGCTGATACGATCGGTTCCGATGATACAGTGGGTGCAGACGAGCCACAAGATACACAGGCATACCTACTCGATTCAGAGCTGGCGAGCTTCATTGTCGAGGAAGGGGAAGAGGAGGTAGTCCCAACTTCTAGTCTCCCCAGCCTTGACTTCAACGGTGTTGGAGCAGGCACGCAAGCAGTCGTCAAGGCTGCTAGACCAAAGAGGACGCCAAGGCGTGAGAAGATGTTTACGAGCGATGCGACCGACGACGATGCGGTTGTCAGTAGCGATAGCGACGACAACTCACCGCTTAAGAAGCCTGGGAATGGCATGAGTAAGAGGCAAGCAGTATTTGTAGACTCGGAATCAGAGGCGGACGAGGATGAGCCTATTGTGCCTAGGAAGAGGGCTAGGCGGGTTGTCGATGATGAATCAGATGATGAATGATATACCAAGCCCAGCATCATTAGGGCAATGTTTGCTCACGAGGAGACGTAACAACGTAAACCCGTATATGTGTGATCTGGCTATCTTCGAATAGCAGGTCATCGTGCACAACGTGCTCAATGTACACTCACTCAAACTGTTTCCAATACTCTGGTTCAAAGCCGTCCATGTGCTGTGTGTACGGCTCGCCGCCCTTGACCCATCCCTTGATACCACCAGCCAATGTCAACGACTTGATTGCGTCGTCGCCCTTCTCAGCAATGTAATCTGCGAACCAGCCCGAGCACCTTGGCCCTCTGCCGTTGGATGCTCCTGTCGTGTCTCAGCCCACGTTCCTGCGACAAACACGCCATGCTTTGTGCTTGAACGAAAACGCGACGAGAAGTAGTGAGCTTCTCACGCGACCATTGCGCCACGAGGGTATCATGCTGCACTCGATGATCATGTTACGACACGGGCACAGACTTACCACAGTAAAAAGCTACGCTCTTAACGCCCGCTCGCTTACAAAGCTGGTACAAGACGCCTCTGTTCATGTAGAAGGAGTGTGCAGGTAGATTGATGCTGCCTCTGATGGTGCCACCTTCGTAATCGGTGCGTCGCACGTCCACGATGAGCAAATCTGGCGATGAAAGATCTGACAGGGCCTCCTCACGTGAGATGGAAGCTGCTGTGGCACATGGGGCGGGGAATGCGTCGGTCCAACTGCCGGTGACGTTTTCGCGGTCCGTCATTTCCAACTGTAGCTGATTCACAGACAATTGTGGAAATATTCTGGCGTGTCTTGGGGCTTCGCTGTTCGTGTTTCTGTATCCTGGAGCCGCATACGGAGGTAGGTTGAGGCTCAGCAGCTGTTCCCCCACCATGTAGCTTTTGGGGAGCTGAAAGGGTCCACTCTGCCGCCACACCTCATCGATGTTGGTAATGGCCACCTTGCTACAAGCTCGGAACCCCGGTGGTCCTATCAACGCGTGATTACAATTCCTTTGCCAGAAAACCAATTAATTGTAATATATGTGTTCATTCCGCGCCCATCTTGTCTTTAATCCGACCCAATCTCAAATCCCTGTTTTAAGTGGCAGCTGTCAACGCCACAGCCGGGGTCTTGCCTTGTGCCATTGAAGTTTCAATATCTACACGCTGGCCTCTTTGCCCTCCCCCACCCAAGTTTCGGCTTGTAATTGACCGAGAGGCTTCATATAGCCAGGCCGCACGTACTTGTGAGTCCCCGAATCCCCTCCATGCGCCTTGAAGACGCTAGTCGCGAACGTTTGCTGACGCAAGGAAGATAGTAGCACAGTAGTAACACCACGATGCACTCGGCAGAACAGGTGTTCTACCTAGCAGTATTCTCGCTGCTGGGTGGCTCATATGCTGCAAGCCATGCTACCAAATCAAATAATCCTGCTCCAAACGTTTGCGATGTAAGCAACAAGACGTCGTGCTCGCCGCCTCAAGCACGCAGCCAGAGTACTAAAACTACCTTCCAGATATCGCCTGGAGCGATAGTATCCGACGCCTGCGCAAGCTACAATACACTCGAACAGCTCAATGAAGCCATCCATCCTTACCTCGAATCCATCACCCACGACACCGACTTCTTCTCCCACTACCGCTTGAGCCTGTACAACAAAAAGTGTCCCTTTTGGGACGATGAAGATGGCATGTGCGGCAACGTAGCATGCGCGGTGAACACACTAGACAATGAAGAAGATATACCGCTGGTCTGGCGCGCAAAGGAACTGGGTAAACTTGAGGGACCGACGGCACAACACCCGGGACGAAAGCAGCAAAGAGAGGAGAGGAAACGACCTTTGCAGGGAAGTCTAGGCGATGACGTAGATGAAAGCTGTGTGGTGGAATACGACGATGAATGCGATGAGCGCGACTACTGCGTGCCGGACGACGAGTCGGCGACTGCCAAGGGAGACTACGTATCGCTCGTAGACAACCCAGAGCGCTTTACCGGATATACTGGCGTGGGAGCTCATCAGGTCTGGGAGGCGATATACCGCGAAAACTGCTTCAGCAAACCCCCCAAGAATGCGCCTACAAACGGCCAGTCGTCGTCACCTGGATCACCTTTTGGCGGTTTCGGGAATCAGCAACAAATGCAAGCTGCAAACCAGCTCAAGAACGTTATGCAGGAGCAAGGCAAGAAGCAAAAGGTCCAGTCGGCTATCGCTCACGGCTCTGGCGTGGATCGACTCGACCCGGTCGAATTTGATGACACCTGTCTAGAAAAGCGCGTCTTCCACCGAGTAATCTCTGGCATGCATGCATCCATCTCAACGCACTTGTGCTGGGATTACCTGAACCAGACAACAGGCCAGTGGGGACCCAACCTAGCCTGCTACGAGCAACGCCTCCACAAGTTTCCCGAGCGCATCTCCAACGTCTACTTCAACTACGCTCTCGTCATGCGTGCAGTCGGCAAGATAAAGCAGCACATTGCCGATTACTCCTTCTGCTCTGAAGATCCTGAGCAAGACCTTCGCACCAAGAACTCCGTCCTCCGCCTTGCGTCCGCCCTCCCCTCCGGCCCCGAAATCTTTGACGAGACAATCATGTTCCAAGAGCCGGATACGGCGGCATTAAAAGAGGACTTTCGCAACCGCTTCAGAAATGTGAGTAGGATCATGGACTGTGTGGGTTGTGACAAGTGTCGCCTCTGGGGAAAATTACAGACGAACGGCTACGGGACTGCGCTCAAGGTGCTCTTTGAGTTTGACCAGAGCGATTCCTCCAAAGATCCGCCGCTCCGCCGCACCGAACTTGTGGCGCTCATCAACACAATGGACCGCCTTTCACATTCTCTCATTGCGATTAAAGAGTTCCGCCGCATGCTCGACGAGCGCGACGGCGTAGCTGAGGCCGATGCAACCACGCTCCCAGAAACTGATAAAGGAGTGCTCAAGACAAAGCTGGCGTTAGAGGAGTCGAAAGAGGCCCAGCCAATCAACGTACTTACTGGCGACGACGAGGTGCCAGATTTCAAGCGCAACTGGGACACGAGTCACATGACTGTATGGGACGAGATCAAGGCAGAGTATATGCTGGTACAACGCACGTTTATGTATGTGCTATACCAGTGGACACAGCTCCCTGGACGATTGTAAGTCACTCACCGTACTCTACAGAAGCAATTTGTGTGCAATAAGCAGTAGCTAATATAGAGCAGTTCGAAGATCTTCATTCTCGAGATGGGCAGGGTATACAATTGGTGGATGGGGTTCGTTCCTGGACCGAGGAGCTGGGAGATTCGTATTCCAAGACTGGATGAGCTTTGAGCTCTACGCTCGGTTCTCGTACCCGGCTTACGGGGTCGTATTGGTCGTTTTCAGAAGATTGCATAGCTATGGTGTTTTGGGGGAATTTTAGTTGTTTTTACGAGGCATGGGATTAGATGGAGTCGAACACTCGATGAACAAAATACAGAACACCTGTATTTTTTTAACATGGATACTGTTTTTCTTTGCCTGCAGAATGAAGAAGTTATTCAGCATCAGCCATTTGATGGTATCTCATCCATCTCCCTCGGGCTTCAACCACACATGTGCGCGTCACCACCAAATCCCC
>Ga0265797_10003504_pt1 | contig 24981 bp, 24 predicted proteins | sample P2T30metagenome_FD_192433 | JGI IMG/M metagenome (GOLD analysis project Ga0265797, IMG submission 192433) | Plant litter microbial communities from East Loma Ridge, Irvine, California - P2 T30 | ecosystem: Environmental > Terrestrial > Plant litter > Unclassified | place: USA: California... | reverse complement strand
GAAGCTGTCACGTCTAATAGTGCTAGAGGATTGGAGGATATGGGTAAGCTTGACGGCTATGATGCTGTGCTCATGGTCATCTTTCGAGCACAAGAGATGAAAGTGGTATCTTGTCGCGTTCTTGCACACCTTGCCGGCCAGGGCACCTCGCGGTGTAGATTCAAACTCCGTACTGATCTCTTGACGGCACCACCAACAATACGGACTTTGAAGGCAGACAGTGAGAGCATCAACAGACGCCGAAGCGAACCTGAAGTCTCCCCACATTGATGACGAAGAAAGCCAATACAAAAGCCGCTCTCCCAACCTTGATGGTCTCCTCTATTCAATGCTCTACCTTGTATAGGCTACCTCTTTTTAGCCTCTTTACTAAGAATGTCGTCTTCCAAGGATGCCGCACTCTACGGCCTCCAGCGCCCGAAGCGCATGAAAGGCGACAAGGAAATCTCCTCCAACACCACATCCTCCTTCACCAGCCAACTGAGCTCCCTCATCAACTCTTCCAAAGGCTCCGGCACAGACACGCGCGCGAAAGCAAGCCGCACCAAAGCCAAGAAAGAAGACATATTTGCGACACACAATAAGAACGCCGCTGCTCGCGCCCAACGGGATCTTGACAATGCGGCCAGCCCTGCGTTTGCACAGAAGCACACGACCAATGGAGAAGGGTTAGACCGGGCAGTATGGGAGCGCAGCAAGAGGAAGATGGAGGAGAAGGCGCGCTTGTATGCTGCCATGAAGCGTGGAGACGTGGAGGACGACGCCGAGAGGTTTGCGGTCGACTTTGATCGCAAGTGGGCTGAGAAATACGGTGACGAGCAAAGTGGCGAGGAGGACATGTCCGACGAGGATGATGAAGAAGAGGAAGCAGAGGGTAGCGGCATGGTTGAGTACGTGGATGAGTTTGGGCGCACAAGACAAGGCACTCGCGCGGACGCGGCGAGAGCTGCAAGACAGGAGCGTGGACGGGCAGACATGGCTGGGGACAGATTCACTGCGCGACCTTCTGCTCCCAGTGGTGTTATCTACGGCGACACTATTCAGCACCAGGCTTTCAATCCTGATATGCCTATTGCTATGCAGATGAAAGAGCTGGCCCGGAAAAGGGACAAGAGCTTGACGCCACCACCGGACATGCACTTTGACGCTTCGAGAGAGGTCAGGCAAAAGGGTACAGGCTTCTTTCAATTCAGCGAGGACGCCGAAGAGAGGAAGAAGCAAATGGAGGGGCTTGAGCGTGAGCGGATACAGACAGAGAGTGCTCGCAGTGAAAAGCGTAAGGCAGAGGAGACGGACAGAGACAAGGACCATTCAACAGTGCTACCACAGGACGTGCCCACACAGGAAGCACAGGACAAGCGAGGGTACAAGAGGAAAGCCGACGAATTCTTTGACGAGCTCACTGCAAGGATGGCCGGCGAGCTGCCTCCTGGTCCGCCAGCAGATGCGATGGACGCCATGCAGCGGATTGAGGCTGCTCTGGCGCGCGAGGCAGAATGAGCGGCATCTGAACGATACATGACTTGTTCACACAGATGCGAGTATTGGGGAGTCGGCTGTAATGATCGAAGCAACAAGCGACGCATGCGAAAGTAATGCAGAAGGCCAAGTGCACCAGAGCCGTCCATATTGGCTGCCCGCAGCCCAAGGCCATCGGCACGCGCCAGGGCCTGACTCGCTTCTTCACACTCACCGATAGAGTACCTCGAGGTACTCGAGTACCAGGAGGTACGGCAAGGATCGACATGAATTACTTTTTCCACATAGCTACATGTCTGGGTCGGCCAACAGCAAGCGACAGGATTGCGGTGTTTCTGCGCCTTGGCTGATGCAACGAGATACTTCTGCCCTTTTGCCGGAAACAGACGGCGCATCGCAGTCTAGGTTCAGACTCCACACTTGTATATCAGCGGCAGGGTGATGGGTACGGACTTTGAAGCTAGACCGCAAGTGCGCGAGGCTTGAAGGTCATCTGGAAACCGCACAAAAACCGCAGCCGCAGCCCAAGGTTGGTGGGGCGCACCTTCCCGACTTGTGAACCCCGCCCTCGATTATAAGTAGGGGCCCTCGGAGCTCACCTGCATCTATTCCACCAACAACTCAGCCTCAACAACACTTTCAAATACCACACACATATTCAAACACCCACTACCACCAAATCAATCTATCAATCAAAATGGGCGGCTGCGGAAACTCCGGATGCACCTGTGCCAGCTGCAGCTGTGCTCCTGGCGCCTGCTCTTGCAGCGTACGTTCTTATCGCTTATCGCTCTCAGTCACACCAGGCGCCGCATACTGACACTGCAATCACAGAAGTAAATCTCTCTACCAGAACATGACCGGACCTGAATTCCACCTCCACCCTACACCGCCATGGCGATTCTAAGAAGGATGGGCCACTCGCTCGATCATTTGGCAGGACAGGCAGTGAAGGGATGGAGGCGCATACGGCAAACAAGGGAAAGGCATGGATGTTGACAATGATGATGTGACGATCTGTGACGACGAGAATGTTAGCTTAACAGCTACAGAAATGGCAGTTTGAAACAGCCTACTTGTTCGGGTGATGTGCTCTTCCATACGTGCCTGAAAACTATACGAACCTCGCCAACATTGTGATGTTCATATTCATAGCCAACACACCTTGTGGCCTACTACCTACCACACATACCTATGCTTCTCACGCCGTCCAGACTCTCTTTCCACGCTCGTTTCCTCGAACTCTTCAACCTCTGGCACACCCTCCCTGTCCATCTTCTTATTCTCATAGATCAGCCAGCAACTCAATACCACACTGAGCACTGCCACCAACAGACAAAACGCAGCCGAGATCCACATTCCCTTCCTGTAAAGCGGCTTTTCACTCTCAGGGAAAACATTTGTCCCAAGCAGCGGACCACACTGTCCCACCGTCGCCAAAACCGTATATCCACCCGCCCGCTTACTCTCCGTCGCATGGATGTTCGCCACCCACGCCAGGAGCAGAGCCACCGACGCGAAAATCTCCACTGACAAGAAGATACTGAAGTATCGTGGGCCGGTGGTGTCAGTCGTAGCGTTGATGATGAACCCGATGCCCGCCAAAGTGGCTGCCAGAGCGCAGAAGGGCCCGCGCATCTTGAATTTGTCCGACAGCCAGCAGAAGGAGATGATTGTGAAGAAGCACAGAATGTAAGGTGGAGCCGAAAGACCTTGGGATTGGATACGGGTGAAGGTGCCCATTTCGGAGATGATGGTCGGCACGAAGAGGGGGAGAGAGGCGAAGGATACGTTGCTGCGAGTTGAGGTGTTAGCGATGCTTCTACTGATAATGCTGAGTGCAGGCATATACTCACCAGCCGAAATAGCAGAGCGCCGGAATCCACGATTTAGGGTCCCGAATGCCCTCCCACATCTCTCTGACGCGAACACCTTCCTGCTTCTCGACATCAACCCGCTGATTCCTCGCAGTCATATGCAGCGCAATCTCCTTCTCGCGCTCAGTCAAGAACTTGGCCTTCGTGATACTATCCGGAATGAGGAACCAAACCGGAATCGCAAACAAGCACGTCGGCACGCCCTCAATAATAAACAGAATCCGCCACGGCGCCACCGAGCCTCTGATCTGCGAAATGCCGTACGCGAGCGCGCCGCCGTAGGCATTCGCCATCGCCGCCCCGCTGAGGAACACACCGTGTCTGAACCCTACGCGCTCGCGAGGGTAGAAGAAGCTGAGATAGAGCGGTACACCTGGTCCGAACATGGCTTCTGCGACTCCAAGGAAGAAACGGCAGGCCATTAGGCCGCTCCAGTTGAAAGCTGCGGCTTGGATGGTGGCGACGAAGCCCCAGAGGAAGACACAGGAGGCACACCATATGTGTGGTGGGAACTGCTTCCAGCCCATGCACGTCCATCTGCGGTGAGATCGAGGTCAGCGACTTTGAACTTGCTATGTGTGATTTGATGGCGAGATTGTGAGCCCACGTACTGACTCAGGATGTATGCGATGTAGAAGATCGTGCCGAGTAGGTTGTATCGGTTGCCGCTCAGGTCGATGTCTTCCGTCTGTGAAGCACAAGTCAGTCTGCTGCTGTCATATCTTCGAAGGGAAGCCCGTCTCTGGGTCAAGAATTGACATGAGAGAACCTCCTCAAAATACTCAAACGTACTGCGGATTCATCAGCACCAGAACCACAGCTCCCTCAAGACGGCAGAACACATACCCATGCCAGCAATGCGCGCATTTCCCAAATTGCTGCGATCCAGCACGGCCAAACTGTAGAGGACGAAGACCAAAGGCAGCAGTCTCCAATCCAGCTTCCGGATGACAGCCTCTTCTTCCTCAGATGTCGGACGGACGAAGACATGCTGGCCTTCTTTTGTTTGTACGTGCTCGTGTTTCTCGGTGCCTGAACCGTCGAACGAGGCTGTTTTCTCGATGTCGCTCATCCTGACTGGCCAGGCAGTGTGTATTGAGCGTTAGCAGGAGGAGAGAAGGCACTGTCTCGAAGGTATCTGTAGCGGTCAGGCCTAGTGACGCGTATCGCCGACGGTAGTACAGCGAGAGCAGTCAGAAACCAATGTCCACTCTCGGACTGATATTTCCTCAAGAAAGAAACAGCACAAGCAAGTCTTGGAAAGTCCACAAGTATCCATTTAAGCTTCAGCAGACATTGCTTCCAACAAGACAACCCAAACGGTACCTTTTGAGTGCCGCCACAGCGTCGACCTCCTCCTCCCTTGGGCCCTTCAGTCATAATTGCCGTTGGCCGCGGAACGTTACTCAACGGCTACAGCGGCCTGCCGGTGCGTGCGTGCATGGCATGATGAAAGGAAGCACAAGATCCGACCGAATGGCTTGTATGAGCTTGTCCGCTTGGAGCCAAGATCGGCTCGAGGATGTGAGGGGAAGGTTGTGGGCTGTGGAGAACTCCAGGTCCGGAGATCATATCTCGGAGGATTGTAAGCACGAGTAGAACGGGTCTTTGATGAACTTTGCCTGATCGTCTTAATAGGAAAGGTTAAGCCTGGGTCATAATACTGCAGCACTCTGTGTTGGACATTAGCTGAGCTGAGAACAGGATGTTCTTTTAGATATATCATGGAGCCAATCAAATTCGATGAATCTTTCTAACTCCCAGGGTATCCAACACCAACAATGCTGCACGCAACGCTGCAATGCTACTACGATGCAATAGACAAAATCGTGATTCAGATACTCGCTCTCCTCGGCGCCATCGTCCTGCGCAAGTTCCTCTGCTTCTCCGTCTCCTCCATCACGGGCAGCACACCTTGCTCCCTCAACTCAGCCAAATACTTCTTGCCAAACTGGTATCCAACCTGGTAAATCTCCTCAAACTTTCCAAACTCGAGTGTGCCGTATTCTTCAATGGGGGGACGCATGTACCGACATCCCGGCGTGATCTTGGCGCGCTCCAAGTTGTCGTTGCTGCTGACGTACGCAAGGCGGGCTTGGATCTCTGAGAGTGTAGGCGGATTGGGATAGGACGAGAAGGGGTTCCAGCGATTCAGAGAGGCCCAAATGCCGGAGAGTGAATCGCCATAGGATTGCGGTACATCATCATCGAGGGCGCCTACGTCGATTGCAAAGATGATATCCGCGCCCAATGATTTCATGTGCGAAACCGTCAAGTTGTCCACGTAGCCGCCGTCGAGAAGCATGTTTCCTTCGTCGCACATGGGAGGAAGCAGGCCAGCGAGAGACATTGAAGCGCGGACATAGCGCCAGACGTAGCCAGAGGTGTGGATCTCCGAGCGAGATTTTGAGATGTTGGTTGTGTTGCAGTAGTACTCCAGCCAGAAATCTTCGATCTGGGCATCGCCAAACGCCTTGAAGATGCCGCGATTGAACTCATGTCCAGTTGTGTACGACGCCGATGGGTAGGTCACATCAAGTGCAAAGCGCCACATGCTGCCCATACGACCAGCGAACTTTTTTGCTCTGCCATACATGGGCACAACGTCGGCGTCCCAAGCGTAGAGGGCGCCAATGAAAGCTCCAATCGATGTACCGCCAACGATGTCAATAGGCAATCCTGCTTCTTCCAAAGCTCGAATGATGCCCACATGCGCGATACCTCTTGCTCCACCACCTCCAAGGACGAGACCAACACTGCGGCCACAGAGACGACGGGCAAGACGATGGAAATCGCCCTTGAAAGGAGTGTCAGGAGAGTAGAGCGGAGTCTGTCGCACTCGGCGAGATGTGTACTTCTGGATCTCAGCCTGAAGTACCTGGACACGTTGTTTGATGACATTGCCGAATTTGCGTGTAGGCGGGTGAGCAGGTTCAACAGTCGTGCGGAACGACATCTGGACGTGGTGGTGGCCGCCGTTGATCCATGGCCGGTTGCGCAACCATTCTCTGGTGAGACCGGGTGGACAGTAGCGCTCTGCATGCAGCAAGATCAGTTCTTTTCTCGCTGTGGTCTTCGTAGTAAGCAGGAAGCGCTCGTATTCTCCGATGCTGGCCGAGCCTTCTGCAAGACCGACAAGATAGATGCAATCAGCTTGATTGATGCAAGTCTGTGTCCATGGCGACTTCACACTGGTATCAGCGATATAGAGCACGATGCCGTACTTCTCCTCGAGATCTGCAAGGTACTGAGACAGCTTCAATTTACCCATCTTGCTGAAAGCATGACGACCAAGGTGATTGAGAATGGAGGCCTGGTTGAGGGATGTCACTCCATTGAAAGTGCCAATTTGTTGCAGCGCAGCCTGCAGCCTGTGTCCAAAGTCCACAACAGGCACGCCGGCTGTACAAGGCACTATGGCGACAGTGCGCAGATTGTGTGTTGAATTGACCTTATTTCGCGAGACAGACATCTTGCTTTCGTGAGAAGGCTCCGCCATTGGCCCTTCGATCAAAGCTCTCATCCTGGAAGCGATGATTTTTGAGACCTTGATCGTGATTCCAGGATGTTCTTGCGCAAGACTGTTGAATAGCGTCTTTGGGAACTTTGCAAGCTCAGTGTCGCGGATGGCATGTAAGGTGCCCGGCCGCACAGATTCTGTCAAGACCTCAAGCTCGCCGACACTGTCACCTTGACCGAATTCACCAATCGCCTTCATCTTGCCATCGGAACCCTCTTGAATAGCCCTCAGACGTCCGTTCAGCACAATGTAGATTGCGTCGCTTTCCTCGCCCTGGTTGAAGATAGTCTGTCCTGCGCTGACTTGAACCCACTCGAGCGCAAAGTCGATGTGCAAGATCAGCCGTGGCAGGAGATTGGCAAGGCGTTTGGCCATGGTCAACAGGACAATAGGATACCGCTCGACAACTTTTTCGACAACGCTGCGGGGGAGGAAGCCAACGTAGACATCTGTCTTGGCGGTGATGTCGATGAAAGACCGATATGATGACACAGTTCCCATGTAGCCAGCCATGCCACCAGGTTTGATCAAGAACAGGCTTTTGCTGTTGGTTTGCTTTTTCCGCTTTTGGTTTTGTGCAGATCCGAAGGAATGCGAACGTCCCGAGCTGTCTCTCCGATCGTGCGGGTTCAACAGCTGTGACGCTTTTATCGCGCCTTGTTCTGCTGATGTCCCAAGCACACTCGACTCAGTATCATCTTCTTGGATTGGCACGCTGACATCCAAGAAACCATCGATCACATAGTACAGGCCAGGGTTCCGCTCGCCCGACTCAACCAAAACGGAGCCCTTCGGGAAGCAGACGATTTCAATCTCGTGCTTTAAATCCTCCAATATGTTTGATGGTCCAGTAGCACTGTAAGCAGAGGCAGAGGCCATCGAGTCCGAGTCGCCATCACCAGAACCATCGAAGTGGTCCATGAAGCCGAACGCACTGTTGAATACGGCAGTCTGTCGTTTGCTATCAAAGGAGACCAGGCGAGGCGACTGGGCGGCCGACTGAGGTTGGCGCATGCCGTCCTTTACGTTGTCCACGCCAATAGCTTTAAGCATGCAGTCCATGATTCCTTCACGGAACAGTACATCCTCATCGACAGATTCCTGGCGGTGCAAGGTCTGTCGAGGATTGATGTGCATCTTAAATGGATCCTGTGCGATTTGTGAAAGCGGCGTGATTGCAGGGAGCTCTGAGTGCTTTGGTGTGTGGTATGCTTGTGAGAAACTCGGCCTGTTCCTACGACCAGGGTGTCGTGCCGCGTGGATGTTTGTCAGTAGATCGCCTGCGCTCACTTGTTCGTTCCCTGGATCAGCAGAGCTGAGATCGCTACTTCGTGTTGACATGCGGGCTTGCATGACTGCGTCACGCCTCAAGCCACTACTTGACCGCCTTCTCTGCGTTAGGATTGGGTTGTGCAATGCAATGCCTTTCATTCCCTCCTCAGGCGGTACCCTTTCTTGTTCCTTGCGGAACTTGTCTTTCAATCTCTCCAGCGCATCACCACGGAGAAACCCAGGAAGATCATAGTTTGTGTACTTGTTCATCAGACGTTCGGTCCGTAAGACCTCACTTGTGAGACCGAGATAGGCATGTCCCGTCGCCAATGTCACTCTTTGCAAGCGCGTCAGGATTACTTGGACGATGTGGGCTGTCGCTTTGGGGTATATCCTGGTCAGCCTATGGAAAGCTGTAGCCGGTATGATGGCGATGGTTGTATCGACTGTTGCTCGCGCTACAATATCTGGGTGTGCAGAGGCGGACTTTGTGGGTCTGGCCCGTTTGGGCGGTGCACCTCCGGCAAAGCTGGGATACCTGCTCTGCTGTCGATGCTGGTGTTCACCAGAAGCATCGAGTGCAAGAGGTGGCGGTTCCTTGAATGCAGCACTACCTTGACGGCGATTCGTCGAAGATCTAGGCCTTGAGCCAGTGCGCGAGGAGCTTGGGTCCCAACCCATTGGACTGGTGGTCTCGTCGGATCCCGGTGTAGATGTGCCCTCTGGCGTGAAAGCAGCGAAGCTCGGCTGCTTTCTCAGGTCGGGCCGTGATACACTCGGGTCTGATGATTCGTCTTCGTCGTCATGCCGAAGTTTGACAGTCTCGGTGAACAACGCAAGTATTGAGAACAGGGATGACATGGGCGCACCATTTTTCACTTCAGTAAGCAGTTGATAGGTACGATTGCCATTGGCAGCATCATCGCCAGTGTCGTCGTCAATAGCAGACTCGTCGTTAAGGTCGTCTGCGGAGTCCGTACGGTTGGACTTGACAAAAATTTGGACTAGCCCATCCACCACCAGACAGAAACCCTTTTCTTCCTCGAGAAGCAATGTTTCACCAGCAATAAGCTTCCTCGTTTGCATAGTCCTAGTTAGCTCATGGAAGACTGGTCGCTCGAGATAGCCAAAGACTTTGATAGCACTCAGAAACTCATCGAAGTAGTTCGACAGACCAGGCTTCGAGTCGTTCTCCTGCGTCTCAGGAAAGACTTCGACCTGGGGCTCTTTACGCTGTGGCTCTGGAGGAAGCCTCGAGTACATGTTGAGGAATCGATATCGAACGAACCAGCTCACTGTGGAAGCAAAGGCCAGTAATAGGATCAGCAGGGTGGTCATATTGAGTGTAAGTGTAAAGCTTCTCGAGAGGAACGAGAAGATCCATGTCGGTAGAGTGATAGTGATGAAGCTGACGATCCAGTACAGCAGACTCGGAACGATGGTGAAGATACCAAAGAGCAGACCTCCGAGCATGCCTGCCGTCGATTGGACACCAGCTGGGCCCGGGGCGTTGGGGGCGGTGGTCGAAGTGGTGTGGCTGGCCAGCGAGGTGAGCGACTCAGTCAATATGGAGGGCAGCGTGCCATCCACGCGCGAGGCGTCCATCTTCACTCGAGTCGAGCTCACGTGCACCGCAGCTGATTGTTCGTAGCTTGTCGACCAATAATACCAGCAACGTGCAGCGGCCAAAGTCGCCGCCTTGTGAGTGCATGTGGCTCTCCACTCTATGGATGCCTGATGCCTGAGGCACGAGACGACTTCCACTACTTCGCGACTTCGCAAGCGGCGCATCGCATCGCGCGTCGGACAATTGTTGTATGAACTGCTGCTAGAGCCACCCCTCGTCTACCTCATCCACTGATCCACCCTCTTCTTCCACCTCATAACACCCTCAATCACAGCGGCTGCGTCGCGCATAACCAGCCATCATGTCGTCGCAACCGCGCTCTTACCACCAAGACTACATCGCAAAAGTACGCTACTCGAACCAGCTCCCACCACCACCCGATCCTCCTAAACTTCTCGACATTCCTGGCACCGGCCTTGCTGGAGGACAATACACAAGTGCAGGCTATGCGTCGAGGCTGGCGAGAGAGCAACCTCTGAACATCGAGGCTGATGCAGAGCTGGGAATGCCCATTGATCTCGTGGGCATCCCTGGCGTATTCGAGGGCGATGAGAGAGGTAAATGAATGAGTCTCAATGATCACAACGACTCATCGCTAACAAAATAAAGCTATCATGGCGCAACCTGGCTCGCGCGTCACCAACCCTCGCGACAAGGCGCTCCTCAAGCCTCTCAATGCGTTGGGCAAGCCTGCTTCAGCATTAGAACAAGTCTCTTTCCTACGAAGAACCGAATACGCCGCCTCATCAAGTCCACAAATGTTTGCTTCCGGATCATCTAAGGACATCCTGCGGAAGAACGATGCCAAGCGTGCGAACAAAGCAAGGGACAAGGAAGACCCGATCAACATTCTGAAGAACATTGTTAAAGGCTTCGACATTGCATACCCGCAAGACGTATACACAGGCGAGGATTCGGCCGAGAACATTCGCGGTGCAGCGGCAACATATGAGGAGAAGAACGCTTGGAAAACCCCTAAGCATCCCACAAACCCGCAAGCCACGCTGGTGGACAGCTACCCATTACTTCCCGACCTCGAGGCGATACCGCAAATGGGCAGCTACATGATCATGAAGTTCACCACGAACCCCGTCACAACAGCCGACAAATACGATACCCGTCTGGATACTGCAATCTTCCGGCCATCTGCCGACCCCGACAAGGAAGCCACCTATGAGCAGAAGATGGCGGATTGGACACCAGAATCAGGCAGACCAAAGCCGCTTCCTGACTATGATTACGACTACTACCTTCCAGGCGACGCCGAGGCAGTGCCTGGAATCAAGCGAAAACTGGACATCAGCGATCCAGACAACGAGAGCCCGGATCTCTACACAGATGACCTTGGCGATGGCCAACGTGCGTTCAAGTTCCCACGCATCAGGACATACGAAACCTACGCCCAGACTGGCGATGACGAGGATGTCTACAACGACACAGTGGCAATTGCGTTGCACGACCCAGAAACTGGGACGAGCAGAAGGCTGGTAAAGGGCGCATACTTCTACCCCATCTCCACCCGCATGGTGATCAAGCCCAAGCGAAGAGTCGGAATGGCTATGCTCCAAGGCGAAGAGGAGAAGCCCGATGAGCTGAACCTGACGATTCGCGAGCCTGATGAGGAGGACGTTGGCCGGATCCGAGCCCACCAGGGCAACCTCGATTCGAGCTTGCAGGTCGAGGTGGCTGCTGAAGAATAGAGCGACCATCACAAGGTCTGGAATCTTGTAACTTTATTGCCATCTAGCAAGCGTTTCTGCATTTTGGACTGTGTAACACCAGACACCCCATAAGATAGGAAAAAATGCTCATGATGCAAGTCTGCCGTAACCGGCAAAGCATGTCTTAATCCATGGCTCGAACCACCTCCAGCGCCCTCGCTAAAACCTGTAAAATGGACATGCATGTCGCTAAACCCTGTAAAAATGACATGCATGTAATAGCTCGTCCGGGTCTCTCAGACCGCAATGCGATCCTCCCCTCCACACTCACAGCTCGAATCGCAGCCAGTGATGAACTGCGGATCGTATCGCTGCGCGTACCAGCCGTTACGCACCGCGCCCGACGGGTCGTTTTCCTCGTTCGCCGTAGACGGATCGTTGACATCCAGCTGTCCAGACAAAGTCGCCGGGCCCGTCGTAGCCTCTGCATTCGACGAGCCGATAGTCCTGAACACCGGTTTCCGCTTGGGAGCATCGGGCTTCGCGACCGTCGTCGAAGTCGAGAGCTTGATGGGCTGGATCTCACTGTTGGCGGAAGATTTGGATTTGATGCTGCCGCCGGTGTCTTTGGTTAGCTGCTTCATTTCTTTGAGGCGCTGCGGCGGAAGAGGTTATATATTAGCTTAGGCTGTGGGGTTTGTTGAAAGGGAATCTACGGGTGGGTGGGAATGGTAAGAAGGCGAACCATGCGGTGGGAGTGGTCGTAGGAGGACTCGTGGGCTTGGAACTCGTTCATGCGCGCGTAGCCTTTTTGGCACATTTCGCCTGTGGAGGAGTTTTGCCATTAGTTATCATGTTTCGGTTTGATGTTTCGAGATGTCACCAGGTTACTCCTCACAGAAGAAGGACATTCGCGCGGCTCTTGCGCTCTCCGTCAGCGCTTGTGGCAAAGTGTTACCGTGCTGCGATGGCATCAGAAATACGGTCTTGGATGCTGTGCGCCTGTTCTTACTGGGGCCATGTTGTGTAGATGATGTTTTATATGTCACGGTGAGAAGCTAAGCAGTGACTAGATGATTAGCGGCGCGTGTGCCGAGATCTTTGTCAGTTTGTGTGTAGTGAGTGGTATCAAGTCACATGCTTGATGCGGCTCCGTTACTTTGACGTGAAGACTGAAGGAGCCATGTGGCTCGTGCTGAACCTTAATCGGCGCGCCTGCTGATGAACTTGGCCAATCAGGTTGGAGAGGATTCGTCTCATCTTCCGACTCGTACGAAACGTATTCGATATATTGTTACCAGCCTGCGCATGCACTATTTCATTCTATTGTTGGTTCAGTTATAAGAACAGGCGCATTTTCTTGTGCTAGCATCAACACTTCATAACAGGCCACCATGGCCGACCGCGACTACCTAGCAGACCTCCAAGAGGTCGAGCCCTCACCGGTCGAAGAGACGCCCTCAGACTCCAAGGACAACTACTTCCCCGACTCCTCTGGAACATCCTCACCAAAAAGCACAAATACCCTCGGACTCTCACAGCACTCGCCAGCATGGTACCTCACTCGGATACAAAAGTACTCGTCATACGCCTTCTCCGCCTTCACTGTCGCACACATCGCCAACACATCGCTCATACCTCTCGCAACCGGCAGCGTGCATGCGAGTGAGGGCTCTTTGCTGCTCACGAGGCCTTACTACCAGAGCTGGCCTATCGCCGAGCCCTTCCTCATTATAATCCCTCTCATGGCGCACGTCGGCAGCGGCCTGCTCCTGCGATTCTACAGACGGAACGTGAACGCGCGGAGATACGGCGCCGAGACAAGATCACAGAAGAAGCAATACAGGGACAAACTGTGGCCTGCTGTGTCAGGCATCAGCAAGCTGGGCTATCTCTCAATGCCGCTGCTGGCCGGACACGTATTCATCAGTCGTGGAATTCCTGATCAGTTCCCCGGCGGAAGCACAAACATCGGCCTCAGCTATGTCAGCCATGCGTTCGCAAAACACCCTATCGTCTCGTTCTCTGGATTCGCGGCTCTGATCAGCGTCACGGTCTTCCACATGACGTGGGGCTGGGCGAAGTGGCTCGGACTCACTCCTAACCAGAGCACAGTCACGGGCTACGAGAGGCCGATTGCCAAGAAGCGCAGGTGGTATATCATCAACGGCGTTGCTACTGCGGTCACTGCCCTGTGGATGGCCGGCGGCTTTGGTGTCATCGGCAGAGGCGGCGAAGCGGGAGGCTGGGTCGGCAGGATGTACGACGAGATGTATCAGAGAATACCGCTGGTTGGCCAGTGGATGTAGGAGTATAGGAGCATAGGAGCATTCGGGGGACGGTATTGTTAATGTTCTAGATACCCATCACGATTACCACAGCGCACGGCATTAGTTATACACTTCACCATCGTCCTGGATCTGACATGGTTTTTAATGGGCGAAGTCAAAGCATAGCGAGCATTATACAATACAGCGATCGCATTATCGGCGCATTGAAACTACGGCTACAAACTTGTACAAATCTCGGAAGCTGATTTATTCCGCCGACAGCTAATCCTACGTGACACACTTTGATCTAACTATAGCAGCATCCAAGCCAGCCAGTCAAGCCAGAAACCCCATCACCTCCGAGCGACGTTATGCCCACTACCAGCCGCAACAATCGCCCACTCAGCCACAGTCGCACCCGTCCCATTAAACTCATCCGTCGTCCCCTCAGTCGCTCTATTCCCCAAAATAGTCAGCGTCGCATACCTCCCACTCCACACCGGACGTTCCAAAGTCACATTCGTCGTATTGCCCGAATACGGCACGATATCGCTCGCCTTGGAAGCATCATAAGCATCGCTAACAGCTACGCTCGCATCGCTCGTCACGTTCACCGCCGCCGAAGAAGAGTTGGAAAACGTCACGGCGTAGCTGCGCGGCGGCGCCTGCGCCCAATCGAAGCGGATCTCGCTGATTTCGACGAAAGGCTCGGGGAGCTGGACGGTCATTGACGAGGTGAGGTTCGACTGCGTCGGTTGCCATTTGGTGCTGATGGCGCCGTCGACGGCGCTGAGGGGGAATTGGCCGGGGGAATAGTCGCGGTCGGTGGTGACGGGTTGGCATTGCGCGACGTTGCCGGGGATGGTTTTGTTGAAGCCTGCGCGGCGGTTGGAGAGGACGACGGTGTTGTTGAAGTAGAGGCTGTGGATTGTTGGGTCGGATAGGCCGGAGGTTACGGGGATGGGCGCGGTGGCGAAAGTGCTGTTTGCGGATGGCAAGGGGTTGGAAAGACGCTGGAGGGTTGTGTGCGTGCTGTTGGAAGTTGCGTTGACTGGCCAGCCTTGCCAGTAGATGGTCCTGTAGTTGAGGTTTGGGATTTGTGGTGGCAGATCAGGATAGACGTTCAGCGAGTCGAGATTCAGACGAAGGCCCAGGTAGCCGAATATCGCGACGCGATTTGCGCCGCCTATTCCTGTCAAGAACGGATACGCTGGGTGAGTGCCTCCGTTGGCGTCCCAGTCATCTAGTAGCTGCTCGCTGAATTGATACCACGGTGCTCGTGTGTAAGGCTGGGAGCCGTACAGGTCGTAGGTGTACGACGAGCATCCTGAGGGCGAGATCTTGTTTGCCACGATGCTGAAGACTCCGTATGTCATGCCTGGGCCGTTGAGAGTCTGTTTGCCAGCGTAATAGTCCAAATCGCTTAGCGACTGCTTGTTAGGGTAGTCGAGGAAATCGTCGATAAGAACGATGTCCGCTTGCTTCACTGAAATCGAGCCGTTCATGGTCTGATACTCGAGAATGATGTTGGCTGGATCGTACACGGGCACAGTGATGTTGTCTGCAATGCTCGCCCAGGTCTCATTCGCTTCCTTGCCGAGGCGGTTCCGTACGTCGTTGGTGTTGTCCAGATGAGTCTTCATCAAGACCATGGTGAAGCCGACGTTGGTCTGGAAATTGGCGTACTCGTCTGGATCGGTGGCGTTGTACAGATCGTACATTGCCGAAGTCTCGTTGTAGGTGACAACATCCGCGTAGAATTGAGCAATCGCATCGTAGACAGGGAAGAGCTCATTCTCGAAGAAATCTGTATCGCCGCTTGCAACCCAGTAGCTGTGAAGCTGCAGCGCAATGTCGCCGTTGAGATGGTACTCGTAGTCGAAGCAAGGTCCAGTGCCCGTGCAGTTGCCGAATCGTCCAGAGGTCCAGCTGTAAACTGCACCGTCAGGTGAAAACTTTCCTGTTTCGTTTTGCGATGATTGGTAGGCGGTCAACACATTTGCCTGCGCTTGAGGGAATCGTTCTGATCGATAGCGTGCAATCTGTCTCGCTGATTCTGGGTAAGCGACTACCAGACCGGGTTGCATCCACACATCGCTGTCCCTACAATTGGTATGTCAGTGAAACGCACAAGACCGAGCCCTGGAGTGCAAGAAAGTTTACGCCCACATACCAGAAGATCATTCCTCCATAGCTATCGCTCCCCAAACCACCAACCGCAATGCTATTGACATCCAGTTTCGAGTTGTTCCCAGCAGCTACGATCGCGTTCGTGCCAACAGTCTCCTTAAGCAAGTGAAATGGGTTCGTAACTGCAGTAATCTGCAACTCCAGAATATTCGGGTCGTCAGGAAGACTTCCATTCGGGAATCGATAACTATCGACACTGTCGGGAGTCATGATACTGGCCCACTCCGCAATATGCGAAGAAAGTAGCTTGACATAGCCTTGCTGCGCAGCAGACCATGACGCATTGAGAGCTGTCGACTGAGGGTCCTCGAAAGCATCGGCTGAGGCGCCGCCGATGTATTTTGTGATGATGCTTGTCTTGCCGGCTTGCAGGCTCACGTCGATGCCTTGTGCGATCGAAGAGCTGTTTGCTCCGAGCACAGAGTCGTCCGTGATTTGTGTTCGGCTACTTTTGTTGCAGCTGTCGTCTCCCACCAATGCCGAGTAAATGTAAGCGGTGACATTTGAGATGCCCACAGGCCTGACCGCGGACCAAATGAAAGGCAGAACTGGCTCGAAGCTCTTGTCGACAAAGTCCGTCCTCAGCGCGCAGTCACCGTTCAGCAAGTCGATCACCGTAGCATTGACGTTTTGCGACGCTGTGAGCTTCAACTGGACCGCGGCCTGGTTGACGTACAGCTTGTGCACGAACATCTCGTACTCGACGTCGACCGCCGGACCCGCGCTCGGACTCCACGTATAAGACCACTGCATCGTTCCAGCATGGATATCGAGAGTTGAAGAGAACCCCGAGATCTGATCCCGAGGTACGCTGGCGTCCAGTACTTCATCGCCAATTTTGACATGCAGCCCGGACCAGTGCGGTACGCCGCTAATGACGCTCTCGCCACCGTATTGATTGAGCCATTCGAAGTTGGTACCGTTGGTAGTCGGCTGTTCGTCCCAGAAGCCCGCAATGGTAGCGAACGTCTGTCTACGGTCGAAGAGTGGCCATCCGTTGATGTTGTCTCCATCTACTGGCGTGTCGGCCTCGAAGAAAGGACCTGCGGCTGCGACGTTGATCCCCAAATATCCATTTGCGAGGGACATGCGGGATTGATAGTGGCCTTGGTCGAGAAGGTTCGTGGTGATGCGCCAGTTCTTATCGTCCCATGTCGTGCCATTGAAACGTGTATTGTATATCTTTCCATGGGATACGCTAGCTCCCGCGAGAAGCGACGCCATGTATGGGATCCGAAGTGTATGCATGATGTCTGACGAAAACGACCAGGTTAGCGGGTATGTCAGCAACAGCCCGACGGCGCCAACGAAACACGACATCACGAGACCGGTTCTGATCAATCCCTGTGTGGACTGGAAGGGTTGTGCATCGTTACGCGGCATAGCACGCTTCACTGTAAACTCATACAACTTTTCCTCTCTTCAAAATCGAGCCGGGTAGCCGCAGCGTGAGAGGAAAAAGTGGCTACATTCCAGGAAAAGGGAACTTACATCGACTTCCCACCTCTGGCATGTGAGCCTGCTTGTCTTGTAAACCCAGCAATCACGCAAGCCTTCAGTCAATCGGTCAAGTGCAACGGTTCTGTTTGCGGTGAGACACGTAGCGCATGTGATTGTTTCGCTTCAGATACCTCACGAAACGGTCCAACGAAAAGGTACGAAGACACAGTCCGGAGCGTCGCCCAGCACCTATAACATGATGGAGGTGGCCCGGTAGCTTGCCTGATTGACTCCGCCATAAGCCGCCGCTTGCAACATAGTGCATGATGGTAGCACGAAGCTTACCATGTTCACCGTCGGCTATCGGCTTGCTGATCCCTCTGCTGGACCGGTGGAACACGGGCGGGAGTGACTCCCTCTGGTCGTGAGCGCGTGGACATGACGTGTGTTTGGGGTGGTTGGCACGTGTGGAGGCGTGGTGCTTGCGGGGTTGGCATAGGGCGAAGCCTGTTCAAGCATTTCCAAGCGAAAAGGCAATAAAGCAAGCAAGCAAATATGTGAATCTTGTCCGTGTGCCTGGCGATCGTTATGAGGTACGTGGTTTGCTTTTGTCGGTCTATGGTCTTAGACGAGGTCAAGCGCCTCAACATGCCGCCGAAACCGCAGAGGGACTTACATCTATCAACATCGGTTTGCCGAACCAGCGGAAGCCGGCTGGTTTAGGTATGAACGACCAGGTCGATAATCTAAAAGTTACACAATATCTTGAAATTCATAATGGAATCTAATGCCATCAATATGATCAATCCCATGCCCCCAATGTTGAATAATTGTCCCAGCACACGGCCCATGTGTTTTTCTCGGGCTGGCCACATTTTCCTTCCGGTATTCTCTGTTAAAACGCCTTGCTTGAACGCAGTATATGTTGAATGCATCACCCTCGCCTGTTGTTGTAATATTATTGCTCGGCCCTAATGTTCGTCGTTCCTCCTAGCCAGCCTGGATCTACGTAGGCATGGGAGCGTCCTTGCCGGTCAGACCGCCGACTGTGTCCTCTGGGGGAGCGCAGCTGTGATAGAGTCAGTATGAGTTTATATCAATAGGTGATTGGGAAAAATGGAAAACGTACCTGCAGAAGAGGTTCATGTCACCGTAGGCGTCATCCAATCTGGTGACGCTAGGCCAGAACTTCTTCTCCTTCAGCCATGGCAGAGGGTACGCGGCCAGTTCGCGAGAGTAGCTGCGGTCCCACTCGCCGACGATGAGGTCCTTCATTGTGTGAGGGGAGTTCTTCAGAGCGTTGCCCTCTCTGGGCTGCTCACCGGACTCGATGGCGGCAATCTCCTTGCGGATAGAGATCAGAGCATCGCAGAAGCGGTCGAGCTCTGCCTTACTTTCGGACTCGGTGGGCTCGATCATGAGGGTGTTGGCCACAGGCCAGCTCATGGTCGGGGCGTGGAAGCCATAATCTTGCAGACGCTTGGCAATGTCGATGACTTCGATGCCAGCAGACTCCTTGAACTTGCGAGCATCGAGAATGAACTCGTGCGCGCAGCGACCGTTCTCGTTGGTGTAGAGAATGTCGTAGTGGGGCTTCAGACGAGAGAGAATGTAGTTTGCGTTGAGAAGGGTGATCTTGGTAGCGTGGGTGAGACCGCGTGCGCCCATCATCTTGATGTAAGACCAGCTGATGGGAAGGATGCTGGCAGATCCCCAAGGTGCGGCGGAGATGGGTGCGATGGCCTTGTCACCACCAACGTTAGCAACGAGTGGGTGGCCGGGAAGGAAAGGCGCGAGGTGCTCTGCGACACCAATGGGTCCGACACCAGGGCCTCCACCACCGTGAGGAATACAGAAGGTCTTGTGCAGGTTGAGATGGCAGACATCAGCGCCGATCTCACCAGGCGAGCAAAGGCCAATCTGTGCGTTCATGTTGGCACCATCCATGTAAACCTGGCCACCGTGCTCGTGGACAACTCTGCAAGCCTCCTTAACCTGCGGCTCAAAGACACCGAATGTGCTAGGGTAAGTGACCATGAAGGCACCGAGTTCCTCGCTGTGCTTCTCACACTTGGCCTTGAGGTCGGCCATATCAAGGTTACCAGTGGTGGCATCGCACTTGATGGTAACGACACGCATGCCGGCCATCGCAGCACTTGCAGGGTTGGTACCGTGAGCAGAGACGGGAATCAAGCAGATATCTCGCTTCTTTCCAGGCTGTTGCTCGAGGTACTTGCGGATAACACGGAGGCCTGCAAATTCACCCTGGGCACCAGAGTTGGGCTGAAGCGAAACGGAGTGGAAGCCAGTGATCTCTGAGAGATCGGCCTCGAGCTCCCTGATCAGCTCGGCATAACCCTTGGACTGCTCCGGCGGCGCGAATGGGTGAATGTTGGAGAATTCAGGCCAGGTGATGGGTGCCATCTCGGTAGCGGCGTTGAGCTTCATGGTGCAGGATCCGAGGGGGATCATAGAGTGCACCAGAGAAAGATCCTTCGACTGGAGGTGGTACATGTAACGCATGAGCTCAGTCTCGGAGTGGTAGCTGTTGAAGACGGGGTGGGTGAGGAACTCGGAGGTACGCTTGAGCGACTCTGGAACAGCGGGCACATTGGCAATGTTTGCAGCGAGCTCATCAACGTCGACGGTCTCGGTCGTGAAGGCTCGGAGAATCTCCTCGACCTGCTTCTTGCCAACAGTCTCGTCAAGAGAGATACCAATGTGGTCGTTGTCAACAACTCTGAAGTTTGTGAGGAAGAGCTGAGCAGCCTTGGCTGCGAAAGCCGGAGCATCCTTCTTCTTGACAACAACAGTGTCGAAAGCAACGGGCTTGCGAACCTCAAGACCAGCCTGCTCCAGACCAAGCGCAATGACCTGAGTCATCTTTGCGACCTTCTCAGCAATGCGCTTAAGACCTGCAGGACCGTGGTACACAGCGTACATAGCAGACATGTTGGCGAGCAATGCCTGCGCGGTGCAGATGTTGCTGGTAGCCTTCTCACGTCTGATGTGCTGCTCACGCGTCTGCAAAGCAAGACGCGCGGCGTTGTCTCCGAGTCTATCCTTCGAAAGACCGATGATGCGGCCCGGAATCTTCCTCTTGTATGCATCGCTGACAGCGAAGAAGGCGGCGTGAGGGCCACCGAAACCGAAGGGTACACCGAAACGCTGAGCGTTACCGAATGCCACATCGGCACCGAATTCGCCAGGAGGAGTGAGGAGGGTAAGTGCCAGAAGGTCAGTACCCACAGAAAGCGTACCCTTGAGCTTGTGTACCTTGTCGGCAAGACCCTTGTAGTCCTCGACACCACCGTAGGTGTCAGGGTACTGCGCAAGCACACCAACAAGGTCCTCGCCAGTCGCATCGACACGCTCACAGTTGTTCTTCAGAACGTCTGCAACTTCAATGGTAATGCCGAATCCCTGTGCTCTGCTCTCCAAGACCGCGATGGTCTGAGGGTGGCAAAGGTGGGAAACAAGGAAGACCTTCTTCGCACGCTTTTGCCTGGCCATGGGAAGTGCGTTGATCGAGAGGGTCATTGCCTCTGCGGCGGCAGTAGCCTCGTCTAGGACAGAGGCGTTGGAGAATGCAAGGCCAGTCAGGTCAGAGACCATGGTCTGGAAGTTGAGCAGCGACTCTAACCTACCCTGACTGATCTCAGGCTGGTATGGAGTGTAGCTGGTGTACCAACCAGGGTTCTCGAGAATGTTACGCTTGATAGCTTCAGGCGTCCTTGTACCAGAGTATCCGCAGCCAATGTAGCTCTTGTAAACTTTGTTCTCGCTGGCGATCTCGCGAAGTCGAGCAATCAATTGACTCTCTGAGTAGCCACCCTCGCTGGTCGCCATGGAACCAGACTCGAGCTTAGGGCCCTCAACCTTCAAGTCTTTGGCCGAGAGAATGTCAGCTGGGAGGACTGATCGGACAAAGTCATCCAGGCTCTTCGCAGGCGGGTCCAATGCCTTGAGCATGGCCTCAGAGGATTCCGCGTTCGGGCCAATGTGTCGGCGAGGGAAAGTGTCGAGTGGGGTGAAGATGGACTCATTCTGAATCTTGGGATCGCTTCCACGAGTGTCGTCGGTTGTGCTCGAGTAGAATGGCCTGGCGGCAGTGCGAGAGAACTGCTGTGCCCTCGCGGCAGGACGGTTGAGCAAGACGCATCGGGGTGAGAGAGGACGGCGGGTGGCCAACCATTGCGCACGCAGGCGCATAGCGACAGATGAGGCGCTCATGCTGTGCAAGAGGCGCTCAATGCAGTCAACGCCACAGTTTTGTTATAGGTAGCTTGCGATCAGAAGCTCTGCCTTGAGCTCTGTATGAGGGAGATGTCGACGATTGTGAGCAGGCTCAACGAGAGAAAGTGCGCGTTACGCTCTCGATGGTGTGTACACAGCGTGAAAGGATGTGAGTGAGGATTGGAAGTGTGAACAAGCTGCGACAAGAAAAAAGGCTATCAGAGTTTCGTGAACGACAGATACGCCTTTGACTAAAGTGATGATCGCCGGGTCGCTTTCCGAAGCACATAGCCGCTCCAGAGGCCGAGAGTGGTTGCGTCTCTTATCCTATTCGGTCCAATAGTTCCACTTATTATTCGCGCCCTTTGGTCGGCATACCACCGGCCGACGGTTATCGCAGGCACAGTCTGTGCGTTGCCCGCTCTTGTTATCGCACTTATCGCACTTATCGCCGCGCGCCAGCGTGCCAGGGTCCGCTCTATTTCTCCAGATTCTTGTCTTCTCCTCCACCCGACCTTGGACTCGTTCGTAAGGCATTCATTCGTGCTATCAGATCAGGCATCTGTGAGGCATTCCACTGTTCGGGTTCCTGCATGAGCTGAGCTGTGTTCATTTGGAGCATTCACCTTAAGCTACCTCGAGCTTGTCTGACCTCGTCGCGTGCCAGGCAGCAGCTGCTTTCGCTGCATGCACGCCCTGTACAAGCAAACAAAAGCACCTAGGTAGGTAGGTGAAATACTGCACAACCCCCCCACTCGCCCTTCTTCGGCAACCATCTCCACTCTGCGGCAAGATGACCTCGCCACAAGCAACACACGCTCCCGGCGTGACCTTCAAACCCAGCGGCCAGAAGGTCGTCATCCCACTGGAGAACAACCCAGAAGTGTTTACTCACCTCATCCACTCACTCGGAGTCTCTCCCGAGCTCGGCTTCTACGACATCTACAGTCTCGACCCCGAGTTGACCTCCTTCATCCCTCGCCCGGTGCACAGCATCATCTTCATCGCGCCTAGCCACGTCTACTACAAGTTGTACGGCGCTTCGCCGGACGTTGCCATTGAGAACCTCACCTATGCTGGCAGCGGCGATGGCGAGCCTGTCTTCTGGTGCTCTCAGACTATTGGCAACTCATGGTAAGCGTGAAAGGGTGCAACTCACATCCTCAAGACATCATGCTAATATGCTCCCTTCCACGTCCACAGTGGCCTGATGGCTCTCATTCACTGCATCAGCAACGGCAGTGCAAAACAGTACATTCAGCCAGGCTCTCTCATCGAAAAGCTTCTCAACGAAGCCATACCCAAGAAGCCGATCGCTCGCGCAGACGTACTCTACAACTCATCCGAGTTGGAGCATGCCCACATGGCTGCCGCCGTCAAAGGCGACTCTCGAGCTCCCCAATCGGATGAAGGCGTAGGCTTCCACTTCTTGGCTTTTGTCAAGGGCAAGGACGGACATCTCTACGAGATGAACGGTGGTTGGGATGGCCCACTCGACCACGGAAAGCTGCCTGAGGGTGACGACCTGATGAGTGAGAAGGCTCTTGAGATGGGCGTTGGGAGGTACATGAAGCTTGCAGATGGCAGCATCGAGTACAGCATGGTGGCGTTGGCGACTAACCCGGAGGCATGAATGATTGGCTCTGAGTGTGAACGTTAGTGGTATTGAGGCATGCTGCCTGTAAACATCCCTGAACAAGTAAGTGCGTAACAAGTATTTGCGGATTGACTTATGCGCTGTGTGCCAGTGGCATTGATTTCGTTGGACCGATTGGTGAAGGTGGCATGGCCAGTTTCCATAATCACGGTAGAAGTCAATGATTCTTTGTGTAAGTGTCGACTGCTTCAGTGCGTAGCCCGCTTGACCTAAAAGCAGGACACAAGATACAACCATGTAACGTTTATAGATGACCGTCTACTCCCTAACCAAAACAGAGCGCAATCAGCAATCGTAGACGTTCGCAACAAAACAAGTCTACGTCTCAACCAACAGGGCTCATAGTTACACCTCCAGTCGTAAATGCCATTGCTGCAAGAAGCATAAGTGTAGCACGTTCCGTCACCAACGGACATTTCACACCAGAGCCTCAAATCCACTCCATATCTCTCATTGCCGCGGACGCACACCCAATCGTTGCAACCGTTTCCGACGGCCTGGGCAGAGAAGCCGCTGCCGTGCTCGTACTTGCAGGCGTCGTTGACGCTGAGGGATGTAACGTCGGTTCTGCGCAGAAGGTCATTGCTGTTGTCGGCCGATTCATCGGTGGGCAGAGCGAGCGAGGTGGCGGAGTTGCTGAGGAGCAGCAGAAGGCTTGTGAGGAGTGGTTTGGAGGCGAGCATGGTTTTTGCGCTGCTTGCTTTGTTCTTTAGACGCCTGCCTGCCTGCCTGGCTGACACATGTCAAAACTACCATCTTCGGCAATTGGGGAGAAGTCGAGTCAAGAGCATCCATACCTTGGAAGCTGAGTTCAATGAGGCGCTGTTATGAGCGAATGTCAAGGATATGTTATATTGGAAGATGGCAATGGCGAGCAGTCTCATAAAGTATTCAAATACTCTGGCAGGGACCCACTCGCGAGCCCTCGCTGTATAGACGAATACGACAACATCCTAGCATATTCCGCATGACTCGTACACTAAAGAACAAGCGACCCGTCATTCTAGGGCAAAAATTGCTACCTGGGCGTTTAGTACGTTCAATGCGCTTCGATGCAACTCATTCTGAAAGCTTGCTTCGGCGTCATCTTGACTTTTCGACGCTGCATTCTGTTGTCTATATATTTGTTCAGCAGACTGATCGATGATAGCGAAAGCCGAAACATGTTTACTATTGATTTCCTGTTACTACTTCTAGCCGCAGGCTTAATAGTCCATCAAGCCTGCTGACTTATGGAGGAAAGGGAGCCAAAGCTAAGTGCTATGGCTGGGTATGTGGAATGGGGATCCAAAACTAAATGTTATGGCGGGTTGAGTGAAATGGTGAGCCAAAGCTAAGTGCTATGGCCAGATATGTGAACAGCTCCTCCTCACTTGTACATCGATTCGAACTCGATATCATCGTCGTCATCACCACCAAAGCCATCATCGTCGTCACTGCCCGCTTCAAGGTCAGTCGCAGCACCTCTTCTTGTCGCGATCCTCATCTGCAAGGTCATCGTCTTCGTCTCGGGGCCTCTTCTTGTTGCGATGCTTGTCTGCAAGGTCATTGTTGTCGGCAACTGAGGCTTGCTGGACTGGCAAGGATGGTGGTTGCGACAATGTTTGCGGCTGCGCATCGACAGTGCCGGCTTGGCTTTCGGGCTGCGCTTCCCGTGACCGCTTCTGTCCAATTCCGCTGGACGACTAGGTATGTACATGTCAGTACATCAGCCATATGTGGGACAGATGAGTACATTACCTGTGTGCTTTC